>Ga0334890_1000434_pt1 | contig 75166 bp, 68 predicted proteins | sample GraSluR1_MG_3_FD_207220 | JGI IMG/M metagenome (GOLD analysis project Ga0334890, IMG submission 207220) | Sludge microbial communities from methane-producing bioreactor in Wageningen University, Netherlands - Granular Sludge_31_08-R1 | ecosystem: Engineered > Bioreactor > Anaerobic >... | reverse complement strand
TTCTAAAGGGAGTTGCCTTTGATCGAGAAATCTAACTTGAAAATTCTTCCATTCAATAGTTTTGAACATTTTCTAATCTCCGTAAGCAAATATTTTAATTTTGTTAATTATTTGTGAATTTTTTTCTTTTTCAAATGTTTTTAGGATACATCTTCGTACCATTTGGTGGCGCCAGATGAGGATGAAAAAAGGTTACCCCTCCTCATCCTAACCCTCTCCCACGAAGGGGCGAGGGGAAAAAGCTCTCCCTTTAGAAAAGGGGGTAAGGGGGAATTTGATTTTTACTGTTCCGTCATTGCGAGGAACAAAGTGACATGGCAATCTCTGCCACCTCATATGTCATTCTGATGAGTCCGGTGTTTTCTACCGGACGACGTGAGGATCTCATCTTTTTATTCTTTTTTCTAGGTGATTTTCTCAAGATATCAAAGAAAATTCGAAAGGCACCCTCCCCACCGTAAAACGGCACCCCTCCAAGGAGGGGAATTGTTGAATTCATTCCCCCATTGAGGGGGGATTCAGGGGGGTGTGCCTTTTTCTTTTTTTGTTTATTCTTTTTTCACCAATATTGGTATTTTCAGGATAGACCATAGTCCTAACTAGCGTTGCTAAAACCATAACCCTATATATTAAAAAAGAGTCAATACTCTTCGTCCTGAAAGCACAATCACGCTCACGATAGTCGAGGCAATTCCTAAACCTAATAAAACAAAGGGAAAGGATCTTTTTAATGGCCATCCCATTAAAAAGCATATCAAAGAGCCCGTCCATACCCCGGTAATAGGAAGTGGAACTCCGATAAAAAAAGCCAAGCCGATCTGCTCCCATTTCTCATATTTCTGAAATTTCTTCCGAGTGCTGACCACCAGTCTGTCCCAGAGTGATTGAAACCATTGAAATCGTAAAAATATCGAAAGGATAGCATTAAGAAAAAACATCACTACAAAAAATGGAAGAAGATTGAATAAAATAGAAATAAGAAGAGCTTGCCAGAAAGGAATAACCGGATTAGATGCCCAATACAGTAAAGATCCTCTAATTTCTGAAATTGGAGAAAAACTCAAAAGAGCAATCCATAGTTGTGAATTCATGCGAAGTTTATTTTGCCCACTAATTCCCGAATGAGAAGTTTAAGTTTTGGTTGAGCTTCATTAGCCGCCTGGATGACGACTTCATGAGATACCGGTTCTATAAACCCATCGATTGCTAGATCGGTTATACAAGATACTCCAAAAACTTTCATGCCGGAATGACGAGCTACGAGAACTTCGGGCACCGTTGACATTCCAACCGCATCAGCACCAATTGAGATCAAAAAACGATATTCAGCAGGAGTTTCAAAGTTTGGTCCAGCAAGAGCAGCGTAGACACCTTTCATAACATATATCCCCTTTTCAAGGGCGATTTGTTGAGCCAATTGAATAAGATCAGGGTCATAGGCATTTGACATATCCAAAAATCGTGGTCCCAACTCCGGGTCATTTTCACCACGAAGTGGATTGTCACCTAAAAGGTTGATGTGATCACAAATAATCATCAAGTCACTGCGCTGCATATTCCGATTCATTCCACCGGCGGCATTACTGACAATTAATACCTTAATCCCCAGTGCTTTCATAACCCGAACCGGGAAGGTAACCTGTTTCATCGAGTATCCTTCATAATAGTGAAATCTTCCCTGCATAGCAACGATCTTTTTTCCTGATAATTCACCGATAATTAAATTTCCGTGATGGCTTTCAACTGTGGAAACTGGAAACCAGGGAATTTCATCATAGGAAATAACTCGATCAATCTCGATATCATCGGCAAGAGCTCCTAAACCAGTTCCCAAGATAATGCCTATTTCAGGAGAAAAATCAATTCTTTCTTGAATGAAATGAGCACTTTCTTCAATTTTTGAACGTAAATTCTCCATAAAAACACCCCTTCAAAATTATAATTGTCACACTTGGTAAAAAGCAAATATTATTGGTAATCCTTGGGTTTTAAAAAAACTTGATTATTATTTTCTGGGAAATGAACGGGCATATGCTTCACGAAGGATTTTTTTACTAATATGAGTATAGATTTGAGTAGTCACGATATCGGAATGTCCCAAAAACTCCTGCACAACTCTCAAATCAGCTCCGTTTTCCAACAAATGGGTGGCAAAGGTATGTCGAAGAGTGTGCGGTGTTACAGTCTTCTCAATTCCAGCTTTTCGGGAGTATTTCTTAATCATTACCCAAATGTTTTGCCGGGTTAAAGGTTGACCGGAGGCTCCGACAAAAATCGACCGACTTCGTTTTTCCTTTAATATTTGTTCTCTTGCCTGCTGAAAATATCGCTTCAACGCTTCGCTGGCTTCCTCGCCAAAAGGTACCATCCTCTCCTTAAAGCCTTTGCCCCAAAGCCGTAACATAGAATTTTCCAAATCAAGGTGTGAAAATTCCAGAGAGGTTAATTCGCTTACCCTCAATCCACTGGCGTATAATAATTCTAAAATAGCTCGGTCTCGAATTCCAATCGGTTTAGTCAAATCCGGAGCGTTCAATAAGGATTCGATTTCAACTTCATCTAAAACATCGGGTATTTTTCTCTGAAAACGAGGAGAATCGATAAGCTTGGCACAATTTTCAGGACTCATTTTCTCACGGATCAAATATTGGAAAAAGGTACGGAGGGCTGAAATTTTCCTGCTAAGTGAAGCAGGAGCTATTTCGCGCTTGGCTTCATATCGTAGGAATTTTTCAACTATATCCTGATCGAGTCGGGAAAAAGATACCATACCCTTTTTTTCCAAAAAAACAACGAATTGCTCCAAATCCTGCTCATAGGATTGAATCGTGTTATCAGAAAGTCTTTTTTCCCAATACAAAAACTGGAGATACGCTTCAAGAATGTTCCTGAGATCGTTGGATAGCATGTCTTCTCAATATCTCTCGTAGAATAAGAGCAATTATAATTATTAATATACAAGCAAATTGAGCTGCAGTCATGATTCCCCAAACCGAAAAGGGCTCTTCACGAAAATACTCAATGAAAAAACGAGCGATCCCGTACATCCACAGATAATCAAAAAAGAGCTCTCCACGAAAAACCTTTTTTTTCTCCAGTTTCAGTAAAAAAAAGAGGATCAGAAGAGAATACCCCACCGCATAGATTTGAGTTGGATATCTCCACCCCTCTAAAGCAGGGAAATGAACCCCAAGAGGAAAATGAGTATAGGAACAAACTCGACCGTAACAACAACCGTTGAGAAAACAACCAATTCGAGCAATGGAATAGCCCAGAGCTATAGCCGGAGTGCAAATATCAAATAAAGCCGGTAAAGAATATTTTTTATAAATAATATAAGGAATTGCTAAAAAAATTGCTCCAAAAATACCACCATAGAAAGTCAGACCACCTTCACGGATTAAAAAGATATGAATGAGGTTATCACGGTAAATATCCCAGTTGAGGAGAACAAAAACTAAGCGAGACCCAATGATGGCCCCAAAAATACAGAGCACACTGACTTCAACCACTGCATCGGGAGCAACTCCATAACCAGGAGCTCGCCTTGAGGCATAATAAATACCCACCAAAAAAGCCACGCCTAAAAAAAAGCCATAGGCATAAACAGGAAATTGACCAATTCTAAATATAACACTGTGCATTACATCGCCACCTTATTCTGGGTACTGACCACTTCTATCCATAGCGCCCCGGGGTTAATTTTCAAGTCCCTTCCATCAGCATAATAAAAGTTGGTTTTTTCTCCTATAGAATTCTTTTCCCAGCGTATTGCAGCTGCTTTCCCATCTAATAAAATCCATCCAGTACCTTTCCCAACAAAAGTTATTTCTATTCGACCTTCTTCATCTTTCACTTTCTGCTCGGTAATTTGAATGATTAGATTGGGAGTTTTGATTTGTTGACCGTTCAAAGAATCGACATGGGGGTTTCCATTGATATATCTTCGATAGATTCTTTGGGCAGGATCCCAGGTATATTTTACTCGATAATCACCAGCATACAAGATTTCCACCTGAGAAGCATCTTCAGTTCCTAAGGCTTCTTGGGGTGTTCGTATTTGGAATCCCCCTCCTCCTTTCACCGGTTTATTATAACCTAACCGCTGGGCTTGATTTCTGAGGTTAGCAATCGAGGTGTAGAGATTGTGAGGGGCTTTTCGATCTTTACTTCTCCAAAAAGCTTGAAAGAATTTAAATTCATCGATAGTATCAATGTTCATTTCCTTCATATAGACATACGCTTCAACACTGCCGCCGGCATGTGCAAATATGGCATTATGTTCAGCAGCTTTCATCACAAAATAGGGACGAGCGCTTCTAACCGGACCAACATTATCCGCTACACCTTCGTTATATATTGCCAAGAACCGAGTGATTCCACCTTCAGCCATAATTTCATAGACGATATCTGCCTTACTGAGCCCGGCTTGAGGTCGTGCCGCGGGGGCATTTTCAATTATGACTGAAATCGGCCGTTTAGAAAAGGGAGATTTTTTTTCAACCTGACCAGTTGGTATAGCCAGCTCACCGGTAGCCAATGTTTCACCAACCGTACTTTCTATCCTTTCTGCTCCTTCCTCAGCCAAACGGGCTAAACGGGTTGATTGGCCAGATCTTTCAAACTGGGCTTTCAGGGTGTTTTCGGCTTCAACTCCCTGCCATTTTAAATCTTCTGGAACATCGATATTTTCTCCTGGATTCACTAATTTTGCTCCCGAAGGTGATCCCGATTCAGAAATCATTTCCGAGTCGGGAAGGTCAATTGGTGGTTTTGGGATGGTAACCTGTTCTTTTTTTTGCTGAACTTCAGTCGCTATCTCGCTTTGTATCTGAGGCTCATTATTAACATCTTGATTTTGAATATCCTTTAAAGGATTCAGTTCGGCAATATTGGCTTCTTCAACTGGAGCAACTGTTACTGGCTTATGTGTGGATGGTATTTCTAAAACCTGAATCACCATAGGTTCATCTTGAAGAGGAGGTTCGTATTTTATCGATAACCAATAGATAGATATTGCAGCCAAAATAACCAGATTAATAATAACTGATAAGGTTAGGGAAAAAGTCCAAACCTTTTTTTCATTAATTAAAAAATTATTCATAATTATTCTTCTTTGGTCGGTTGAGTGGCGATGGCTATTTTCTCAGCTCCGGCCTTTTTAAGAATATCCATGACCGAAACAACTTTTCCGTGCAAAACCTGCTTATCTGCCTCTACAATGACTGTCGCCTCTGGTTCATTACGCAATGCCACCACAACCGCCGAGGGAAGCTCATTGGCATCAACGAGAGCACCATTGACATAGAGCATGTTGTTTTCGGTTATGGTTACAGTGATAGTCTTGACTTCCTCAATTTTGGAAAAATCTGCCGAGGGAAGATTCACCTTGGCCCCACTTTCAATGCTGATGAACGTGGTGGTTACAATAAAAAATATTATTAATTGGAGCACCACATCGATCATCGGAGTGAGGTTAATTTCAGGCTGGCGCCTCGGTTTCTTTTGTCGAAATCGGAACATTCTCCTCAACTCCTTCTGGGCTCTTGGTTTCCTCGAAGATTACTCCTTCATTTCCATTATTAATTCTAAGCTCTTCAATAATATCTAAAACCTCTGAACTGGCTTTTTCAATATCGTTCATAATGCTTTCGGCAATCTGGGAAAGATAGTAGTGACCAATAACCGTAGGAATAGCGACTGATAATCCAGCAGCAGTTGTTATCAATGCTTCAGAGATTCCTCCTGCCATTTCGGTTGGTTTTCCCACTCCAATCGAGGCAATAACATTAAAAGTTCGAATCATTCCAGTAACCGTTCCAAGCAACCCTAATAACGGGGCAACACTCGCAATAGTCGATAGCACTCCCAAGCGCTTTTCAAAATAAGGAAACTCCTGCATGGCTACAGCTTCCATTGCTTCTTTTGCTTCCCGAGGAACACCATTCAGATATTTTTTTATACCTGCCATGATAATCCGCGATGCTGGACCAGGATTTTTCTGGCTAATGTCAACAATGTTCCGCAAGTCTCTTTGATTAATAGCTTTTCTCAACGCCCTTAAATATCTCTTTACTCTTTCTTTTGAATGCCGTAAAACATACCACCTCTCGATAAAAACTGCTAAGAAAATAACCGATGAGGCCACGATCGGATACATGATTAATCCGCCCTTGCCAATTACAGTAAATATCTGCATCAATGAAACCTCCTGCATTGTGGAGAAAGAATCAGCATAAGTGTATCCTCTGTTTAATCCTCAGTCAATAGACTGATTCGTTTCTGTGAATTTTCAACCCATTCGTCTTTTAAGCCGCTTTCAACAATCTGATGATAAAACTTCAAGGCGGTCTCCGGTTGTTCTAAGTATTCAAGACAAACACCCATTAAATATCCACCCCGAGTATAGTATTTCCCATTCACATTTCCTAATAATTTTTCAAAATAGAAAGCCGCTCGATCATATCCTTCTAATTTTAAATAGACACTTCCAATACGATACCAAGTATACTCCAATTTTTCTCCTTTGAGTTTATTTTCTAAAGTAAATAATTTGGGAAGGACATCTTGATAATTCTTTTGTACAATCATAAGATCGACTGCTAATGACTCCAATTCATCGAAATATTGCCCTTGAGGGTATTTATCCTGATAAAGAGATATCCGTTCCAATGCTTCAGGAGCATTTCCTAAATAATAAGCCGACCAAGCGGTCATATATAATATTTCTTCGTTTTGAACCGAATCGGGATGGTTCTCTAAATATTCTGTGGCTTCCTTTAAAAAGTCCTGATATTTTTTCTGATCGTATAAAGTTTCCAAAACAATAATGCCAGCTCGTTCAGAATAGGCATTGTCGCCTTTTAATTTTTTATAAATATCAAGAGCTTGATCCTTTTTCCCCAATTTTTCTAACGAAGTCGCCAGTCGCCAGAGAAGGTCAAGATTATCCTGGGTGGTCAACCTTTGGTACCATTGAGCTGCTTCTGACCAATTCTCTTCCTTATAGGCAATATCACCTAAATAAAAGTAAGCCTCTTCCAGATAGTCTTTGTTTCCGGCAGCAACTGCTTCTTTTAAGTATTGGATAGCCTCATCATAATTTCCATTAAAATATAAAGCTTTTCCATATAAAAAATGAACTATAGCGCTATTCTCAGAATTTACTCCTTCGGTGATGAGTTCTTTTAGTTGTAATATCGCCGAAGGATAATCACCCGATTGAAGAGTATCCATAATATCGCTTATTTTTTCAATTTCCGGATCAGAAAGGATCTCATCGGGATTCAAATCCGCTTTTTCCAACAACTCTCTCGCTTCTGATTCTTTTCCTAATTTTACCTGGGACCAAGCTAAAAGGTATAAATATTCCAGGTCGAGCGTCCCGGACTGCTTTTCTAATTGACCAACACCCTCAACCACTTTCTGCCAATTCCCTTTTTTATAAGCCAGCTTTATAGTGAGGCGTAGGAAATCCAGTTGAAACTTAGCGTCTAACGAACCAGCTATCTCGTTAACCAATTTTTCAGCCAATTCAACCTGGTTGGTCTCTAAATAGCATGAGGCCAGTTTTAATCTGGCTTCCTGGACATATTGACCTTGGGGAGTAGTTTGCAGGTATTCTAAAAATGATGACAGAGCTTGCTGCCATTTTTTTTCTCGATAGAAAGTATCAGCTACCAAAAAGGCATTTTCCTGACCTTCGACTTGAGAAAAATAACTCCGAGCTTTTTCTTCTTGTCCCAAGTTTCGATAGGAATAACCCAACGCTTCTAAGGTTTCTTTCCGATATTGACTTTGAGGATAACTTTTATGGAATGATTCTAAGGCTTGAACAGCTTCTTTCCACTGCTTTTCTTGATAAAAGCTAAATGCATAATAAAATTGCACTCTTTCTCGAAAGCGTCCCGATGGAAAACGTAACTGAAATTGTTGCACACTGACCCGGGCGTCGCGATATTGGCCCATTTTTACCATCGCTTCAATCCGTAATGACTCTGCTTCTTCAATAAAATCGGCATAAGGATATTTCTTTACCAGCTCATTGAGGAATTCAAGTGCTTTGTCCCATTCTCCCAACTGAACGTATGAAACACTCGCTCCCCACAATACCGAGGATTGGTCTTCTTCGGTATTATTTTCGGGGACAGAACTGGCTTGGGTATAATGATAAGCAGCTTGTTTCCATTGATTCATGCTTCCGTATATTTCACCCAATAGAAGATGAGCTTCCGACAAACGATCATCCACGGCTACCGCTTTTTGTAAGTAACCAATGGCCTTTTCTTTTTCATTCCAAGAAAAAAGTTCATACCCGACTAAATAATATTGCCAGGCCTTATCAGCCGGTTGTTCGATGAGATTCAGACTTTTTTCTCTTTCTTTTAAGTATTTATCCTTTTGTCCTAACAAATAATAGGAACGGGCTAAATATTCATGAGCATCGGGAAAACGAGGGCTTTCCTGAACGGCTCTTTCAAAATAGGGAATTGCTTCAGCATATTTTGCTTCTTGATAGAGATCAAAACCCTGACGGAATTGGCTCAGAGCATTTCTCCCATATTGTTTTTCTTGAATAGTTCTTTCTAAGAAGCGTTTTGCCTGACTGTCAAAGGGATCTATTTCAATAACCTTCCTCCAGGTCACTTCGGCGTCGGCCAATTTACCCAGATCGTAAAGGGTTCTCCCCAACCAATATTGGGCTTCTTTCATGTCCGGATTTAATTGGGTGGCGTTGCGAAAGTATCCTTCAGCTGTTTTGAGATCGCCATTGGCATAATAAGTATAACCGGTTCGGTAGGATTCATAAGCATCCTTCCCATAGACTGCCGCTTTCCCAGCTTCACCAGCAAAATATTGGGCTTCCTTGAGAGATGGATCCAAGAAATAGGCTTTATTCCAATATTCCTGTGCTTGGGCTGACTTTCCTTGGTCATAAGCAATTTTGCCTAAAAGAAAATAGGCTTCTGCGATATCCGGGTTTATCTGTAAAGCCTGATTAATGCTCTGCTCAGCCATATCATATTTCTTTTGAGATAGGTAAGAATTCGCTAATCTTAAATAGGCCCGAGACGCTCTTTGTATAGAGTTTTTTCCCTTTCCCGAACCTTCAAGGAGCTTGACATACTCCATCCAAGTTTCGACTTCTTTTGCCAACCATCCAGTTTTTTGGTACATATAGGCGAGATAATAGTAGCTCTCTAAATATTCTGGGACAGCATCAATGGTTTCTTGAGCTTCGGCAAAAGCCTCTTTCCAGAGTGGTTTATCGGGAAATTGAGCGCTTCCATAGGTCCGAAGCGCTTCATCCATTTTCTCAACAGCACGATAGAGAGGAAAGATCAATTGGGTTTCATAACGAAACGGTTCAACGGATAAAGCAAAATCAATATTAAGTGATTTTAGAACCTCGGGAACAATCAGCTGTCGAAACTCATCGGGATTGTTGATATCAAAAACATTACTTTTTAAATCAATCATGACTTCTTGGTTCAAATCAAAAAGGCGCACACTCACAACTAAACGCTCTTTATCCCCCAGTTGACGAATCCGATAGGACCCACTCAGTAAATAATCTCCTCCGATTCTTTTTCCCAAAACTTGAGCCATCGACTGAACGAGAACTACATCTCGAGGAATTTTTGATTCACGTAAGATCTCATCAATCATGATGTTATCAATGACTTCAACCTGTTCCATATCATCAAGAGCATCTTTGATGAGGTCTCGAAGATAATAACCTAAATATCCATCGACTTCATCCCTCATCGAAAGTGGAAGAATAGCGATAGTAGGCGCCTCTTGGGCGTATACAGAAAAAAATCCCAGGGAAAAAACCAGGCACATTCCCAACAACCAGGAAAAGAATCGGAACTTCATATGATTCACCTCATTATCAACCGAATCGACCGGTGAGATATTCTTCGGTTTCTTTCTTTTGGGGGTTGGTAAAAATTTGATCAGTCAACCCATATTCAATCAATCGTCCCAATAAGAGAAAAGCGGTATAATCCGAGGTACGAGCAGCTTCCTGCATATTATGAGTAACGATCACAATGGTATATTTCTCCTTGAGATCTTTGATGAGCTCTTCAATTCGAGCTGTAGCGATTGGATCCAAGGCTGAAGCTGGTTCGTCCATGAGAAGTATTTCTGGCTCAACCGCAATAGCTCGAGCAATACAAAGCCGTTGCTGTTGACCTCCTGAAAGATCAAATGCCAATGAATTTAAACGATCTTTCACTTCATCCCATAGCGCAGCTGCCAGTAAACTTTTTTCAACCTGTTCAGCAATTGCCTGGCGATCCTTCCAACCTTGAACTCGAAGTCCATAAGCAATATTTTCAAAAATACTTTTTGGAAAAGGATTTGGTCTTTGAAAAACCATTCCTATTCTCTGTCGGAGCTCAACTGGATCAACCTCTTCTCCATATATATTCTGATTCTCAAAAATGATTTCACCACGAATTAAAAAATTTTCAATAAAGTCGTTCATGCGATTAACACTGCGTAATAAAGTTGACTTACCACACCCCGATGGACCAATTATTGCTGTAACCCGATTATCTGGTATTTCAAGGCTAATATCGTATAATATTTGCTTCTCTCCAAAATTGGCATTAAAATTTAATACTTTTAATTTGCTTTCATCCTTATCCATACTTTCACCACTTTCGAGCTGATCTTGATCGCCGCCTGAGATATATGGCTAAAAAGTTAACTAAGAGAACCATAATTAGAAGGACCAAAGCAGTACCATAGGCAATTGGTACTTGTTTTTCGGGGCGAGTACCTTCGGTCATTAAACCGTATATATGATAGGGAAGCGCTAAAACCCGGTCAAAAATAGAGCGAGGAAGCCCTCGGGCATAAAAAGCTGCGGCTGTGAATAAAATGGGGGCGGTTTCACCAGCGACCCTACCAACCGACAGAATTAATCCGGTTAATATACCAGGAAGCGCAGCTGGAAGTACAACCCGTCGAATTGTCACCCATTTGGTTGCACCAAGTGCCAGAGAAGCTTCTCGAAAGGAAAGTGGTACAGTTTTTAACGCTTCTTCTACCGAAGTAATGACTATCGGTAGAGCCATAATCCCCAAGGTAAGCGATCCAGAGAGAAGAGAGACTCCAAATCCAAATAATTTAACAAATATTCCCAAACCAAATAAGCCAAAAACCACCGAAGGAACACCAGCTAAACAATGAATTGCTAATCGGAGCAGCGTAACCGTTGGCGATGGTTTGGCATATTCTTCTAAATACACCGCTGAAAAAACTCCAAGAGGAAGAGAAACAACAATACTGCCGATTATGAGATAAAGCGTCCCAACGATTGCTGGAAGAATTCCTCCTTCGGTCATCCCTCGGGAAGGTAAAGCGGTGAGAAATTCCCAATTGATTACTTTATACCCTCGAACAACTAAAAAATAAATGATAAAACCCAGGGCAAAACAAATAGTGGCTATGGAGAGAAAAAAGATAAAAAACCAGATTTTTTGTGATAAATACTTCGTTTTTAAGCGAATATCCAATTTATCTCACCCGGGTATGGTATTTTTGAGCTAATCGATCGACTAAAATATTTAAAAGAAAAGTGATGAGAAATAAAACAATCGCAATAGCAAATAACGAATGATAGTGAAGACTACCTACCGGTGCCTCTCCCATTTCAGCTGCTATGGTTGCCGTCATGGTTCGAACCGGCTGAAAAAAGCTGGTGGGAATTATCGCTGCTCCACCGGCAATCATCAACACTGTCATGGTTTCACCAATGATTCTCCCTGCACCAAGAATCACCGCTGCCCCTAAGCCTGAATAAGAAGCAGGTATAACAACTTTTCTTATGGTTTCCCAATGAGTCGCTCCAATCGAAAAAGAAGCTTCACGGTAACTCTTGGGAACTGAACTAATTGCATCTTCAGCTGTACTCACTATTGAAGGAATGGCCATTATTCCCAATATGATCGAGGCAGTAAAAGCAGTCAGACCGGTGGGAAGAGAGAAAAGGTCTTTTAAAAGTGGGCTGAGAATGACCATACCAAAAAAACCATAAACCACCGAAGGAATACCGGCTAACATTTCAATAACCGGTTTTAAGATTTCTCTCAGCTTTTTTGGACAAAGCTCGGCAAGAAATATTGCTGAAAAAAGGCCTAAAGGAATTGCAAAAATTAACGCACCAATAGTCACCCAAAGGGATCCAAGGATTAGAGGGAGAATTCCTAAACGAGGGGGTTCTGATGTTGGGTACCATCGTCTTCCAAAAAGAAACTGTGAGAGCGAAACTTCACGAAAGGTAGGCAGTCCTTCAACAAAGAGTACGACAATAATTCCAATTAAAAATAAAAGGGAAGAAAGGGCGACCAAAAATAAAATAATTTCGGCAGATTCGCGGTGCGCTTTAATACGAAACACCTCCTGTACCGAATTCATTAAACCAATTTTTAAGAATAAAATCAATTCTGTAATGTTTAAAAAGAGGTATTAAAGTTCACTTCAAGATATGTATTTTTAATCAATATTTTGAGGTTTAATCTAACTAAATTCTTTTTCTTTCCCCCTCACCCAAAAGATCTATTTGATGTTTGACCTCGAATTTTAATCTATTTTTTTTAAGTCCGAAAATAACACTGGTCAATTCTACAGTATCTTTTTCAGAATGACCAGTAAATAAAAGTTGTTTGATACAATTCTGGATCAAAGGTAAAATTCTTTTTTCGTCAACAACTATACCCTCCAGCACCAATACCATTTCACCTTTAATGGTTTTCCTCTGATTTAATATTTCAATTATCTCTTTTAAAGTACCTCTTATTATCTCTTGATGAATTTTTGTTAATTCACGACAGAGAACTGCCTTTCTTTCTTCTCCAACCAGGCTTTGAATTTCTTGAAGGGTGGTCAGGATTCTCTTGGGTGACTCATATAAAACAACGGCTTGGGGAGAAAAAAGTGATTGCTCCAGTTGTTTTTTCCTTTCTCCTCCTGATTTGGGAAGAAAACCTAAAAAAAGATAACCGTTTAAAGAAAATCCTGAGTAAACCACAGCCGGTAAGACTGCTGATGCACCTGGCAACACTTCAAAGTCAATTTGATTTTGAACCAGTTGATTTACAATTTCCATTCCTGGATCTTGAATTCCTGGCATTCCAGCATCAGTAATTAAAGCGACGCTTTCCCCGCTTTTAAGGTGGGTAAGGATCTTTTGAATTGCAGCTTGGTAATTATGGGCATGATAGGAAAATAAAGGTTTTTGAATTGAATAGCGTTGCAAAAGCTTTCTCGATACCCTGGTATCCTCACAAGCAATCAGATCCACCTGATTGAGTACCGATACTGTACGGTAGGTAATGTCTCCCAAGTTTCCAATAGGAGTGGGGCAAATAAAAAAATTGCCCCACTCCGAAAATTTTTTCATGGGACTAATAAGCTAGAACTTTTCACTTCCACTGGTACAAAAAAAGTACGCCCTCTTCGATTTACCAATAGAATTATAGTATCGCCGGGCTCAACCATTGTCAAAGCGGCATTCCAGCCCTGAAGGTCTCTGATGGTCTGACGATTGAGCTGAAGAATGACATCTCCCTCTCGTAAATAACCGGTTTCGATTATTTCTTGCGAGTCGATTCGAATGATCACTACTCCAGACTTCGTTCTTAAATTATATTTTCTGGTTAATTCTGAGGTGATTTCTCCAACTTCAAAACCAAATTGAAGGTCTGGAGATAGGGCTGATTCAACTCCTCCTTCGGTAACCAACTCTTCTAAGATTACGGTAATTTCTTTGGCTTGGTTGTCTCTCCAAACCGACAATGTCAATTGTATTCCAGGTTTTTTATCTTGAATTGCGGCATGAAATACCGCAGCATTGACAATTTCTTCATCATCAACTTTTAATATTATATCCCCGCGTTGAATACCGGCTCTCGAAGCTGGACTATTTGGAACAACATCGGCAATTAAAGCGCCTTTTGGTTCATTGAGCCCAAATTGTTGAATCATATCCGGAGTGATATCCTGTAGATAAATCCCTACCCAGGAACGAACAACTTTGCCAGTTTCAATTAATGGATCTAATAAACTTTTTGCCATATTGATGGGGATGGCGAATCCAACTCCTTGGGCATAAGGAAGGATAGCAGTATTAATCCCAATAACTTCGCCTTTAATATTCAATAGTGGTCCTCCGCTATTACCAGGGTTAATGGCAGCATCGGTTTGTAAAAAATTCTCATATTCTCTTCCTGAGTCTCCGGAATATATTGGTCTCCCTTTTGCACTCAAAACGCCAACCGTTACCGTATGCGACAAACCATAAGGATTTCCGATGGCAATCATCCATTCTCCCACTCGGGCTCGATCTGAATCACCCAAAGGAAGGGCAGGAAGATCGGTTGCATCCACTTTTATGATCGCAATATCGGTTAATGGATCGGAACCTATTACCTTTCCATCAAACTCCCGGCCGTCCTTGAGAGTAACCTTAATTTGTTCAGCACCTTGAATAACATGCTCATTGGTGAGAATATACCCATCAGATCGGAAGATAAATCCCGAGCCTAATCCTTTTTGAGGGATTCTCCTTTCTTCTGGTTGAGGGAAAATATCAAAAAAATCTCGAAAAAAGGGGTCATTAAAAAAAGGTGAAAGGGGATTCCGATAGGTCTTATAAGAAAGTGTATCAACATACACCACTGACGGTCCGACTTTTTCAACAATATCAGCTACCAGATTGGTTTCTTCAGGTATGATTGAATTGACAGCCTGAACCCAACCGGTTAATAAAAAGAGAATTAAAACGCTAAAGCATAATAAAAACTCAAACTTTATTTTTCTATTCATATCATCAACCTCCTTCATCAGCAATTGATTCAAATATCTCACTCAAAATTTCATGACTCAAGTTTCCAACCAAAAAAATTTGTCTCCCCATTTTTTCTCCGATAAGAGTAGTCAGCTCTCCATCTTTTTTAATAACGATTTTTCGAAGTCGGCTGGTATATTTTGAATGGGGAGATAAGAGAGTTTGAAACAAAGAGAAAAAATTTATCCCATCGCTAAATACCATTTGGTACATTTTTCCCTGATCACCTTCAACAAGATAAGATCGACGCAAAGAATAACCGGGAGGTAACAAACGAGGAATCAACATTCGTTTCCGATTAAAAAGAACCTCAGGGAAATTATTTTTCTTCTGAATGACTTGATCCATTATTTGGAAAATTTTCCAAATTCGTTCATCATCGGGGTAGTCGATGCGATAAACATATTCCCCCCGTTTTACCACCTGTCCGTTTTTAGAATAATAAGTTTGGCTGATGAGCGCTTGGCTTTCGTCCAAAAGAAAAGACTTCACCACCTGATTATTTTCACGAGAAATGATCATCACGACATCTTCTTCAACATCAATCAAATAATTTGAAACTAATATATCAATATTATCTTCTCCCAGAGGAAGGAAAGGAAGATCAAAGCCGGGATATACAGCAGTAATCACTTGCTTCTCTTCATCGTAAATAAAACGATAAGTCCCATCACCAATAATATAATGATGGGGATTATCAAGATTTATCCAGCCAAAACCAAAGCGGGGAATATACACCACCTCATAGAAAATGCTTTCACTTTCACCTGTATAATCAGTAAGTTTCCAAATTCCCCAATAACTATGGGCAGTACTATTCTGGATAATACGTTTTAAAAAAAGTCGACCTTCTTCAGGACTCAAAATGCGAGCTTGAGAGGAATTGATAGTAAAAAAAGAAACCAGAAGAAGAATAATAAACCCAATAAATAGAGATGTTTTTTTCATTCCCAGTCATTTGTAACTTGTTTTAGAAAATTAACCACGACTCTCCCTGAGTTTTTGGGCACGTCATAGCTATCGCCGGTAAGATTGCGATGTATCTCCCCAATCGATGCATCAGTATTCGATCCTGGTATAATGTTTTTATAAATAGGGAGAAAAAAAACAAAAAGAAGGATAATAATACAGGCCAAAACTGAAAAAAGGAGAATCTCTTTCAATCGTCGTCCGTTTATTTGAGATTGGAAAGCTTCATAATGAATGCCATAGTCAACTTTTGGTTCAAAAGATTGCCCAAATTGGATAATCAATCCCTTCATATTTCGAATTTTCATGAATTCCAATTCACATCGAGAACAGACAAAAAGGTGCTTTCGCACTTCTTTACGTTCTTCTTCAGACAGCTCACCATCAAGATAAGCTGAAAGTAATTTTCTAATCCGTTCACATTCCATAATTCTCAACTCCAAGAAGTGAGCAAATCTTCTCCATACTTAATTTCCAGTTCCTTTTGAACTTGACGACGGGCTCGATGGAGTCTCGACCGAATTGTCCCCAATGGACAATGAACAACTTCACTAGCTTCTTCATAGGAATACCCAATCATGTCACACAAAACGATTACTTCTCTCATTTTCAGGGGAAGCTTTTGAATGGCTTTTTCAATATCAACAACCAGCTGTTTTTTTAAAGTTTTCGCTTCGGGACCTTCTTCCTCGCTTTCAATAAAATCCCAAGCATCCTGCTCTTCATCATCGGAATTTTTCCAAGGAATAATGGTCTTAAAAAGCTTTTCTTTTTTACAGTTATGACGGTGAATATTTAAAAGAATGGCATAAAGCCAATTTCGAAAAGGATATTTGTCGTTATAACTATAGCGATACTTATAGGCTCTTAGAAAAGCTTCTTGTATTAAATCTTTGGCTTTTTCCATATTACCAGTAATATGACAGGCAAATCGGATAATGTCTTTTTCACACTGTCGTATTTGTTCTTCAAACCAGATTTTTTCTTGTTCCGCTGTTAAGCCTTGATACCAGGTTGCTTTTTGAACCTGCGCTTCTCCCACGGTTTTCCACCACCCTTTATCCTTCCAATTTCCTATCAGAAAAAGAACTAAAGGAAGAAACGGTTGTATTCTTCTTCATTAATACATATCTCTTTCCCGTCTTCGAGTTCCAGGCGAATCATATCCTTAAAAATATCTATTTCAAGAATTTTAGCTAATCCCTGAGGTGTTAAAATTTTACTCCCCTTTTTGGGAAGTTGGTAAATCAATTTTTTATATTGAGAATACTCAAAAGACAAGCAACACATTAATCGGCCACAGACTCCAGAAATTTTTGCCGAATTGAGGGCCAAGTTTTGCTCTTTAGCCATTTTAATCGATATTGGTTCAAAATTGATAAGAAAAGTGCTACAACACAACTCACGACCGCACATTCCGCACCCTCCAATCATCCCTGCTTCATCTCGAACCCCCATCTGGCGAAGTTCAATCCGGGTTCGGAAAATAGCCGCTAAATCTTTAACTAAATTTCGGAAATCAATTCTTTCCTCAGATCCAAAATAAAAAGTTAATCTTCCCCTATCCAGGGTATAATGAGCTCTTAGCAATTTCATGGAAAGCTGGTGTTCTTGGATTTTTTGATTCGCTATTTCAAAGGCAATTTTTTCCTTTTCCCGGTTACTTTTCAGCTGCAAAATATCAATTTCCCGAGCAGGTCGAATAACCGGCTTTAGACTATTTTTAATATTTTCACAAATAAAGGGTCTTTTTACTACTTCACCCATTTCCAAGCCTAAAACCGTCTCAACTACACACTTCTGGCCATAATGTAAATCAAAATTTCTTGTTTCAAAAAAATACATTTTTAAATTATGTTCAAACTTGATTCCGACAACACGGGGCACTATTCAATTCCTCCCTTACCATTAAAACAAAATGCAACAAAGTGGTATCATAATTGAGATTGCTCTTCAGATCCTTCTCTAACTGTTCAATTTCAAGGATAAAACGAGAAATAATTCTTGGCGACAGCCGATTTGAATCGTCAACAATCCGCTTTTTAAAACCAGAATGGCTGAGGATTCGCTCGCCATCCCTTCCTATGAATTGAAAAATCATGATATCTCGTAAGTACCATTCCAGTTGTGAAAAGATTTCAATTATTTTATCTTTATTTTCAATAAACCAGGAACCAAGTGAAAAAATTTCATTTTCACCCGTAATCCAGTCCCACAAAAAAAACGATTTCTCAATGAGAGGTTGGTTCCCTTCTGCTAAGTCAAATGCATTCCGAAGACGACCCAGTGATTGCTCGGCAATATCTCCAGCTTTTTGGTCGGTAAGATTATATTTTTTCTTGATGAACTTTTTTATACTTTCTTGATTTAATAATTGAAAATGGATCCTTTGACATCGAGAAAGGAGAGTTGGCAATAAAATCTGAACCTGGGAAGTAAGGAGAATTATTATGCTATTCTCTGGAGGTTCTTCAACTGTTTTTAAAAGACAATTTTGTATTTCTTCTTTACTAAATAGTTCAGTTGATTCAACAATTCCAATCCGGAATTTCCCATAGACTCTTTGTAGTCCTAAACGAAAAATAAAATCTCGTACATCTTCCACTAAAATTTTATTTTCCCGAGGAGAAAGCAATATGACATCAGGATGGGTTCCAGCGTTGATCAGACGGCAATTTTGGCAAGAGCCACAGGAACCATCATTAGATGGGTGCTCACAATTAAACAACCGGGCAATTTCAAAAGCGAAAGTGGTTTTTCCAATTCCTTCTGGTCCAGAAAAAAGATAAGAATGACTTTGGGATTGGTTTTGAAAAACTCGTTGAAAAAACTGCTTTTGTAATTTATGCCCACAGATCTCTGACCAACTCATCGAATTAAAACCTTTCGTAACGTTCGATGGGAACTTCGAACAATACTCCTCCTCCTCGAATAACTTTTACCTGTTGAGGAACATAAGGTCCGATTGGTTCATTGACCGGAATGGCAGATTCTATATATTCTTCCCGGTGTTCGCACTGACTCCTAATTAAATCAATAACCTCATTTTTTTTTGCTTCGTGGATTCCTATTAAGAGCGTTGTGTTCCCCTCTCGTAAAAATCCGCCAGTAGAAGCCAGCTTGGTAAAAGATATTTGCTTTTCTCTTAGGATATCAACCAGCTTTAAAGCATCTTGATCTCGAACGACACATATTAATAAAGAGGTTGGCTTCACGGCACATTCCTCCTTTTTTTGTCTTGAATAGCCGCTAATACATAATTTTTTATTCTCTCAAAAACAACGTCTTTTGATTCAACAGTAGATATCACCTGAAATCGATTTGGTTCTCCTTCAGCTATTTTAAAAAAACCTCTCCGTATGGAATCTAAAACGTCCTTTTTCTTCATGAATTCCTCTTCAAAACGCAGCTCTTGCGGAGCGGTATGATGAAAGGATCGTCTTAACCCTTCTTCGGGATCGATATCAAGAAGAAGGGTTAAATCAGGCACCAGTCCATTGGTGGCCAAACTATTGAGGTATTGAATCATCTCAACCGACAAACCTCTACCATATCCCTGGTAGGCAATGGTTGAGTCACAAAAACGCACACAGAGAACAATCTTTCCGATTTGTAAGGCTGGCTGAATAACTTGTAAGACATGTTCCCGACGCGAGGCTTCAAAAAGAAAAAGCTCGGTTACAGCATCAACTTCCCCGGTTTGAGGATGAAGAAGAATTGATCGAATTTGATTGCCGATTTCCGTTCCACCTGGTTCAACAGTAAAAAGGACTGGATATCTCTTTTCCTTTAAAAAAGCAAAAAGGTGCTTGGCATGGGTCGATTTTCCTGTTCCTTCTATTCCTTCAAAGGTTATAAACAATCCCGGAAAATGTCTCATCGATTATCATCCAGATTTCGTGGATAAATGGTTACCCTGCGAAAAGGCTCCTCACCAATACTCTGGGAGAATAAATTATATCTTTCTGCGATTTTATGTTGAAGTCTTCGGACAAAAGCATTCCGAGGAGTGAGCTCGATTGGTTCGTTTTCTCTCAGGACCTGCCTTGCCGCCTTTTCAGCTTCAATCAAACCGGTTTCTCCTGATTTTTCAAAGCTGTCGGACAAGCCAAAAAGATCTTTGACAAAACGGAGCACTTGGCTATAGGTGTTGCTACGGATAACGTGAACCGGCATCCCTCGATTTTCAGCCTCTCGAAGCCGATTGGTTTTTTTACGATAACGACTCTTCAGAGTTAAAACGATATCGGCTTCATTGATATCTTCAACAACTTCAAGGGTTGCCTTAAGCTGGGTTATAGCTCTTTCCATATAATTTCGACTCACAGCAAAAAGAAATACCCGTAACATTTTTCCTTCTGAGTATTGCGGATGGTTCCAGTCGGATAGGTTGTATACACCCTCGACGGTCTCGAATTCCTCGATTTCTTTAATAACTTCGATGGCACCATCTTTGGTTTTTTTCCTTACTTCCGGACGAGGATCATAGTTCCTTAAAAGGACATCTACCGCTTCGGCAGTATTACGATAGACTCCTAAAATATCTCGATCCCTGAGTTCTACTACTACATCAAAAGTCGGGATTGCCTTCCGTTCTAAAACAGCTTTTTGGGTTCCACGCCGTCTTGATTCTTCATCGCTGAGAATAACCGATTGAATGCCACCCACTAAGTCAGTAAGAGTGGGGTTCAATAAAAGGTTTCGTAAGGAATTACCATGAGCGGTTGCAATCAGTTGAACTCCTCTTTCAGCAATGGTTCGACAGGCCCGGGCTTCTTCTTCACGTCCGATTTCATCAACAATAATGACTTCCGGCATGTGGTTTTCCACGGCTTCAATCATCACATCATGTTGCCTTTCTGGTGATGGTACTTGCATTCGACGGGCTCGCCCAATAGCTGGATGGGGAATATCACCGTCACCAGCTATTTCATTTGAGGTATCGACAACGATGACCCTTTTTTGAAATTCATCGCTTAACACCCGAGCTACCTCTCGAAGTTTGGTGGTTTTGCCAACTCCTGGTGGGCCTAAAAATAAAATGTTTTTCCCTGACACAATGATATCTCGTACGATATCAATGGTACCATACACAGCGCGTCCTACCCGCAAAGTAAGACCTACAACATTCCCAACCCGATTCCGGATGCATGAAATTCGGTGGAGAGTTCTTTCGATCCCGGCTCGGTTATCACGGGTAAACATACCAACCCTACCTAAAGTATATTCAATATCACTTCTTTCAACAGGACTTTCAATTAGAACACAGAAGCCATTGGTAAACCGCGCTTCTGGAGAACGGCCCAAGTCCATAACAATTTCTATCAGTTCATCAGAGTTTTCTTTTTCTTCAAGAGCCTTCAGAATGTGTTCTGGTAAAACTAAAAACAGTTTATCAAGATTGTCAACTACACCGTAATGATGCTTTTCGTCCATTCGAACTTCACAGTTCCTTCCTACAAGATTTCATTCAGCATTATATCATTAAGGATGTCATTCCCTCTTATGCTGTTTTTTCATTTTTACATTAAAATTAAAAAACTTATCGATCCAAAAAATATCAAGAAGAAATGGTACTTTTTTTCTATTCTCCTTTCCTCTTGGTAAAAGATTATCATTTAGGAATAAAATTCATTCTAAGTTGTTTTAAAAACCTGTATTACTTATCAAATATTAATCCTTTAGGTATAATAAACGGAATGAAAATCTTAGCCGTGAGCGATCATATTGATCCACGAGTTTATAGTAACCTATGTCGGGAGCGTTTTCAGAATGTGAGTTGTGTTATCTCCTGTGGAGACCTTCCCGAGCATTATCTGGATTTTATAGTCAGCTGTCTGAACGTCCCTTTATTCTTTGTTCACGGAAATCATGATCCTTCTGCCGGAAAAAAAAGCTTGGCAGGTGGTTATAATTTAGACGGAAAGGTTATCAATTTTCAAGGGATCCTGCTTGCCGGCTTGGAAGGATCTCTATGGTACAATGGCAATATTCACCAATATTCCCAAAGAGCGATGTATCAAAAATACCTTGCTCTCTTGCCTCAGCTATATTGGGCTAAAATGCGTTATCATCGTTATCTTGACGTTTTAGTCACTCACTCTCCTCCCGGTGGCATTCATGAAAGTGATGATCCAGTTCATAAAGGTTTTAAAGTATTTAATCATATGATTAAAAAATTTCAACCAAGATTCCACCTTCATGGACATACTCATTTATACGACCGAAATCAAAGCTATCAAGACCTTCTTTATCAAACTATAGTAATAAATTGTTATAATTATCGTATTATAGATTTAGGAAGGGGTAAAGATGTCAGAGATTTTTCGATCAGCGGAGTCAAATCGAGAGTTTGATCATCTCTATCGAAAAGGTTTCTTTAAAAAAATTCTTGGTACTCTGAAAAACCACAAAAATCGTTTGCTCCCTTTAAATCAAATTAAAGAAATCATTGGAACTGGAGAAGAACATCATTTGGGCGTGAAAACCGTTGAGGTTGATAAAATAGTCGGGAGTGAAAATCGTTTTGAAGATTTTGATCGAGCTTTTTTGCCATTAAATAAGTTCAATCGGAGAAAATGGACGAGTATTCGCTCCTATTATGAACAACATGAATCTCTACCGGTTATCTCTCTATATAAAATCGGTGATTATTATTTTGTCCGAGATGGTCATAATCGAGTTTCAGTAGCAAAAAATTCCGGGCAACTCTATATTGATGCTGAGGTAATAGAAATCAACATCCCGAAAGTACGCTTCAATTCATCTTCTCCTGAATACTATTTTTTAAAGTTAGAAGAACAGATGTTTCGGGAGAAAACCGGCTTACAAAATATCCAAATTACTCTTCCCGGTGGGTATCGAGAAATACTCAAGTTAATTCAATGTTTCCAATGTTCTGAGTGTCCAAATAATCAAAGTACTCGAGAACAATGCCAAAAAAAAATACCTTGGAAAGTTGCCGTTCAGCAATGGTATCAAAACTGTTATTTCCCGGCTTCTGAAAAAATAGAAAGAAGCGGAATTATGGAGAAATTTAAAGATCGTACTTTAGCTGACCTCTATTTATGGTTTCTCTATAATGCTGAAGCCCTACGCAAGGCAGCTTGTTTTATACCAAGTCGATCTCATCATAAAGCAATTCGAAGAAAACCACAAAATTTCTTTTTTACCAAAGCAAATTTGTAAAAAGTTCCATATCAATATACTATGTCTAAAGTAAAGCGTTCAATATTTTTCTATAATCTCAGCTGGTATTTGAAAGGTTTTTAATTTTTTACAGTAGGATAGCGAAAGATGTCATATCAAAAGTCGAAAAAAGAACAACTTTTAGAAGAAATTCGCCAGGAAGTTAATAGTTGTCATTTGTGCCCGTTAGCCAATAACCGAACCCATACTGTATTTGGTGACGGAAATCCTGATGCAGTTCTCATGTTTATTGGGGAAGGACCCGGAGAGGAAGAGGATCGAACCGGAAGCCCCTTTGTTGGAAGAGCCGGGAAGCTCCTGACCCAAATTTTAAAATCGGTTAATATCACTCGAGAAGAGGTGTTTATCGCTAACATGGTGAAATGCCGACCGCCAGGGAATCGAAATCCGGAATCCCAGGAAATAGATGTCTGCTTTCCCTTTCTAGAAGCACAAATTGCCATTATCAATCCAACTTTCATCATCACCTTAGGCAGTGTTCCGACTAGTTATTTCCTCAATACCAAAGAACCGATTAGCAAAATTCGAGGTATCTGGCAGGAATGGAGGGGTGGCAAAAAAATATTTCCCATGTTTCATCCCAGTTTTCTCCTCCGTTATAATGATCGTTCCCGGGGTTCACCCCGGTATCTTACCTGGGAAGATATCAAAGAAGTGAAAAGGAACTATGATTTAATTCGCCATAGTACCCAAAGTTGAAATTCAATTTTTTTGCTATAATATATAAGAGTAAAGTACTTAGTTTTTAGTTTTTCTTTAAATTATTCTATAATTGTATTTTTAAGTATCCTAAAACTTTCTTATCTTTAATTACGTAAAAAATAATAAACGGGAATACATAAAATTGTAAGAGTGTTTTCGAAAAAGATAGCTTTTGATAAAATAGTTTGTTTTATTGGTTACTTATCATACTCCATAAGGGGTGGTTTTATATGTTATACAGAATAAACACGTCGTATGAGGGAGGTTCATAATATGGGTTACTTTGATTCTATAAAAGCCTTTACCGCTGAACAGGTCGTTAAAGCAATGGTTAGTTCTTTACGAAACTCCTCCGACGAATCAATTATCCGTTTAACTTATTTAGCTGAAAAACTAACACCAATTGAGTATTATCGTGACCAGATTCGTGGACTTCGCCAGATGTTTGAGGAAAAAAGACCTCAAATATTTTTGGCACGGCGAGTACTTCAAGAAATTCATCCCAACGTGAGACGAAAACTTATTGAAAATCTCATCTGTAAAAGCATTCTTTTAGGAGTTCCTAAAAGGCAAAAAATTGAAAAGGAATTAGGCTGTCAAGTACCTATGTTTTTTGTAGTGAGTCCAAGTATGCGTTGTAACCTCAACTGTTATGGATGTTATGCCGGCGAATATCGCAAAGAAAGCGATATGCCAATAGAAGTCCTTGACAGAATTTTTACTGAGGCTAATGAACTGGGCATGAATTTCCTCACCATTTCTGGTGGAGAACCTTTTCTCCGCAAAGAACAAATTGATCTAATGGAAAAACACAGCGAACTCTCCTTCCAAGTTTATACTAATGGAACTCTTATAGATCGAGATATGGCAAAGCGTTTAGCTCAAATGGGTAATGTTTATCCTGCCATCAGTGTTGAGGGTTACGAAGCTGAAACTGATGCTCGGCGCGGCAAAGGTACTTACAAGAAAATTATGAATGCTATGGAAGCTCTTCGTGATGAAGGAACACTCTTTGGATTTTCCATCACTGCCACCCGAAATAACACTGAATTGGTTTGTAGTGACGAATTTATGGATGGTTTAATCAACAAAGGAGCGAGTTTTGGTTGGTACTTTACCTATGTCCCAATTGGGAAAAAACCAGACATGAATCTCATGCCAACACCTGAACAACGTCTTCATCTCCGTAATCAGGTTCACCATCTACGATATGACAAACCAGTTTTCATCGGTGATTTTTGGAATGATGGACCATACGTTGGTGGTTGTCTCGCCGGTGGTCGACGATATTTCCACATCAACAATGCTGGTGATGTTGAACCTTGTGTATTTTGTCATTTCACTGTTGACAACATCAAGAATAAAAGTTTGAAAGAGGTTTTTTCTTCTCCATTCTTCCGGGCTATTCAAGAAAACCAACCATATGATAATAATTTAATGCGCCCCTGTATGTTGATCGATGTTCCTGAAGTACTTCGGGATGTAGTAGAAAAATATGGGGCAAGACCCAGCCATGAAGGTGCTGACAGTCTTGTCAAAGATCTGAAAGAGGATATCGATAAATATTCTCAAGCTTTTAAAGATTTATCCGATCCATACTGGGAGGAAAACTACAAAGGAACCATCTATTACAAAGATTATAAAACTGAAAGAAAAGAGTACCTCGAGAAACTAAAAGAGACTCCAGTCCCTAAATCCCATAAGGAGAAAGCAAAAGTCTAAATATAAAAAAAGCCTCCTTTTTTAGGGAGGCTTTTTTTATTGATAATATTAAATTATCAAAGGTTTAATTCCCGATTAGCCTGGATAACCGCTTCTTTCATTTCTTCTCGATAAGCTTTTATTCTATCTTTTAACTGAGAATTTTGAAGGGCTAAAATCTCAGTTGCTAAGATAGCTGCATTTTTTGCACCGCTTACTCCTATCCCCACGCAGGCACAGGGTATGCCAGCCGGCATTTGAACAATGGAAAATAATGCGTCCAATCCTAAAAGTGAGGAAGAATCGAGAGGGACACCAATAACTGGACACACTGCACGGGCAGCCAAAACTCCGGGGAGATGAGCCGCATATCCAGCCATAGCTATAAGAACCTGGATATGATTCTCTTCTACTAATTGTAATATTTCATCAATTTTTTCCGGAGTTCGATGGGCAGAAGCGATAAAAAGTCGATGCTCTATTTCAAACTTATCAAGAAGTTCAATACACTTCGAGGCATAATTGATATCATGTTTACTTCCAATAACCACATAAACCGACATAGCTATTCCTCCCTACGAAAAGCACGATATCCAATATCTTTACGATAATATATATTTTCAAAACCGATTTTCCCAACCGCCAAATAGGCATTGTAGGCTGCATTTTTAAGAGTATCACCAAAGGCGCACACATTTAATACTCTCCCACCAGCTGTTAAAATTTGATTATCTCTTCTCTGGGTACCGGCATGAAAAACCAGTACCTTTCCCTGTGGTTCATTGGGAAAATCCTCTAAACCATTAATCTTCTTCCCAATTTCATAGTTTCCCGGATAACCACGACTGGTCAAAACCACCCCCAAAAGGTTTTGAGTATCCACTTCAAGTTTAACCTCTGACAGCGAGCTCCGGTAAAGAGCCATATTTAAGTCTAGCCAATCATTCTTAAGCCGGGGTAAGACCACTTGGGTTTCAGGATCTCCCAAACGAACATTAAATTCCAAAACATGGACCTCAGAATGATGGGTAATCATCAAACCCAGATAGACAACTCCCCGATAATCCAGTTTTTCTTGCTGAATTCCTTCAATAAATGGATGAATGATGCTTATTTCAATTTTTTTCAATATTTGATCGGTGATCAGTGGAGCTGGAGAATAAGCACCCATCCCCCCGGTATTGGGTCCTACATCACTATCTCCAATTCTTTTATGATCCTGGGAAGAAGGAAGAACACAGTAGGACTTTCCATCGAAAAGAAACATAATTGTCGCTTCTTCTCCTTCAAGACATTCTTCTATAATAATCTGATTCCCGGCATCTCCAAATATTTTACCAACCATCAAATCAACAACAACGTCCCTGGCTTCTTCTTCATCTTCAACAATAAAAACTCCTTTCCCAGCTGCTAAGCCATCAGCCTTGATGACCAAAGGGAAATTTAAACCAGATTTGAGATAAGAAATAACCGAATCAAAACGATTAAAAACTTCAAACTGGGCAGTTGGAATTTTATATTTTTTCATAAATTCCTTGGCGTATACCTTACTTGATTCCAGTCGAGCGGCATTCTGATTGGGACCAACTATTGCCAATCCCTCGGTTTTAAATAAATCAACTACTCCCTTAGCCAATGGAGCTTCGGGACCAATCAAGGTAAGGCTTATCTCTTTTTCTTTAGCAAATTGAACCATATCTTGAAGAGTGTTCAAGGTATAACAAATCCCTAGTGAACTCATGCCCCCATTTCCGGGTACGCAATATAATTCTTTTACCTCTGGATTTTGCATAACTTTCCAGGCAATGCAGTGTTCTCTTCCTCCACTTCCAATCAACATGACTTTCATAAAATTCACCCCTTTACCCTAACCGTTCTTCCCTGAACCATAAGCTTATCTTCCAACAGCATTTTAATCGCTTGGCAATAGATTTCATGTTCTTTCTCAAGTATTGACTGGGAAAGTGATTCTACCGTATCGTTATCTTTGATTAGAACCGGAGCTTGGAGAATAATAGGCCCGGAATCCATTCCTTTGTCTACAAAGTGAACTGTACATCCACTCACTTTTACTCCATATTCCAAAGCTTGTTTTTGAGCATCTAAACCAGGGAAAGCCGGTAAGAGAGAAGGATGGATATTGAGAATCCGATAATAAAATTGAGAAATAATAGCTTTCCCAACGATCCGCATATAACCGGCCAGACAGATGATTGATGGATTTTCCTTTTTTAAAACTTTTAAGAGTTCATCTTCATAGGCTTTTTTCCCGGTAAAACTTTTAAAATCGAGAACCAAAGTTGGTATTTTCGCCTTTTGAGCCCTGATTAAAGCGAAAGCATCAGGATTGTCGCTAATCACTAAGGTTATTTTTCCAGGGATGAAACCGGATTGAGTTGCATCGATGATGGCTTGAAGATTGGTTCCTCTTCCTGAAGCCATAACAACAATATTTTTTTCAATCATTCCATTTCACCCCTTCCCGATCTAATATAACTTCCCCAATCAGATAGGCGTTTTCACCATTTTCATTGAGTAGATGGAGAGTTTTATCAATTTCAGATTTTTCAATGATCAAAATCATTCCTACTCCCATATTAAAAGTTCGCCACATTTCGGTTTCTGGTATTTTTCCAATTTTCTGTAGAAAAGAGAAGATTTCAGGGATGTGTATTTCATTCTTGAAGAGCGATACACCATGGTGTTGAGGAAGGATGCGGGGTACATTTTCCACAATTCCACCTCCAGTAATATGAGCTATTCCCCGAACCGATACTTCCTTTAGTAATTTTAAAACGCTCTTAACATAAATTCGGGTTGGCTTCAACAACTCACGGGCTAAGTCAAGGTCACCAACCACTTGATCGTATTGAATGTGGTTCCAATCTAAAACCTTTCTTACTAAAGAAAATCCATTGCTATGAAGACCTGATGAGGCTAAAGCAATAACCCCATCCCCATTTTGAATACTATGTCCATCTATCAGGTGATCTTCTAAAACCGATCCGACCGCAAATCCAGCTAAGTCATAGTCATTATCTTGGTACATACCCGGCATTTCAGCGGTCTCTCCCCCCAATAAAGCACACCCAGCTAATTGGCACCCTTGCACAACTCCTGAAATAACTCTTTCCAGAATATTCGAATGCAATTTTCCACAAGCAAAATAATCAAGAAAAAACCAGGGTTCGGCACCAGTACAAAGAATATCGTTCACACACATAGCTACCAGATCGATACCAATAGAATCGTGAACCCCCAGATGAATAGCAATCTTTAATTTGGTCCCGACACCGTCGGTACTGGCAACTAAACAAGGATGGTTTTTCCCTTTTTCTCCCATACAAAAAACTCCAGAAAAACCTCCGATATCGGTAATAACCTCGGACCTTCGGGTAGACTTTACCAAGGTTTTTATTTTTTCAACTGTCGTATTGGCTAAATCAACATTTACACCGGCTTTTTGATAAGTCCATCCTTCAGTCACTCTTGATCCTCCTCATTTAAACCAGCATTTTTAAAAATATAATCAACTGAATGAAGAAAATGCTGGTAGTCAAAAAGCTTTTTGATTTCTTCTTTAGAAAGATACTTCTTCAATTCATCGTCTTGAAGTAAAATATCCTGAAATGAGGTTTGGGGATCTTCCCATGTTGTCAACGCTGAACGCTGAACAATTTTATAAGCATCCTCTCGATTTAACCCCTTCTTAATTAATTCAAGGAGAATCCGTTCCGAAAAAACCAAACCACGATTGGACTCTAAATTCTTTTTCATATTCTCGGGGAAAATTCGTAAATTATCCAATAATCGACAAAATGTAATAAGTAAATAATCACAGAGTATACAACAATCGGGAATAATGATGCGTTCTGCTGAAGAATGAGAAATATCCCGTTCATGCCAAAGTGGAATATTCTCCATCGCAACTATTAGATTTCCTCTTAAAACTCGACTTAAACCACATATTTGTTCTCCGGTGATGGGATTTTTTTTATGGGGCATAGCCGATGATCCTTTTTGTCCTGAAGAAAAGCCTTCTTCAACTTCTCGGATCTCGGTTCTTTGCAAGCTTCTTAGCTCCAAAGCAAACTTTTCCAAGGATGTCCCAATCATGGCCATTGCCCAAACCAATTCGGCATAACGGTCTCTTTGGATAATCTGGGTAGAAACTTCCGCCGGTTTTAAACCCAATTTTTCACAAACATATTGTTCTACAAAGGGTGGAATATTCGCATAATTCCCTACTGCTCCAGAAATTTTTCCAACCCTTATATTTTCACGGGCTTCAATTAATCGATGGTAATTTCTTTGCATTTCGGTATACCACATGGCCATTTTTAGCCCAAAGGTGGTTGGTTCAGCGTGAATCCCATGGGTCCGTCCCACCATGAGAGTGTTTCGATACTTTATTGCTTTTTGTTTGATGGAACTGAGAGCCTTTCGGCAGTCTTCAAGAAGTAAATCGGCTGCTTCTTTCATTAGAAATGCTTGGGCAGTATCCAGCATATCGGATGATGTCATACCAAAATGAATAAAACGGGATTCTAAACCGCATTGTTCGGTTAAACTAGTAAGAAAGGCAATGACATCGTGGCGAGTGATGTTTTCAATTGCTTTCATACGATCAAGAGAGAGAGTAACCTGATTAGTAATCTTTTTATATTCATCCTGAGACAATAATCCTAGTTTAACCCAAGCTTCCAAAGCGAACATTTCAACTTTTAACCAAACTTGAGCCCGGTGTTCTTCGCCCCAAATTTTACTCATTTCCTGTCGACTGTAACGTTCAATCATTCTGACTTACTCCTTTCTTGAATATTTCCACAACGGGGACAATATCGTGCTTGGGCATCGATATATTTCCCGCAAGACTGGCATTGTTTACGAGGTGGCTGTCCCATTTCTCGGTATAGTGCTTCTCGAACTTGATCGATTTCATCTTCAATCGAAAGAATCTCCTGGACGTCTTCTTTTAGATCTTCTCTTTCCAGTTCTTTATTGTGAAGTAGTTGGAACACTTTTTTCCCAAGACTTAGAAATCCCTGATCTTTTTCTCCGGCAAGAGAGCGAAGATGAATTTTTAGTCGAAAGATATTCCAATAATTTTTCAAAGCCTCTCCCTCCAGCATCATAATCACTAGCTTTATTTTGCTTGTCATTTTAGCATATTTTTATCCACTTCCCGGAAGAAATATCTTGCATTTTCTCTGGGTAAAGGTTAATCTGTTGGAAAAAAGAGGGAGGGAACATTATTTGAAAATCTCTCACATTTTGGTACCAACTGATTTTTCCCCATTCTCTGATCTGGCAATTCAAAATGCGGCTTTCTTTTGCAAAGTTTTCGATGCCCAACTTACTTTAGCCCATGTCCTTACCTTGAGTGAAGTGAATGCACTCACCTCAGAACCTGGAAATCCCTGGGAAAACGTTATCCAAGCTATCCAAAACGATATGCAACAAGAATATAATAAAAACTCATCTGAATGCCAACTAGGAAAAAATCCAATTTTAGAAGTTCTGGTTGGAGAACCAGCCGAAGAAATCGTTAAGTTTGCCGAAGAAAACCAGGTTAACTTGATTATTATGGGGACTCACGGAAGAACTGGACTTGCCAGCATATTCTTGGGAAGTGTTACGGTTGATGTTATTAAAAAGACTTGTATTCCAGTTACGGTTATTAAGTGTCTATCGGCTCTTCATTGAGAAATAATGGTTACGGGGAGATTCCTATCTCCCCGTAGGAAGGAACTGCTTTTACTCAAATCTACGTTTTTCATCCTCAAAAATTACCTGATAATTGTTTGTCGGGATTAAAAACTCCTTCCGACCTAACTTTTCAAAAACTTGATCTAAAAATACCGGCTTGGCATGACGATAGATAACACCGGTGGGAATCTTGTCTCCCCACTCCAGAGATTTTTTAAACGCACCGACTTGATCTTCGGGATCATACTCTTCGGGAAGAGAATACACTCGGCTTTTATACCATCCAAAAGTATTGGTACGATTAAAAGTGACACAAGGTTGAAGAACGTCCACCAAAGAAAATCCCTTCCATTGGATGGCTTGTTTAAAAATTGACTTTAATTCTTTTTTATCACCGGTAAATCCACGAGCGACAAAGCTAGCTCCTTGAGATACAGCCAGAGCTAAGGGGTGGAAAGATTCGGAAACTGTTCCAAGAGGCTGGGTTTTGCTAACAAAACCAACCTCTGAAGTCGGAGAGGCTTGTCCTTTAGTCAAACCATAAACCTGATTATTATGAACAATGACTGTAATATTGGGGTTTCTTCGGATAGCATGGATAAGGTGGTTACCACCTTCACCATACATACAACCATCACCAGATTCAGCTATAACAGTAAGATCTGGGTTTACTGATTGAATACCAAAAGCAACTGGAATTGAACGTCCATGCAGACCGTTAAAAACATTGGCTTGTACATAATGGGGAGCCTTGGCTGCTTGACCAATTCCTGAAACCAGCACCACTTGGCTTGGTTTTAAACCAAGCTCGGCCAAAGCTTCGGAAAGAGCAGTGAGTAAATTAAAATTTCCACAACCGGGACACCAAGCGATTTCTATCTGATTTCGAAAAGGAGATATCATGAAAGCACCTCCCGAATTTGATCCACCAACTCGTTTACAAAAAAGGGCCTTCCGTCATAACGGTTAACGCGAAGATCAAATGAAGTTTTCGTTTCTCTTTCCAATAACCTTGCCAGTTGACCTTGGAAATTTCCCTCCACAACAATCGGTTTAGGAACTGATTTCAAAATCGTAAGAGTATCTGTTGATAAAGGATAAATATCGTTAAAATGAAGTAATCCAGCCTCAATTCCCAGCTTTGCCAGCTTTTCTCTTGCTTCAAACAATACTCCGTAAGTTGAACCCCATCCGATTATCGTGGCGGTTTGGCCGACTATTTGAACTGGGGGTTGGGTTTCTTTTTTCATCTTTTCAATTTTTTTCATTCTTTTTTGATGCATTTGAACCCTTTGGTTTAAATCTTCAGTCAAATGGCCAATCTCGTCGTGTTCATCGCTATCGGCAACTACTAAAGCCTCACTCATCCCGGGAAGAGCGCGTGGAGAGATTCCAGAATCGGTAAGAGCATACCGCTGGTAAGAGTGGTCACCAATAACAGTTTGTATTTTCTGGGGTTGCTCATTCATTTTCATTTGAGAAAATGTCCAACTACTATCGGCTAGGTATTGATCGGAAAGAATTATTACCGGAACTTGAAAACGGTCGGATAGATTAAAAGCACGAATCATTGTATCGATAGCATCTTGGGGGTCTCGAGGAGCAAATACAAATCGAGGAAATTCATCGTGGGAAGCTGAGAGGACAAATTCAAGATCACCCTGGGAGGTTCGGGTTGGTAAACCGGTTGAAGGACCGGGGCGCATACCATCTAAAACAACTATTGGAGTTTCGGTCATAGCCGCCAATCCTAAACCTTCTGCCATTAAACAAAAACCTCCTCCTGAAGTGGCTGTCATCGCCTTAGCACCAGCATAGGATGCTCCAATGGCCATATTAATTGCTGCAATTTCATCTTCAGCTTGTTCGACAATAATACCGTATTTTTTAGAGCGGGATGATATGAAATTCATGACTCCGGTTGATGGTGTCATGGGATAGGCGCTATAAAAAGTACATCCTGCCAGGATCGCACCCAGACCTAAAGCTTCATTTCCTCCTATTAATAAAAGATTTCCCTGGTTCGGATTTCCATTTTTTTTATCTAAAAATTGCCGAGGGATTTGTTGTCTCTTGATTTCCTTTTGTCCTAAAGCAAGTGCTTCTTTATTGAGCCGAACGACATCATTACCTTTTTTTTGGAAAATTTCCTCCAAATACAATTCGGCAATTTTATCATCGATCCCCAAAATTTCAATTAAAGCACCTACTGCAATAATATTGGCAAATATCCGATTTCCTAATTCTTCTGCCATTTCGTTAAAATTAATTGAGATCGCTGAAGAAGTTGAAGGTGATTTTTTAATCATCCCTATCATTATCCCATCCGATTTTAGTGCTGGTTGGTGTATTTCCTGAGTTTCAGAGTTGAGACATACTAAAAGGTCTAAATCGGTACCAATGGCTTGTATCGGTTGATCAGAGAAGCGAATTTGAACCGAATTGTGCCCACCACGAATGCGGGAATGATAGTCTTGAATAGAAAAAACATAAAAACCACTTCGGATGAGAATACGCGATAATACCTCACCTATGGTTTGAACACCCTGCCCTGCTTCGCCTCCTATGGTAATGATTATATCTGGCATGTCATCCCTCCTCCCTTTCAGCAGTTAGAGAATTCGCTTAATTCTCTCCTTTAAATGGAGATAGAAAATCCACCCATTCTTTTTGCTCATAGTCACTATGTTGAATTTCCTTTTGCCATTCAAGGGGAACTTCCCCAATCTCAATTAAGCGATAAATGGTTTTTTGGTCCTTTTGGTTAGCTACAATAAAACCTTTCATTTTGACAGTTGACTCCCAAAAAGGGAAGCGGATACCATCATGAGTGAGCTTCTGAAGCATGGGGGTTATTATGGGTAGAAATAAATTATCCAGTTGGAAGGACCAAAACATTCCAGTGATGGTATCATTCACCCGAAGTTGAAGGCATTCACCAAAGGGGTCGTATAATTTTTTCTCACCAGTTTGAAAAAAATTAACCTGTTCACCTTGTAACCAGCTTTCCTCTACACCAATGACTTTTCCCAAAGCCAACAAAGATACAATAGAGATTAATTGTTTCGAATGAACCGAAGCGTATTCCTTCATCATATCATCAATAATAAGTAATTCTTCAGCTTCCATGTCAGCCAAAACCCTCATAAGCTGTTGGTGCTGATTGTGTATCTTTAATACATAACGGGAATTTTCAGTAATGAGCAAAAAAGATAAAGGCTGGTCATTCCATAAAACATCCCCTCTAATCGAAAGGGCTGAAACGGAGAGAGAAAAGCAACCAATTACTAGGAGAAGACACCCAATGATACCAAAGGTTTTCACACCACACCTCCTCAAATTGATAAAATCAGTTTACCATAATCAGAGGAAAATTTTTATAATTTCCTACCTTCAGCAAAAATACCTCCCTATCGATTATGAATCGATTGAAGTCATTGTAAAAAAGGATTCTTTTTAATTTAATTTGCCAATCTATACTGGTAGGGTTCTTAAAATTTCTTGATGATATTCTTGAATAGAACGAACCTGAATGGGAAATTTTTTAAGCCGCTCAATAGCATAGACTGTAGCTTCGGCTCCGGAAAGCGTGGTAACATAGTTGATGCTTTTTATTACAGCCTCCTTTCGAATAAAGCTACTCTCCACCTGGGTTCGTCCTCCCGAGGGGGTATTGATGATCAAGTCAATTTTTTGGTTTTTTATAAAATCCACAACATTGGGGCGGCCTTCTCCAACCTTATTCACAATTTCAACTGTAATACCATTATTCATTAATACTTTAGCAGTTCCTTTGGTGGCAACAATTTGGAATCCAAGGTCAACCAGTTTCTTGGCTACAAAAATAACTCCTCTTTTATCTTGATTTTTAACACTAATAAACACCCTCCCCGCTTGAGGAAGTTGGGATTGAGTTCCAATTTGTGACTTGGCGAAAGCCATTCCAAAATCAGCATCAATACCCATCACTTCACCCGTTGAACGCATCTCAGGACCTAATATTGGGTCAACACCAGGAAATCGATTAAAAGGGAACACTGCTTCTTTAACCGCAAAATGTCGGATTTCAACTTCGCGATTCAGGCCAATTTCCGATAATTTCCGACCAACCATAACCTGGGATGCTAATCGAGCTAAAGGAACTCCTGTGGCTTTGCTAACAAAAGGTATTGTTCTCGAAGCCCGTGGGTTAACCTCTAATACATAAACCGTATCTTCTTTAACTGCATATTGTACATTCATAAGTCCAATAACATTCAGTTCCCGAGCCAAAGCTTGAGTAAATAGCTTAATTTGATCAACAATTTCATCACTGAGAGAAAAGGGAGGGATCACACAAGCACTATCTCCCGAATGTACTCCTGCTTCTTCAATATGTTCCATAATACCGGCAACAATAGTCGTCTCTCCATCACTGATGGCATCTACATCCACTTCAATGGCATCTTCTAAAAATTTATCGATTAAAACTGGATGACCTGGTGAAATCTCTACGGCTTGATTCATAAACTCAAAAAGCTCGCTTTCACTATAAACTATCTTCATAGCTCGTCCACCTAAAACATATGATGGACGCACCACAACCGGATATCCAATTTGGACGGCAACTTCCCGAGCACCCTCAAAAGATACTGATACTCCATTTTTGGGCTGTATTAAGCCTAACCGGTCTACCAAAATTTTAAAACGATCCCGGTCTTCGGCGATATCTATGCTTTCAGGTGATGTCCCCAATATTGGAACTCCAGCTTTTTCTAAATCTCTTGCTAAATTCAAAGGAGTTTGCCCACCTAGCTGAACAATCACCCCAATTGGTTTTTCCTTAACTATAATATTTAATACATCTTCCAAGAAAACTGGCTCAAAGTATAACTTATCGCTCGTATCATAATCCGTACTAACGGTTTCTGGATTACTGTTAACCATTATGGTTTCATAGCCAAGATCCCGCAAGCCCCAGGTTGCATGAACGCAACAATAGTCAAACTCAATACCCTGACCGATACGATTTGGTCCTGCCCCTAGAATTATTACTTTATTTCGGGAACTCGGATTAGCTTCACATTCTTCTTCATAAGTTGAGTAATAATAAGGGGTTTCAGCTTCAAATTCTGCTGCACAGGTATCAACTTGCTTATAAACCGCTTTGATATTATTTTTTAACCGAAAATTCCTTAAGACCCACTCGGATTCTTTCCAAAGAGTAGCTAGTTGACGGTCAGAAAACCCAAACTCTTTTGCTCTTCTTAAGTGTTCGGGATCGATGTTTTCCCAAGAGCTTAAGTCTACCAAACTTTTTTCCATCTCGATAATTTCATCTATCTGTCTTATAAACCAAGGGTCAATAGAGCTTAGAGCATAAATCTCTTCCAGAGAAACACCCTCCTTGAGTGCCATTTTCAAAAAGAATAACCGATCGGGATTGGGCTTTTGGAGTTTTTCTCGAAGGAGAAAGTGTTTTTTTTCAATGGTAAGGGTATTCCAGTTTTTAAGGTCTTCCAATCCGCATTTCCCAATTTCTAGCGATCGAAGACCTTTTTGGAGGGCTTCCTTGAAATTTCTTCCAATTGCCATGGTTTCTCCAACGCTTTTCATGGATATTCCCAATACCGGTTCAGTGTCGGGAAATTTTTCAAAGGTAAATCTGGGTATTTTTACTACACAATAATCTATAGCTGGTTCGAAACAGGCTGGAGTTTTACGGGTAATATCATTGGGTATTTCATCCAAAGAATACCCAACTGCCAATTTAGCTGCTATTTTGGCTATTGGAAATCCCGTTGCTTTGGAAGCTAACGCTGAGCTTCTCGAAACTCGGGGATTCATTTCGATGATAACCGTTTTTCCATTGGTAGGATTCAGAGCAAATTGAATATTACATCCTCCGCTCGCCACTCCAATTTCTCGAATGGCCCGGATGGATAAATCACGTAGATGTTGGTATTCTTTATCGGTGAGTGTTTGGGCGGGTGCAATGGTAATACTGTCTCCAGTGTGAATTCCCATGGGATCAAAGTTTTCAATTGAACAAATAACCACAACATTATCTTTGGAATCACGCATTACTTCCAGTTCAATTTCTTTCCAACCAATCACTGATTCCTCAATTAATATTTCTCGAATGATGCTACTTTCTAAGGCTTGTTGTGCGAGATTTTCGAATTCTTCAATATTATAAGCGATCGATCCTCCAGTTCCGCCAAGGGTAAAACTTGGTCGAATAACTAAAGGAAATCCAATTCTATTGGCAACTTCTTTGGCTTCATCAAGAGAATAAGCTCGGTCACTTTGAGGTACATCTATCCCAACTCGTAACATGGCTTCTTTAAATAATTCTCTATCTTCCGCTTTACTAATGGCTTCCGGTGAAGCTCCCAGTACTTTTATACCATATTTTTTAAAAATTCCTTGGTTTTCCAGTTGAACAGTGAGGTTCAAAGCGGTTTGCCCACCTAAGATAGGTAAAAAAGCATCGGGTTTTTCCCGGGCAATGATTTTCTCTATTACCTCAGGGATGAGCGGTTCAATGTAGGTTCGATCAGCCATTTCCGGATCGGTCATAATTGTTGCCGGATTACTGTTAATCAAGATTATTTCATATCCTTCACTCTTGAGAGCTTTACAACCTTGGGTACCAGAATAGTCGAACTCACATGCTTGACCAATTGTGATTGGACCAGAACCAACGATGCAGATTCGATGAATATCATTATTTCTTGGCACAATATTCCTCCATCATTTTGACAAACTGATCAAATAGATATGTTGTATCATGGGAACCCGGTGCCGCTTCTGGATGAAATTGAACGGAAAAAAGCGGATATTTACAATGCTTTATCCCTGCTAAAGTATTATCGTTGAGGTTGATGTGGGTTATTTTGAGATCTGACATGGGAAGTGTATTGACATCCACCACAAAGCTGTGATTTTGAGTGGTAATATAGACTTTTTCATTCAAAAGATCTTTTACCGGATGATTTCCACCATGATGGCCGAACTTAAGCTTGTAGGTTTTCCCACCCAAAGCTTGACCAATGATTTGATGACCTAAACAGATTCCAAAAACTGGTAATTTTCCAATAATTTCCTGAACTAATTCAACCGCATAATGAAGAGCGGCTGGATCTCCGGGACCGTTGGACAGAAGGACACCATCAGGACTGTCTTTAATGAGTTGATGAGCAGTGGTTTTGGCTGGATAAACCTTCACTCGGCAACCTCGAGCAGCTAATTGTCTTAATATATTGTATTTAACACCAAAATCTATTACCGCTATGGTGTAATTGCCTTCTGATTGCCAAAAATAAGGTTCTTCGGTAGTCACTTCTTTAGCCAGGTCAACACCTACCAAGGGAGGTCCTTGAATGGCTTTCTGAACCAGCGAATCTGGGTTAAGGTCTTCGGTTGAGATAACTGCTTTTAAAGCTCCCTTTTCCCGAATGTGACGGGTAATTGCTCGAGTATCAACTCTTTCCATCCCAATGATTCGACAACGGATTAAATACTCGTCCAAGCTTTCTTCAGCTCTCCAATTACTATACAAAGGACTTTTTTCTCTTACAATGAAGGCTTCTAATTGAGGTTGTGAAGATTCTCCGTCTTCTGAATTTAAACCGTAGTTTCCAATTAAAGGGTAAGTCATGGTAACAATTTGACCACAATAAGAAGGATCTGTTAATATCTCTTGATAACCGGTCATGCTGGTGTTAAAAACAATTTCACCAAACGCTTCTCCGGTTGATCCAAAAGAGTGTCCCAAAAAACACCGACCATCTTCCAGAGCTAATAGCGTTTTCATTTATCTAAAACACCCTCCGACTAATATAACATGCTTGTCAAGCCCTTTATCTCAAAAAACATTTGTGAATAAAACTATCTCTACCAGGTGACAACAGGTAAATGGAGCCACCATAAGCTCTTCCCTTTAGAGATCTGTAGAATTATCATACCCTTTCTTTTTTATTTTTCTATGAAAATAGAAACAAAATCTATTTCCTATTTAGATAAATTTCTTGTTTTTAGCTTCAGGAATGAACTTTTCATTCATGCGCTGTCAAGAATAATAAGAATTTCATCGAGAGAATCAATCATCCAATCAGGACGGAATTCTTTTAGGATGTCTTCTCCATGCATTCCCTGGGTATACCCTACCACACCAACCCCAGCAGATTTTCCGGCGATTATATCATAATGAGTATCACCAACAAATAAAGCTTCTTGTGGAGATATTTTTAAATGAGCTAAAGCGTACCAAACGCCTTCTGGCGATGGCTTGGGCTGGATACCCAAAGAAAGGTCAATAACAACATCAAAAGATACCGGAAAGGGCAGTCTATCAATCAGTCTTTTTGCTGACCTTCGGTTGGTGACTATTCCAACCTGAATATTCTTTTGCACCAAGATGTCTAAGAGTTCAAAAGACTCAGGATTGATACTTATGTCTTCAGGCTGTTCCAAAAAAAACTCCCGATACAAATTGGCACCTTTTTCTGGATCGGGGAATTGTAAAACCGAAAAAGCTTCAACCATTGAAAGTCCGATTGTCCCTCGAATCATTTCTTCTTCGGGTTGGCATAGGTTATGCATCATAAAACATTTTTGGATTCCCTTAATAATGGCCTTTTCGGCAAAAATTAAAGTACCATCAAGATCAAATAAAACTGCCTTAATCATGTAAATTGGGTAATTGGTGCGGATTTCTTGACACCCAGTTATAATAGAGACTGGCCGGGAGAAAGTAACCGAGGTATCTCCAATTCCACAAAGCTCGCTTCATTATTTTTGGTAAAGTATAAAATTTTCGATATAACTCATTGTGTTCAAATTGGAGTTCTTGTGGGGTCATTTTAGCTGGTTGATAGACGACATGAGAAAAATCATAATTAGTCCAATTGTAGGAAAAGATTCGGTTGGTATCTTTAAATTTTTCATAAACTTCAGTTCCTGGTAAGGGGGTCAGAATATTAAAGGTAGCAAAATCAATTTTGGTATCTTCGATAAACTTCAGGGTATTATCAAAAACTGATATATCATCGTTATCAAAACCAAAGACAAAGGAACCAACTACCATAATATGATGTCGGTGGAAATTTTCAATTAATTTCTGGTACTTTTCTATGGGATTAAACTGCTTATGCATCTCTTTTAAATTCATTTCGTTAACCGATTCGAAGCCAACAAATAGACAGATACAACCGCATTTTTGGGCAAGGCTAATTAATTCTTCATCTTCAGCCATCTTAACCGTTCCCTGACTCACCCACTTTTTCTTTAATGGAATTAACGCGCGAAAAAGTTCTTTCGAGTACTTTGGATTCCCAACAATGTTATCGTCCAAAAAGCCAATCATCTTCGACCGACAGCGGCTTACTTCTTCAATGACGTTTTCAACCGGTCGATGGCGATAACGTCTTCCATTGAAAGTAGAAACCGAGCAAAAACCACAATTATGAGGGCACCCGCGGGTTGTTTGAAAAACATTTTTTAACAAGTAACCTTTCCCTAGCAAATCTAAACGCGCTGGTGGAAGGTCGGTTAAACAAGGAAGCTCTTCATTTTTGTAAAACCTTTGTAATTGACCTTGTTGAAAATCATCTAAAACTATTTTCCATAAATTTTCAGCTTCACCAATGACAACACAATCGGCATGTTGAATAGCTTCATCAGGAAGAGCAGAAGGATGAATACCTCCTAAAACAACTTTTTTATTTCTTTTTCGAAACTCATCGGCAATTTGATAAGCACGAACTGAGGTTGCGGTCATGGCTGTTATGCCTATCAAATCATAATCGCTATTAAAATCTATTTCATGTAATCTTTCGTCGATGATAGTAACCGAGTGCTCTTTAGGGGTTAACCCGGCTATTATGGTAAGGCTTGCTTGCGGGAAAGGAACTAGGATTGCCTTTTTTTTCGACGCCCTGATTGACTCAGGCGCAATTAATAATATTTTCAATTGTTTCCTCCTTTATTTTGGGAGGGGTTATAACATAGGTTCCGTCATTCCCCAATGGAGATCTCTTTTATTGATCGTTTCTTTGATGTTTGCTAGAAACCGTTTAACCTCATTCCTATCCACAGAACAGTAAATATAAATAAATATTTCCAACCAATAAAGTAGTCTTTCCTCTTCTTGGGAAAAACCCGAATGATATTATACACTATTCTTTAAAATACCGTTATTAAAGATAAAAAATTTTTGCGTGGTCGAATAATTTTTTCTCCGCATGTTGATAGGAAATTCTATCCCTATTTCGGCTTCTCGACCCTTCCCCTGGAAAAGAAATTTATATTTTAACTCTGGTTATTTCTCCATAATAGACTGAATGAAAATCTCCCGAAGAATAATATTCACGAAGGATTTCCGGAATAAAATTTGTTTCTATAACCTTGGTTTTTTGAACTATAATGCACTCAAAATGAATAGGGCATTCTTTAATGATTGGAACAGAAAAGTCTTCGTTATATATAGGAGTAAAAGCTGTACTTTTAAATTTATCAACTGTCGCTCCTGAGACACTCCCACACCAGTTTATTTCTCCTTTCATGTTATCAGTCGGAACACACACCGTAAAGGAGGGGTTTTCCTCAATATGAATAAATGAAAAACGAGAAGGCCTTACCAAAACCGATATAATAGGCCGTCCCCAAATTATTCCTCCCTGCATCCATCCAATGGTCATAATATTCGGTTTCCGTTCTTTTCCTTGAGTAACCAGAAAAACCCCACTGAGTCTTTCAATTGCTTGATAAGATTCAGTTAGGGCTTTTTTCCACAGAGCTTGATTGAGAGACATAGAACATCCTCCTTGACCTATTTAATTAAACCGATGATAATAAAATACATTGTTTTAATCTTATCATTATTCCGAGATCAATGAAAATTCTTCTTCTTTTTTGTTTTAATGGAGAAAAGCTATTAGAAATAGACACTATTCTATTGAACAAATTGAATATTTCGGAATATATTTGGTATCGAATTGAAACGCATTAATTGTACAATACAATCAATGATAAAAAAACAGAAAGAGAGAAAACTATGGATGAGCTTTTTTATTTTCAAAAGGCTACAGATATTTCTTGTACTTGTGGTGAAACTCATCGCATTTTAACCCAAAAAACCATCGTTGATCACTCGCTTTTAGAGCAGATACCACCCATTCTAAACCAGCTTAATTTGGGAAAGAAATGCTTGATCGTTTTTGACGAAAATACCTACCAGGCAGCTGGGCAAAAAATTGTAACAATATTAAACCAAGAAAAATATGAAACAATTCCTCTTTTACTTTCTCATAACTCTCCGACTCAATACTTAGAGCCTGACGAAGACACCCGACATCAGGTTGGAACTGGTTTAAGATACCAACCAGATTTTATGATTGCAGTTGGTTCAGGAGTTATTAATGACCTGGTAAAATTCGTTGCCCATCGGTCTCACCTTCCTTATGTAGTAGTTGGCACCGCAGCATCAATGGATGGATATCCTTCCCTTGGCGCGCCCATGTTGGTAAATGGATACAAAATCACTTTTGAAGCAACCCCTCCCAAAGCGATTTTTATGGACCTCGACGTATTGGTAGAAGCTCCCTTAGACCTTCTCCAATCAGGCTTTTCTGATTTAATCGGGAAAACTACGGCCAACTCCGACTGGGTTCTGCGTCATCAGCTTCAAGATGAATATATTTGTCAGTATTCCTGGGACTTAGTCAAGGAAGCCCTTCGGATTTTGTGGGAGTCTGCCGACCAAATCCCTCAACGAAAATCCGAAGCCGTCAGAGCTTTATCCATTGCTCTTCTCAACTCAGGTTTTAGCATGGCACTGGTTGGTGATTCTCGACCAGCTTCAGGTGCTGAACATCTCATCGCTCATTACTTAGAAATGATTAGTCTTTCCCGGGGAGAAAATACCTCTCTTCACGGTTTAAGGGTGGGAGTTGCCACTCTCTTTATCCACAAAATGTATCAGAGATTTTTAAAAGAAATTGATACCATCGATTGGGAGAAGATTGCTTCTCCCCACCCTATTCGGGTAAACAAGGAAATCTTACAGGAAAAATTTGGTTCTCTCTATCCATCGGTCGAAAAAGAAGCAACTCAAAAAATCACATCTCCAATGGTTTTTATCGATTCTTTCAAAAAACCGGGATTTACCAATCATCTGCGACAAATGATATCAGAAAAACTATTTGCTATACCTGATGTTGAACAAGCTTTAAAACGATCGAAAACCCCATCAACTTTTGAAGAGCTAGGTTTTCCGCGATCCTTAGTGAAAGACTCTTTTCTTTTCTCCCGCTTTGTAAGAAGCCGAATTACGATATTAGACATCCTCGACCAAGCTGGTCTCTTAGAAGAATACGTTGAAGAATTTTTATAAAAATAACGCAACCCAGTATAAACCCTATTATCTGGGTTGCGTTCAAAACCTTCGATTAAAAAATATAAGAATTTAAAAGGTTTTCAATTTCAGCTTCCGACAACTCTGATTGATTATAGGTATAGGCAACCTCACCAGATTTATTGATGAGCAATAAGGCCGGTATTCCAGAACCGAAGAATCGATGGTAGACATCCCGGTTATAATCATCAAGAACAGGAAAGGTTAACCCATATTTTGATTGAAATTCACGTAATTGCCCAATTGAGCTTGATACTCCAACTCCTAAAACGATCAAGTTTTGACTCTCTTTATACTTCATATAGAGATTTTGGATTCGAGGCATTTCATTACGGCAATGGGAACATAAAAAACCAAAAAAGGCGACCAATACCGGTTTCCCGCGAAATTCACTTAGTGAATATTGGTTTCCATCAAGATCAGAGAGAGTAAAATCGATTGCATTAGGAGAAACATAAGGAGTCGGCGAAGGTTCGGCGGGAGATCCAGGCGTGGGGCTTGGTTGATATGGGTTATCAACCAAAAAACATCCGGGAAGCAAAATAAAAATGAACAAAAATAAAGGGATATACTTCAGTAGCTGATTTTGCTTACCATTCTTCAAGGTGAAATCACTCCAATCTTTTTATTTAGTCAACAATATACTTATTATAATATTCTCAATCTTCGGTTATAGAATTTCCAGTGTTCCCACCTCCTAATACTGTATCAATATCCCTTTTTAAGAAATTCAATGCTTCACTTGGTGGATTTGGTTGGGTCGATTTTAACTGATTTTCGAGATAGAGATGAAAAACCTCATCAGTATACACCTTTATTTGACTTAAAGTATTTGGATTTATGGATTTCTGTTGAGAATTTAATAAATTCAAAAAAGCAAAAAGTATCTTTTCGTAATTACCTAAAACCATTGGGGCAAGTTCCATTGAATATTTATAATCTTTCCAGGCTTCATCTACTTCTCCTTTTAAAAGAAAAAGATCTGCTCTATGCCGATAGTACTCATAATTATAAGGCTCTATATTTAAAGCTTTTTGATTTTTCTCCAAGGCCAGGTTCAAAAATTCCTCCTTTTTTGTTTGTAAATAAATATCGGAAGATAAATTGCTCAATTGATATAGGACATTATCGTGCCAGGGATTGAGGCGGACGGCTGTTTCCCAGGCTTTCGCTGAATGAACGAAATCATTCCCAGCTCGATATTCATTCCCTGATTGGTAATAATACTCGGCATTCCCCAAAAAAATGCTTAAAATAAAGAAAATAAGCGTTAACAGCAAGGGAATTATTAATGGAATAGAGAGTTTTAGCTTTTGTAAAGGATAAAAACTCAGCAAAAGGCCTAGAAGTGTCCAAGCAAAAATATGATAAGCGCCCATGGCAAAATTTAAGTCAATGCTGCTATGTAAAAAAATTAAAAAGACCCCGGCTCCCAAGTAAGGGATTATTGATATAGACTGATTTTGGTTTGTGGAAATTATACAAATATACAATGAATAGAAAAGTAAAAATAAAAGGGGAACCAATCCCAAGACTCCTGATTCAACCAAAGTATTTAAATAAAAGGAATGAGGGAACTTAGTATAATAGGTATGAGACTGAAAGGAGAAATACCGTGCTGCCCAACCCCCACCGCCCCAACCCAAAAGAGGCTTTTTTTGAATCATTTTTAAAGCATCACGGTAAAAAGTAAATCGATAAATAACATTTTTTGTTTCAAAGCTGATATCTCTTCCCTTTTCTCCAAATCCTCGAACAAAAGTGAAGTTCTTTACATCGAATTGAATAAAAAAAACGAAAAAACATTCTATTCCCAAGATTACTAATAGAATTAGAAAAAAAACCAGTTTTTTATTGATTTTATTCACCAAGAAAATTTGTTGATTAGGTAAAAACAAAAAGCTTAACAAAAAGAAGGAGCCCAATCCAATCAAAAACAAAACTAAAAAATCGAAGGGAAGAGCTTGAGACAAACACCTATCCAACTCTATCTGTAAAAAAATGCTTGGCAAGAGCAATGAAGATAAAATTAAAACAACTGAAGTTATGTATTCTTTTTTTCTGACTAAAATAAAAAGAAATAGAAGTGTAATTAAAAAGATAAGATTTGTGCCTCTCGAAAAAGCAAAAAGAAAACCAAAGAAAATCAAAAATAAAAGAACACCATTTATCAGCTTTTTCCACCAATTTTTTTCTTGAAGGTAAATAAAAATTCCTAAGAACAAACAAACAGCAAAAAAAGATGCCGAGGTGTTTTGATATTGAAAGGCAGTGGCCAATCTTCCGGAAAAATATAAACCCCAAAAACTCATTCCTAAAAAATTTTGAAATCTTTCCGGAATAAAGTGGAAGGCATCAAAGATTGCCAAAAGCGATAATACACCAGCATTACAGACCATTATTTGAATTAAGAACATTTTTAATGATTTCTTTTGGAACAATTCCAATATCAACCAAAAAAGAAATGCCCACGCTATATAGCTGATAAAGGCAATTACTGAAGAATATTTACTGGAAGCTACTATAATCGTAAAAAGGTATACTATTGCTAATAAGAAAAAGAACATTTCCGGAAGGCTTAATTGGAAAAGTCTTTCTTTCTTTCGTACCATTGCCAGAAGATAAATAAGAAAGGCTAAAAAAATGAGAGTCAAAAATGGGAGTTTGTAATAATCAGGATAGATACCCCGGTAATAAGGAGAAAGGATTACAATGAATAGAACCAAAAAAAACGAAAGCTTCTCGGTAATTGAGGTCATTCCTTAATTTCCTGAAGTTGGTTTTTTAATTCTTTCAGAATCTCATTGTAAGTAGTGGTTTTCTTTACTGGTCTTAATGAATTATCCAAAAAAGCTGTAAATATATCATCGATACGCAAACCCTTTTCTAAATAATGAATAGCTTTTCTTTTATCAGATTGCATAAGGTAAAAATCAGCAACCGATAGACAGGTTTGTAGATAGTGCTCATAGGTTGTAGATATAAAGGGTGCTAAATAAATGGCTTTTTCAAATTCATTCAAACCAGTTTCAAAGTCTCCTTTTTCTACCCTTAAAACTGCTTTATTTTCTTGATATCGATAATCAAAAGGGGAATAGCCGGTAGCTTTTTCACTATGATATTCACTTTTTATTCTCAACTCTGCTTGCTTTTGGGTATTAAACAATTCCCGGTAATAAGTACTTAAAAGATAATGGCTTTGAGAATTGAAAGGAATCGAATTGACTGCTTTTTGATAGTATTGAATAGCTTGATTGATATCATCATGAGCTGCAAAATATCCGCCCCAAATTTTTGCCCGTTCTCCAGAAATCAAAAATAGGGAAAAAATCATTAAAAAAATAACCCCGGAAAACAACACCCAATTGGGTATTTTCATTTCAAATAAATGTCGATTTTTGATGGTGATTTGCTGAGATCGAGTTATTTGGTTGATGAAAGCAATAAACACCCAAATGCCAAAATAAAAAGAACCAAGAGCAAAATCAACATCAATGAATCCATGAAAAAATCCCAAAAACACTGCAGCTCCCAATCCTAAAACGAAAAGAGTATCCCAATTATCACTATTCACCTTTTTGCAACGATAAATTTGATAAAAAAGGCCAATTATTAACCCAATTGTTGCTAACAAACCAATAATGCCGATTTCAATCATCACTTGAAGAAAATAATTGTGAGTGTTTTCGCTAAAATAGGGATAGGATTGATGGGCAAAATAACAAGCTTCCCATCCTCCTCCTCCCCAACCAACGGTTGGTCGGGTTTGGAATATTTTTAAACCATCTCCATAAAAAATCCATCTTTCTTGAGAAATGATGGTGTTGAGAGTGATTTGCCGAAAACGATCACCCAAGAAGGCTGGTTTTAGTCCCAAAATAATTAAAATAACGAGAACAAGAGCAACACCAATTCCAACTGTTAAATAGGAGGTACGAATTGATGGTTTTGATAGGTTGATCAACTTTTTCCATAGGAAGGAAAGCAAATAGATGCTAAAAGCCTGCAAAAGACTCCCTAATAAGAGGAAACCAAAAAACTGACCGGGTAAATTGTTGAATAAAAAATTTTCCAAGCTCGGAGTAAAAAGTATTGTCCAAATAAATGCGACCATGAGAATAAGAAGATGCTTTATCTTCTCTTGCCTTTTCAATAAAAGGAATAAAACCACCGAGGTTATGATAAATACCAACAAAGCTCCCCGGGAATAGGTAAAATATAATCCAGTTTGAAGAAAAAAAAGTATAAACCCCCAAAAACTGAGATAAACCGGTTTTTCTTCCAAAAAATGAATAAGAATCAAGGTTATTATCGCCATTGCAAGATAAGCAGCAAAGGTATTTGGGTATTGCATAGTTGAATGCAAACGACCTGATGCTGCCAAAAAAAGATCTTTCATGCTCATCCCCAATGGTCGAGACAGAGGATTAATCCACCCAAATCGGTAGAAAAACCCCAGCAAAACCAGTAAAACAGCATTGATATTGAATGTTATTAAAAGAATTTTTTTTGAATGCTTGGTCAGGAATAAATTTGTGACCAAAAGAAAAAAGATAAAGTAAGCTACACTACTAAAAAATTCACGAAAAGCCATCCCTTGGTCCGCAGCCCAAAAAATACTGAGACCATATAATAAAACGGTAAGGAGGAAAAAATATTCGACGGGAGTTTTTATAGTAATTACTTTTCTTTGGTAAGCTATTTGATAGAAAAAATAAATAATGGCAAGGAGGAAAACCGCCAAAAAAAAGGGATATCTTTCGTAATCAAAATATAAACCCCGGTAATAAGGGGATAAAAGCACAATCAGCAATAAACCATATTGAAGAAATTTTTCTAAAAGTGGAAGAGTTCTTTCGGGAGATTCGACTACAGGAAGCTTTGACTTGGTTATTTTTACCGTCTTTATCTTTTTCTTAGCTGCCATTTTATCTTTCCTTCTCCAGTTTTCTCTCTATTTTATTGAATATAAAATGAATTTTCAATGGGATTATACAGTATATTGGTTTTGAATAGCTTTCCCTAATAAAATTCTATCCTGTTCTCCCTGGATAAATATAGGAAGAATCCTTCCATAATCAGAAGCCAAAATTCCCTCCCCTCGAACTGGTATGTAATTATCAGAATAACCAGTTATCACATGGTTTTCAGTGGTTGCCTCAACCAATACTGATAATGTTTTTCCAATAAAAGACCGATAATATTTGATTTGGCTGTTGTAAATAATTTTTAATAACTGTGCTTCTCGGTCTTTTTTGGCTTGAAAAGGAACCCCTTCAATCTTATCCCACTGGGAAGCAGGAGTAAAAGGACGTGGAGAATAAACAAAAACATGAGCACGGGAAAAACCGATTTCCTGACAAAATTCAATTGTTTCAGTAAACAGTTTTTCCGATTCCCCAGGGAATCCTACAATAATGTCAGTACTAATTGCTACATTTCTATCATAACTCCGAATTAATTCTACTAGTTCTCTATAAAATTGAGTGGCATAACCCCTTCCCATCTTTAATAAAACTTCATCACTCCCACTTTGGAGAGGGATATGAAAATGCGGGCATACTCGAGGGATCAAAGAAAAATATCGATCCAAAAACTTTTTATCAATCAGAAACGGCTCAATAGAACTTAAACGATAGCGAACGATATTGGTTGCTCTTATCAATTCTTCCAGTAATTCAATCAGGGTAGTATGATTACTCCCAAAATCATACCTTCCTAAGTTAATACCACATAAAACAATTTCATGAACATCCTTTCTTTCTAAATGAATTGCTTGGCGAATTATTTTTTTTGGTTCTTCACTCCGAACAGCACCACGGAGGTGGGGTACAATACAATAATTGCAGAAATGATCACATCCATCCTCGATTTTTAACCAGACCCGAGCCCGTTTGGTTTCTGGTATGACTTTTTCTGAGAAAGAATCATTCCAAGGTAAATTGAGTTTTTCCATTACCTTTTTGATCTTCTCTGGAGAATCAATAACCTGGAGACGAGGCTGAGGAAGTGGAAATTGACGGGTATACAAAGGGCTATAACACCCAATAAGAATAACTTGTGATGTTTCATTATTCCTTAAAGCTCGGCTGATCCATTGACGAGTTTTTTTTTCCGACATCTTGGTCACTGCGCAGCTATTAATAATGTACCAATCAGCTTGATCCTCGAAAGGAACCAAAGAAATATCTTCACTTTTTAATAGTGCAGCAAGAATATCACTTTCTGACTGATTTACTCTACATCCGAGAGTTTTAATAGCAATTTTCATGTTTCGATTCCAGGCTGGCTATACTCACAATACTGGCATATAAAGCAGCAGTTTCACTTCGTAGAATTTGGTTGGAAAATCTTAAAAAACAAACTTTGGGAAGAGAATGAAGCTGTTCTTTTTCACCTTCACTAAAATCACCTTCCGGGCCAACAATAATTTGCAAAGAAAATGAACTTTGTTCTTTTAAATAATCCGATATTGATTCCGAGGAACTAAAATCACCAATAATAGTATTCAGGTTATTGCTTCGGCAGTGAGTGAGAAAATCAGACCAATTTGTAATCACTTTAAGAATAGGAAAACGTATTCTTCCTGATTGCTTCGCTGCTTCGATAATAATCTTTCTCCAACGTTCTTCTTTCGTTGAAGAAATACGTTCACGAACACATCGCTCACAATAAAAAATTCCAATACCAGAAACACCAACTTCGACCAATTTTTCTATGAGCCATTCTAAACGGGACCAATTTTTTAGAAGAGGTTGCCATATCCACAGCTGATAAGCATTGTCTTCTTTTTTTACCTTTCCAACAACTTCGACTTGGGCTAATTGCGAAACAAATCCTTTAAATATGCCTGAATATAAACTACCTAATCCATCTGATAACAGAATCTCGGTTTCAGGCTGAATTCGATTGGTTTTGAGGTGAAGACTTTCTTCATGGCTAAGAGCAAGAATAGTTGATTGGTTTATTTCTGGATGGTAATAAAATCGACTCATTCTAATTTTTCTAACCTTCAGTGCTGGTGAAAGCTTCTTTTATTCGTTCAAAAATTCCACCTGATTTTTTATTTTTTTCCTGACCTTCTAATTCGGCCAATTGCTCCATCAGTTTTTTATATTCACCGGTTAATCGTCTTGGTATGCGAAGCTTGAGTTGAACAAACTGGTCACCCCGTGAACCGTTACTTGGATCAACTAAACCCTTACCTCTTAACTTTAAAACTGAATGAGTGTCCGTCCCGGGTGAAATTTTAATTTTCTCCATGCCTTGTATGGTAGGAACTTCGATTTCATCACCTAAAACTAGCTGGGTATAAGTCACCTCGGCATCAAAGAAGAGATTTTTGCCTTTCCTCTCTAAGATTTTATGTGGTTTTACTGTTATTGAAACATACAAATCCCCAGCTGGACCATCGTTTTCCCCGGCTTCTCCTTCCCCGGATACTCGAAGTCGATAGCCACTATCAACTCCAGCTGGAAATTTTAATTTTAGTTTCCGGGTCGTTTTCACCTTCCCTGAACCATGACATTTCTGACAAGTATCTTCAGCGACATAACCTTTTCCGTGACAAAAATTACAAATACGTGAAGTCACTATTGAACCAAAAATTGAAGTTTGAGTATGTTTAATTTCTCCGGTACCTCGACAATGAGGACAGGAGACTTTCTTTTTCCCACCAACTCCCTGGCATTCCTTACAGAATTCTATTCTTGAATATTCAATTTCTTTCTCCACTCCAAAAGCGGCTTCTTCAAATTCAAGCGTAACATCAACATTGATATTTGCCCCTTTCGTTGGACGGGATGCTGAGTCTCTTCGTCGTGATCCGGTAGAACTTCCAAAAAACATATCAAAGATGTCACCAAAACTTCCAAAATCTCCAAACGGATCAAAGTCTTGCCCAAAACCTCCTCCACCATAACCGGCTTGAGCACGGGAGTCAAAAGCGGCATGGCCAAAACGATCATAAGTAGTCCGCTTTTCCGTATCAGAAAGAACTTGGTAGGCTTCATTGATTTCTTTAAATTTTTCAACCGTATCTTTATTTCCAGGATTGGCATCAGGATGGTATTGTCTTGCCAGCCTTCGATAGGATTTCTTTATCTCTTCTAAGGAAGCGTTACGATTCACTCCCAAAACTTCGTAATAATCCTTTTTCATGCACAAATCACCTTTAATTATTTCCATATTATTCGGAGAAGAATACGATTACTTTATATCAATTTTGTAAAAAAATCAAAGAAGTTCAAATAATTAATAGTATTGAAGATCAATGGGGAGATTTAATAAAAAGAAAATCCTTAGGCCAAACTATTATTTAACCTAAGGATTTTCCATCACTTACTTCTGATCATCATCAACTACTTTATAATCTGCATCAACCACATTATCATTTTCTTTATTCGTATCCGAACTTGTTTCAGCTTTTGCTCCCGCTGCCTCACCAGGACCCTGCTGGCCAGAGGTTTGTCGGTATAGCTCCTGAGCTAAAGCATGAGAAGTTGATTGGAGTTCATCCATTTTACGTCGAATATCAGCAACGTCATCACCTTTCACAGCTTCCTTGAGGTCATTCAAAGAAGCTTCTGCTTTACTCTTCGTTTCAGCTGACAACTTGCCTCCTGACTCTCTCAAGGTTTTTTCTACTGAATAGGTCAGGTTTTCTGCTTGGTTTTTCAACTCAATTTCTTCTTGCTTTTTCTTGTCCTCTTCGGCATGAAGTTCTGACTCTCGCAACATACGATCAATGTCTTCTTTCGATAAACCACTGGAAGCTTTTATTGTTATGGCTTGTTCTTTATTAGTCGCCAAGTCTTTGGCCGATACATGGAGAATTCCATCAGCATCAATATCAAACTTGACTTCAACCTGAGGAACTCCCCGTGGTGCCGGTGGAATTCCAGACAGTTGAAATTTTCCAAGAGAATTATTATCTTTTGCTAAAGGCCGCTCTCCCTGGAGTACCTGAATCTCAACTGTTGTTTGATTATCAGCAGCTGTGGTAAAAACTTGACTCTTCGAAACCGGCACTGTCGTATTCCGATCAATGATACGTGTAAAAACTCCTCCCAAAGTTTCAATTCCCAAAGAAAGTGGAGTTACGTCTAGCAGAAGAACGTCTTTTACTTCTCCTTTTAATACTCCAGCTTGAATAGCTGCTCCATCAGAAACTACTTCGTCGGGATTGACTCCACGTTTTGGTTCTTTCTGGAATATCCTTTTGACGACTTCTTCTACCTTTGGCATTCGGGTCATACCACCAACCAAAATGACTGTATCAATGTCTTCTGGCTTAAGGCCAGCATCTTTCATTGCCCGTTCACAGGGTTCAAAGGTACGTTCAATAAGATCTGCGGTTAACTGCTCTAATTTTGCTCTAGTGATAGTCATCACTAAATGTCGAGGTCCAGATGCATCGGCAGTAATAAAGGGTAAATTCACTTCGGTTTGGAGCGAACCGGATAATTCAATTTTGGCTTTTTCAGCGGCTTCTTTTAAACGCTGCAGAGCCATTTGATCTCCCCGAAGATCGATGCCTTGATCTTTACGAAACTCTTCAATAATGTAATCCATTACTCTTCGGTCGAAATCGTCACCACCAAGGAATGTATCTCCCGAGGTGGATTTTACCTCAAACACACCTTCACCAATTTCAAGAATTGAAATATCAAAAGTCCCGCCACCTAAATCATACACGGCTATGACTTCCTCTTTTCCCTTTCCCAAACCATAAGCCAATGAAGCTGCGGTTGGTTCGTTTATGATTCTTTTTACTTCAAGTCCGGCAATTTTCCCAGCATCCTTGGTTGCCTGACGCTGATTATCATTAAAGTACGCTGGGACAGTGATAACTGCTTCGGTTATTTTTTCTCCTAAGAATTCCTCGGCATCCTCTTTCATTTTCTTTAATATCATTGCTGATATTTCCGGAGGAGTGTATACTCGATCTCCAATTTTTACAGCAGCTTCTCCATGTTTTCCGGGTACAATTTCATAAGGAAGTACTTTACGCGCCTTTTCAACCTCTGGATCATCATAACGTCGACCCATTAAACGCTTTATAGAATAAATGGTATTCTTTGGATTGGTTATTGCTTGTCTTTTGGCTAACTGACCAACCAATATTTCACCATTTTTAGTAAATGCAACAATTGAGGGTGTTAAACGAGAACCTTCTTTATTGGGTATAATGGTTGGTTGACCACCCTCCATATAAGCCACAACAGAATTGGTTGTTCCCAAATCAATACCGATTACTTTTGCCATAGTGTTTGCCTCCTTTACCTTTCTTTCTCATTTTTATCCCAACGATTAACCGATACCTGAGCTGCACGTAAAACTTCTTCATTCAACATATATCCTTTTCTTAACTCATCGACAATCGCATAATCCTCATAATCAGGGGATGAAATCGTCATCATTGCCTCATGATACTTTGGATCAAACTTTTCACCCAGGGTGGTTATCTGTCGAACTCCTTCTTTTTCCAAAATATTTAAAAGTTTGCGATAGATTAGCTCAGCTCCTTCTACGTAAGACTGATGGACTTCATTTTTTTTACTTTCAAGAATGGCATTATCCATATCATCCATTACCGGAAGGATTTTGAGCATTAAATCTCTATTGGATGATTTTATAAAGCTATCCCGAAATTGCCTTTCCCTCTTCCGATAGTTTTCAAACTCTGCCTTTAATGATTTTAAGTTTTTCAAATATTCTTCTGATTTCTTTTGGTATTCTTCGGCGTTGTTACGGTATTCTTCACAAATATTTTTTAATTCTTCCAAAGAAATCTCATCACAACCCGATGTATCATTTTTATTAACGACCTTCGGTTCCTCCTTCTGGTTGTTCATTCTAATATCACCGTCCTTATTGATTTCATCCTCTTTCTGCCTTGTCATGGTCGTGACCTTTAAAATTTTACCATCTTAGACTATCGTATTTAATCACTTATTTTCTTATTTGTCAAGTAAGGTCAAACTATAAAATTTAAAGAAATTTTTTGCTTGGTTGTCTAATTTTTTCAATATTATGGTTCTTCTGAATTCATTTCTATTAATCCTTTTATCATCACTCGTTTCGGTCTTTTCACTCATTACTTCTTCTCAATTAATCATCACTGTCTTTCAGGAATTGCTTGTATCAATAATTGATTTATTTTAAACTAATAAAGGGTTGGAGTTGTGAAATAAGGAGGGGAACTTGATGCGGTTCAAAAATGATCGGTGCCTCGTTTTTTTAGGTATTTTTTTATTCATAGGTTTATTTTTCTTTTCCCTGCCAATCATCAATTCAGCTTTTGCTCAAATACCAAACACTATAGTCTGGAATTTAACCGATTTCGTTGGGCAGGAAAACGATATCCGATTAGAAGGACATAAAGCTTCTTATAGCTTTTTTTTGCCCAACTTTAAAGGAGTAAACTGGGATGAAACTCGGCTAGCTTTAAAAATTTGGTTTTCAGAAGCATTAAATCCAGAAAGTCGAGTGTCCCTTCTCATCAATGATCAATTAGTCTACACTCGGCTTTTAAAAAATATCCCATTACAACCCAATTGGGTTGCCTATCTTGATATCCTAATTCCTGAAACCTCTTTAAAGACGAATGAACGATTCATAAAAATTGAAATTCAACCAACTCTTTTTATTGGTAACCACCTTGGTGAGGATATTTCTTCTGGAAATCTCTGGATTATCATCAAAAAAGAAAGCTTTATAACCTTTAAAACGAAAACCGATTGGATTCCCCAAACTATTGATGACTTTCTGAAAAGTATTAAAGAAACAATAACTCTAATTCTTCCTCCCCAACCTTGGTCGGATCACATGCTTCAATCCTATTTCACCCTCTATGCTTTTCTTCATAAAATTCATCGAGAACAACCTTTTCGAATCCAATCTATTATTGCTCCTTCTCAACTTTCCTCCGCAGATTCTAAACAAAGCTACCAAATATATCTTTTAGAAAACTCTGTAAGTGATTATCAACTTTATGGGAAAAAACTTTTTTTAACCGCTGAAGGAGTAAAAACTATATCAGCTGAATTACACAGGTTCATGATTGGTACCAGCGGAAAAACCTTCTATTCCACCGAAGAAAAAAAATCTTTCCAGCCTCAAAAAATAACTTTCTCCCATTTAGGATATTCTTCTTTCAAGTTAGAGGGATTTGGTAATATGGAGAAAAACCTTCGTTTTTATTATTCTGACCTTTCAAAATATCCAACTTCATTGACTCTTCGGCTTTTTTTTAACCATACTCCACTTCCTTCAGATTTTAAAGGAGAAGCTCTGATCAAGTTGTCGATAAACTCTCAGCCGATTTACTCTCAACGTTTAGATGCCAAGAGCGGTGGTCAGTTATTTCCCATTGACCTCTATCTATCAGCTCCACTTCTTAAACCAGTAAATACCTTAACCTTCGGATTAAGCTATTATCCCGATGAAGAGGATTACCGACTGGGAATGATGCCTTTCGAGGGCTTTTTTTCTGAAGACTCGTATTTCCAGGTAAAAAGCGGTAATTATGCTGTCATTTTGTCCAGCTGGAAACCTATAACTGCTGTACCCGGCAACAAAATTAAAATGGTACTTCCTTCTGAGTTGGATGAAAATACCTTGCACATTGCTGCAGAAATTCTCTCCTCAATTCAGCTTTATAATTCAAGGCTGATCCCAGTGGAAATCATTTTTGGGGGAACCCATCCTAATAATCTCCTTAGCCCATCTTCAATCGCTATCGGTTGGAATCCGAATTATTACCCAGAAATGTGGAATTATCATTGGACAAACTTCATACAAATACCAAAGCTGATCGAACACACTTTATCATCTTCAGAATACCTCAATCTTAATCTTCTCCAAAAAATACCTGCTGCCATTTATAATATTACTATTCCCTTTGGTCAATTTGTCCATCAATTTTTCTTTTCTTTCTTATCATACCCCATACCAGTTCAGACCAATCGGAGTGAAAACCATCTTCTTATAATCGTAAGTCCGGAAATAATTCCTAATTATCTTTATTCAACGGTTTTCTTTGAATCCGGCCAAATGGTTTTGAAAGATTCAATCCAAAGCCAAGCAAACCTTACCACCAGCTTGAATGAACCAATAAGTTGTTTGGTATTTTTTTATCAGAATCACATTCCAGTGATTCTTTTTACAACATCTGGCCAAAAATCGATTGCTGAGAACTATTTTAAGAAACATTTCAACCCCAAAACCACCTTTTTGGGCATCTCGGGAAATTTAGTCATTTTTGAAAAAAATGGAATTATTGATGCAACCTTTCCGGAAAATTCTCTAACCAATGATCCTGATAAATCTCAGGGATTTTTTTCTCAATTTACCTCTAATCAAAGAATTCTTTTTCTCATTATTCTCGGTATTATTATTGCCTTAGTGATAATTTTTTATTATCAAAAAAACCATTTAAAAAGCAGTGACAATTGAAGAGAAAATGAATCTTTTTCCTTTGCTTTGCCTGGTGAGAGAGCAAAACCTTTTCATTTCATTTTTCCAATGCAAAGCTTAATCGGTCAATACCTAAATTCTTTGAAACCAGAAGAAAAATTAACTGATTATGATCTTTCTCTCGTCTTGGTAGATAAATATCCTAATTTTAAGTCGCTTAGCGGGTAAATTATTGATCAGCTGCATTTGATACATCTTTTTTCTCGTTTTCTTTCATCTCAGAAATTTTTTTCAATTTCTCATTGGCTATCCTTATTTTTTCATCAACCTGAGCTTTAATTGTTCCGGGTTCATAGGTTCCATCATCAAGAAGTTTTCCCGCCTTCATTCCAGTGAGAATTTCTATAGCTTCATCAACATTTTTTACTGCAAAAACATGGAAAAGACCTTCCCGAACTGCTTGAATAATTTCATCATCTAACATCAGATTTTGAATATTACTGGCAGGAATAATCACTCCTTGCTTTGAAGTCAATCCGCGATTTTTACATAATTGGAAAAACCCTTCAATTTTTTGGTTTACTCCTCCAATGGCTTGTACTTCTCCTTTTTGATTAATAGATCCAGTTACAGCAATATTTTGTCGAATTGGAATCTCACCGAGACTTGAAAGAATGGCACAGGTTTCTGCTAACGAAGCACTGTCTCCTTCAACTCCTTCATAGGACTGTTCAAAACAGATACTGGCTGATATCGAAAGTGGCTTATCTTGAGCGAATGTATGACCTAAATACCCACTTATAATTAATATTCCTTTATCGAAAATTTTCCCACTCATCCGAGATTCACGTTCAATATTTATTAAACCTTGCCGACCTAAATAAGTCTTTACGGTTATTCTTGAAGGCTTTCCAAAACTATAATCACCTAATTCATAAACTGACAGTCCATTGATCTGACCAATAACTTCATTTTCAATATCGATTAAAACTATTCCCTGATCAATCAATTCTTGAATTTTATCCTCGATTTGATTGTGGCGGTTTTTTCTTTCCTTTAAGGTTCGTTCCACATGACTCCGAGTTACTTTTTCAGAATGATCTTGTCTTGCCCAATGATCAGATTCAACCACTATATCTTTGAGATAACCAAACTGGGATACTAGCTTATCTTGATGAGAAACTCTTCGGGAAGCATGTTCTAAAAGACGGGCAACTCCTGAATTTTCAAAAGGAAGAAGATTTTCGTTCTCACATATTTTTTTTACATAACAAGCAAAAGAATGAATGACATCATTATTTTTATCTAACTGAAAATCAAAATCAGCCTTCACTTTAAACAAATCTTTAAAATCTTCGTCATAAAGGGTAAGTAATCGGTAAACCATATCATCTCCAACCAGAATTACTTTTGCATTAAAAGGGTGAGGTTCAGGAGTTAATCCTTGCGGTGCAACCAGGCCAAACTGTTCCCAAGGATCCTCGATTTTAATTTCATGGTTTTTTAACGCTCTTTTCAAGCCTTCCCACACACCAGGATTCATAATCAAATCGCGGAAATACATGATGATGTATCCACTGTTTGCTAAATGGAGAGATCCGGGCTTCAGCATAGTATGGTCACTATAATAAGTTCCCATCATTGCCTTTCGTTCAATTCGACCAAACAAGTTAGTCCAGTTGGGGTGGGACTCAAAAATAACTGGCGGTTCATCCCGATCGGAATTATCAACCAATATATTAATCTTAAAAGGCAAAAAAGGATCTTGTAATCTTTGAAAGGGAAAAAGCTGTGGTGCCGTGGTTGCATCTTGGGAATCTCGAAAATACTGGAGATAAGTAAGAGTATATTTCTTTATAAAATCAATAAACTGAACGATTTCCGGTTGGTCTTCATAGGGTTGGATACATTCCTTAAAAAGGGGGGTTATGGCAAAATCAGCAATGCGATAATCAAGATCGGAAATTTTATTTTTAAGCTCTATTTCTAACTCATGAATTTTCTCAAAATTATTGTTAATTTCATTTAATAGCGTTCGCCGTCTTTCTTCTATGGTTTCTTTTTCGGTTTCAGATAAAGCAATATATTGCTCTTGTGTCATTGGTTTCCCATCGACCAATGGAACCAAGATTGGCCCCATAGAAGTCATACGAAAAGCAAAATTTTCCTGGAGAGCCATCCGTTCTAATTCCTGAATGATTTGCCGATTCTTTCTTTGCTCCTCATCTATCAAAATTTGTTTCTGATTTTTGTATTCTTCTCCGGCAAAAGCCTTGGGAAGGATTTCTTTGATATTCTTTAAAAGATTTTCTAAACGTATTGATAGCTTTTTACCTTCTCCGGCTGGAATTTTTAACACCCGAGGTCGATCTGGACTACCAAAGTTAAAAATATAACACCAATCAAAAATTTGGGGAAGGATTCTCTTGGCTTGCTGGTCTTTGATCTTTTTCGCAATACAATATTTGATGGCTCCGACTCTTCCTGTTCCTGTAATACCAGTCAAAAATAAATTATATCCAGGTCTCTCCAAATCCAGACCAAATTCAATTGATCGGATAGCTCTCTCCTGCCCAATAAATTCATTATAAGAACATAATTCTGAGGTATATTCAAAACCAAGGCTTTCTGGTTCACAATACCATCGGAGTTGTTCGGATTTTAGTTCTAAATCTGTATTCATCGAATCCCCCTCTTTCTTTTAAGAGTTGAAAACCTTTCTGTTTAAATGAGTTTACCATATTGTTTCTTGGCATTGTTGTTAATAATAGCAAAAAACAAATTGAGGAAAAAGACAATGAGATCCGATAGAATAAAAACGACGATAAAGAGGATGCTTTAATGACAAAATTTAAAATTATTCCTCCAAGAACAATAAGCCATTATTTTTTCATGGTTTTTAAAACATCAAGGATTCACCAGCTGTATATCGCCTCGAACCCCTAAAACATCCTGAAAAACAACAACAACTCCAATGATTTCTTGAATATTTTCACAGTATTTCAATGCTTTTTCAACATCTTTTTTTGAATGTATCAAATTACCAATACTGGTCGCCCAAGCATCAGCTACTGATGATGAGTGAGCAACTATAGTAACTGCATCTGCTTCCCCAAAGCTTAAAGAATGCCCAATTTTACCCGAAGATGTTGCTACTCCGTAAGTCTTCCCCGGAGAAATCAATAATCCGATATGTGATTTAAAGGGAGAATTTTCTCCAACATAAATAGCGATAACTCGCTCCCTTAAAGAACGGATGAATAAATCTCCACCGTTTTCAATTATTAATTCTGTCGTTTTGGATAAGAGTTCATTTGCCAGTCGATCATTTACCGCTCCGGCTACCGCAGCCATTGGTCCAACTCTTGCTTTTTTTACCGATTCGGCCATAATCTTACAAATGGGAGGAGCAAAATCATCGACATCTATTGGAACCAAAGACTCCTGAAACTGTGGTTTGTAGCGAATATAAGCCTCTAAGCTCCTTCGTTCTTTATCTAAAAGAGAATAAGAGAACTGACTTAAATCGGAATGGGCATAGATCATGAGATCACTTTCTTTAATCTTTACATCGAATGATATTAAATCGGAGGGCTTAACAGTCTTTCGATAAAACCGTTCTACATATTCGACCATATTTTAAAATAAAGCCTCCATCGCACGGGTAGGACAAGCCAAAACACAAAGTTCACAAGCAATACATTTCGATTCTTCAAATATTACCTGATAAGATTTCTTGTCCATATAAAGAGCTGAAGTTGGACAAACTCCTAAGCAAGAACCACAATCGATGCAACGTTGATCGTCTTTCTTAATATCTTGGCTTAAAGGTTGTATTTCTACTCCCTTTTCTTGAAGATACTTGAGACCTTCCTCATTTTTAGTATTCTCTCCGATGATTTCCAAAACCATCAGTCCTTCATGATGTGGAGAAATAGAGGCGCGAAGAATATTAAAGGTTAATCCAAAACGAAGCGCCAGATCACACACCACTGGTCTCTCGACCGCTTCTCGGGGAAAATGTAAAACCACCTTCTTAGTCGATACCATTTGGCTTACCTCCTAATCCCATTAGCATTATTAGTAATAGGTCTTTCAGCAAGATTTCTAAAATGCACATCTGATTCTGTATTAGGAAGAGCAAGTGTTGGTTGGGTTAAAATGAAATCTCCATCTTGAATCCATTTTTTTAAAATTGAACAGATTTCACGAGCACGAGAGTAACTGGAAATTGGTGAGGTTGGTATTTCCTTTCCTGAGTGATGTATTTTACCACTTCTTAATTCTGCATAATTTACATATCCCAAAACCTCGCCAGTCCCGTTTGGATAAGCGTTACTATAATCAATAATCGGCGCTTCAATGTCTTGATCTCGAACTGCACAATACTGGAGAGTTTCTTCATCAAGTACAGGAATAGGCACTCCCAAACCGACCGCAAGAGAACATCCATAACCCCTGACACTTAACCCCCAAAGCCAATTGGGATCCATACCTTTCATATCTCCAATCACTGCCAAAGTGCCCGCACCCCCTTTAGGTATTCCCTTATCGTTTCTTTCCACTCCAGGGTCATGCTGAGTCCCCTGCCAAGCAACGTAACCAACGCCACCACCTAAAAATATCTTGGTCCCGACACCAATAGTTCGATAATGAGGATCATTCAACAATGGACTTAACTGGCCAGCGGACGAAAAGCCGGCGTTCCCCAAATGGGGGAGAAGTACTCCAAGATAAGTGTAGATTATTTTGTCAGAACAATTCACGGCAACATTATAATTTTGATATGCATTACGGGGATTAAAGAGATAGGCTTGATTTAAATCTTTAATATTAATCCAGGTTATTAATTTTTTACGAGGGTATTCGTCGGTTCCATAACCGTAGGCCTCCAACAATATATCTTTACCGGCAACTAAATCTTGAATGACATGACCTCCACCATACTTAAATTCTCCAGGGTAAATTTTATTCAATGGATCATCTTTGGCAACCTGTGTTGCTCCGATATAAAGGTCAACAGCTGCCAAACCACCATACGCCATCACTCCATTTAAGTAAGCTTCGCTGATTTTCATCCTTGGTTTGGTATGACCGGTATTAATCATTGCACCTGAAGAACACATTGCGCCAAAGGTTCCTGTGGTTACGACATCAACTTCTCGAGCAGTTTTTTCAATTCCTTTTTTATCAACTAATTCAATAACCTCTTCAGCAGTGACAACCACTACTTTTCCTTTTTTGATCTTTTCATTAATTTCTTGATAAGACCTCAAAGCAACTCCCATGATATGCGCCCCCTATTTTAAAAATAAAAAAACCCCCGCCCAAGGGGCGGGGGTTCATCCGCGGTACCACCCTTATTTCTGATAGCCAAAGACTATCCAACTCATTCCCCATCTCAATCACCAGATGGCAATCGAATAACGCCGATTAGACGGTTCCGGCTACTCTACTTTCACCGTAACGGCTCCCGGGCCATGTTCATCGAGTTCTGAAGGACCGGCTTCCACCTTACCCGGTTCTCTATCCCTTCTTCCCCAACTACTCATCCCGTTCTAAGCCGATTAATATTTTACGAATTATAACCAGGGTCATTATAAATGTCAAGCGTAGTTTGTTCATTTAATCAATAATCATTCTAGCTTATTTAAAAACCCTCTCCTAAAAAAATTGGAGAGGGTTTTTAAATTCATCAACGATATCCAGCGTTAATAAGCTCTTCCAATTCACCAATAGTTTCTGGAGTTACAGTTCCAGCTCCGGTGTTAATATTAAAACCGGTGATTTTATACTTTTTAGTCAAAACGACTTGAACAACGGGGATAAACCCTTGCAAATAGAGCTGTTGATCAAGAACCGCACTAATGTATCCAGTTTTAAGCCCTTCAATGGTAGCTGGTGATAAGTCGATACCGGCAGAAATAATTTCACCAGGTTGTTTCTTCAAATTATCCCTCAACAGATTAACCAAAATTCCAGTGATTGCTCCATGTTGAGTCCCAATTGCCTTGCAATCCGGATTGGCTTGAAAATATCCGGTTAATATTGGTATGGCTGTCGAGGCATCAGCATCAGCTTCAGGAGAAATTTCCTGGCGATCAACAATGATTCCAGCATCTTCAAGTGCTCTTGCCATTCCTTCTTCGCTTTGCCCACGGAATGGTTGTGAGAAAAGACCATATACGATGGCTTTATCTCCTGGTTTTAAGCCAGCTTTTACCATCGCTTGACCAGTTAAATATCCACCCGCAAATAAATCAACACCAGAATATCCAAACCCTTTTGCTAAAAACTCTTCCTGGATATCAGGAAGTGGGGTATTATTGACTGTAACAATAATTCCTTTACTGTCAGCTTCCCTTACCAAATCCCACATCGCCGCTGAACCCGGATGCCCCATAATTACAATCCCATCAGGTTGAGCAGCAATGGCTTCCTTAAATTGCTGAACCATCTTTTCAGGTTGCCACTGAGAATACTGTTCGATTAATTTGACACCTAAAGCTTTAGCAGCTTCGCGGGCTCCTAAAGTTCTCTGTATAGTGGCAACAGCACCTTCAGCTCCTCCCATTTGACAATAAATTGTCATTCCCTCTCCTAAAAGTTTATCCTGAGAATAAGCGGGAAAAACAAAAGTCATCAACACTAAAGCAACAATTAATATAAAACTTATTTTTTTCATTCCTTCTTCCTCCTCGTAAAAATTGAACTGATAACTTAAAAATAGTCTTGAATATTCCTAATTCAATTTGAAAGCTTTTCCCTCCTTTCTATTAAATAATTCAATAACTTATTTTCAATTCCTTCAATAAATTTATTCTTTCTTTAACCCTTTAGTAAAAACTGAATTCTTTAAATTATCAAAAAAACAAAGACGCTTTCCGTTGGTCCGATCTAGCACAATATTGAGAGCAATAGAACCAAGCATAATGAGTCCGGTCGTCAAACGAGTCCAGAATCCACCTACTCCTGAAGCAGTAACTCCGGTTTCGAGAGAACCTACAATAAACATACCAAACAAGGTGCCGATTACCCGGCCTTCTCCACCAGTAATTGATGTTCCTCCAATGAAAACGGCCGCCATGACTGGGAGCAAGAAACCACTTCCTTGATTCGTCCAAAAATTAGTCATTTCAAATGTAAGCAAGCAGGCTGCAAAACCACCCATTAAACCCATTAAAGTAAAAACCTTAATCTTGGTTGAATCAACGTTGACTCCCATGACCCGAGCGACATTGACATTGTCTCCAATAAACATGATGCTTTCCCCAAAAGTATGACGATTTAATAAATACCAAACAAAAATTGTCAAACCAATGGACCATATGGCTTGAGCAGGAAAAAGATCCCCAATTCTACCAACCAACAAGGTATGAAGAAGAGAACCTTTTATCGGATTGACGTTGAGAGAAACTCCTCCTGAAATTAAAATGGTTAAACCCGTCCAAAAGAAGTTGGTTCCCAAAGTTGTCATTATTGAAGGAATCCCAACCTTGGTAAGGATCAAACCATTCATATAACCAATAAAGGCTCCGGCTGCTAAAGCTGCTAAAAAAGGAATAAAAATCATTCCAGTGATGTGAAAAAGATAGGCAAACACCATTCCACAAAAAGCAATAACTGATGGAAAAGAAAGATCAATTTCACCAGCAGTGATAATCAGAGTCAATCCAGCCGCCAAAACCAGAGTAGGAGCATTATAGGTTAAAAAAGACATATATATGGTTGGCCTTAGAAAAGCATTAGGTGCGGTCTTCATAAAAGCTAAAATTATAACCACAAAAACCAGCATAACTGGGAAACCTTCTATGGCTAATAAACCCTTTTTCTCAGTTTTAATCATAACTCCTACTCGTCTCCCCTCTTTTTAGATGCGAATCTTAATAGAAATTCATCTAATTTTTCTAAAGACATCTCTTCTTTGGAGAAGTTAGCTACCACCATCCCCCGATCAATAATTACAAAACGGTCGGCTATATCGTAAACATGTCCGATGTTGTGGGATATATAAACACAAGCTCGACCAGAGGTTCGAATTTTCTCAACAAATTGAAGAACTTTATGGACTTCTTTAACCGACAAAGAAACCGTTGGCTCATCAAGAATGATTAAATCGGCATCAAAATGCATTGCTCGGCCAATGGCAATCCCTTGCCGTTCCCCACCTGAAAGTTTGTTAACTTTGGAATCAACACCAATACCAACACCTCGGAACCCAATCATATCCATAATGATGTTGTTGGCAATTTCTTTTTCCTTTTTAATGTTGATGAAGCCAAATCCATTGGTTATTTGCCGTCCAATAAAAAAATTCCTCCATAAGGTTTGTTTTTCTCCTAAAGATTTATCTTGATAGACAGTTTCTATACCATAACTGTGGGCTTTTTTTACATTGTAGTCTCGAGAAGTAACTTTCTTGCCACGGATATGGAGCTCTCCGCAGGTAGGATGGAGGACTCCGGTCATAATTTTAACCATGGTTGACTTTCCGGCACCGTTGTCACCAAGTAAGCCTACTACTTCGTTTTTTCCAACTGAAAAATTTATATTTCTCAATGCTTCGACATTCCCGAAACGCATTCCGACATTTTTCATTTCAAGAATGTACTGGAAATTCTTGTCCCCCATTTTCACCCCACCTTAATCCATCTTCTCTTCGCAGATAGTTTAATTATAATTTTCATATTTTAGTTTGTCCAGCTAAACAAGTATCAAATTTTTTTTATGAATAAAATGGTTATTTTCTTTCATCATTAGATAGAATCAAGTTTTTGGAAATTTTATTTACAATTCAAAATTGAATAAATTATTCTAATCAATTATGAACTCATTTGAATGAATGATTAGGACATCCTTATCTTTTTAATCTCTTCCTATTGAAGGATAAACTCTCATGTCGCCTTGGTGACACCAGATAAAGATGAAAACACTAATTAAATCCATCATTGCGAGGAGCGTCTTGTGCGATGTGGCAATCTCATTTAGCCAATATTTTTTATTCTTATCCAAGGATAAGCAACAAAAAAATTAAAAAATAAAAGCACCCTCCCCGCCGGAAAACAATTCCCCTCCTTGGAGGGGAAATTCATTTGATGGTATTTTCAGGATAGGAAAACTTAAAGCCTCATAAAACTATCTCATAATAACTGAAGAACATACTACGAAAGGCGCCATATTTATCTCTTTTCACTCAAAAATTGCCATATTTCTGATTAAAAAAAATTAAATCTAAAAATCAAGGTAGCTTACTTTCATAAAAACCTTTTGTTAAAATGATAACGGAGGTGAAAATAATGGCTCATAAACTACTCGTGGTTAAAATTGGTGCCCGTTCAAATCAGGCTACCAAAGTACAAGAAGTATTAACTAAGCATGGCTGCAGCATCCGAACTCGATTGGGACTCCATGAAACATCTCCCAATTATTGCGCTGAAGATGGATTAGTTATTCTCGAGTTAGCAGATAATCAAGAGGATATTCAAGCATTAAGAAACGATTTGGAAAAATTATCAGGAGTTACCGCTCAATATCTTGAATTATAAAATAATAAAACCTCATCGTGAAGATGAGGTTTTATTATTCATCTAAATAGTAAATTTTATTGACTCATTATACTTGAAACTGGTCCTATTTGATATCCTCGTTTTTGCAAAGTTTCAATAATCTCTGGTAAAACATCGACAGTTTGAAAAAGACTATGAAGGAGAATTATAGAGCCAGATTTAACATTATTTAAAACATTGTCTAATATAGCTTGTCGGTTGTTGGTATGGAACCAATCTCTTGAATCGACTGTCCAAAGCACAATGCCATAACCGCTCATCCCACAAGCTTTCTTGATATTTTCGTCAATTAAACCTCCCGGTGGTCTAAGGTACAATGGCATCTGGCCGGTAGTTTCCATAATACAACTTTCAGCCTTTTCAATATCTTGAAGTAAAACATCAATGGTTTTCCCACCATCCCAGCGGTGAGAATAAGAATGATTTCCTATTTCATGTCCATGACTCACAATTTCTCTGGCTAAGTCAGGATTATTTTTTACTTGGTAACCAACCATAAAAAAGGTTGCCTTGACCCGATAGTTACGCAGTATTTTTAATATCTTTTGAGTATAGATATTGGGAACATCATCAAATGTCAAGGCGACTTTTTTACCAATTCGATAGTTACTGGATAATAGACGAACGCAATTATATCCATAGACCTGATCATCATTCAATCGTAAACCCCAGACTGTTTCTGCAAAGAAACCTACCAGAAAAAAAATCAGAGCAATATTGATCAGGCCTTTTTTATTCATCATATCTTTAATTATAAGATATTATTAATTTTGGTTTCAATGGCCTTTTTAGCTACATAACCTATAATCCGGTCTACTTCTTTTCCTCCATTAAATACAATAAGAGTCGGAATAGCACTAATCCCATAGCGAGCGGCTATTTCACCGCTATCATCGGTATTTAATTTCCCAACTTTTATCTTATCTTTCATATCGTGAGCAATTTCCTCAACAACTGGAGCCATCATTCGACAAGGCATACACCAACTTGCCCAGAAGTCAACCAATACCGGTGTAGTTGATTGAAGAACCTCAACATCAAAATTCGCTTTGTTCAGTTCGATAACCGAATCTGCCATTTTATTCACGCCCCTTTTTGCCAATTTTATGTTCTTTCCCACTTACTAACCTTTTGATATTCTCACTGTGTCTTAAAAACACAAGAGCACAGGCGAATATTCCCCACCAAATAATTTCTGGAGGCTTATTAAAAAGATACAAACCTATGGGCATTAAGAGTGCACCGGTCAAAGAACCCAGAGAGGAATAACGACTAATCAATACCATCCCAATCCAAGATAAAAAGCTAATAATTGCAGCTTGATAGGAAAGGTAAAAAAGAATTCCCACCGTTGTAGCAACACCTTTTCCACCCTTAAAACGGAGAAACACCGACCAGTTATGACCTATGACAATCATGAAAACCGCTAAAAACCATAGGAAGGGATTCTGGATAAAACGTGTTGCTAAATAAGCCCCTAAAAAACCTTTTAAAGCATCAGCGATCCCAGCTAATAATGCCGGAGTAAATCCTAATACTCGAGAAACATTGGTAGCGCCGATATTCCCGCTCCCATATTTTCGAATATCTATCCCCCTAAGCAACCATCCAATAATCACCCCAAAAGGAAGCGATCCGATGAGATAATTAATCCCTATAACCCACCATCCAGACATGATAGTTACTCCTTAAATTTTCCAAAAACCAAAGAACCATTATGCCCTCCAAATCCAAATGAGTTAGAAATTGCATTGCGAATTTCCATTTTTTGGGCTTTTTGGGGAACATAGTCTAAATCGCAATCTTCATCTTTTTCTTCAAGGTTGATAGTTGGATGGATAGTATGGTGATATATCCCCAAGACAGTTGCTGCTGCTTCCATAGCCCCAGCTGCTCCTAAAAGATGACCGGTCATAGATTTGGTTGAACTAATTTTTAATTGATACGCTCTATCGGCAAAAACCTTTTTAATTGCCAGTGATTCCATCTTATCGTTTAACGGTGTTGATGTTCCATGAGCATTGATATAATCGATATCCTCAATCCGAAGTCCGGCGTCATGAATGGCATAAAGCATAGAACGAGCCGCTCCTTCGCCTTCTGGATCGGGTGCAGTTATGTGGTAAGCATCACAGCTGGCACCATATCCTTTCAACTCAGCATAGATCGTAGCACTTCTCCGCTCTGCTGATTCTTTCGTTTCTAAAATCAACGCTGCTGCCCCCTCGGCCATAACAAAACCATCCCGATTTTTATCAAAGGGTCGTGAAGCTTTTTTTGGTTCTTGATTATAGGTAGAAAGGGCTTTCATCGAACAAAAACCGGCTAAGGCAAGTGGTGTAATTGATGCTTCCGAACCAACTGCCACCATTAAGTCAGCATCACCTCGTTGTAACATTCGGAAGGCTTCTCCAATCGCATGAGTGGATGCCTCGCAGGCAGTTGATACGCAGCTATTTGGACCCTTTAACCCCAACTGTATGGCTACGTTTGCTGCTCCCATATTAACAATCATCATCGGAATAAAAAAAGGACTAACCTTTTGTGGACCACGATTCATTAATACCTCATGCTGTTCTTCAAAAGTAAAAATTCCACCGATCCCCGAACCCAATATAACACCCGAACGCTCGTGATTGAGCTTATCTAAATTTATTTGTGAATCCTGAAAAGCCATGATGGAAGCACTTACAGCAAATTGAGAAAAGCGATCCATTCTGCGAGCGTCTTTGCGAGGTAAATAATCATCGCAATTAAAGTCTTTTACCTCTCCCGCTATTTGGCTATCATATGAACTGGCATCAAATCTCTTAATGGTATCAATTCCCGATTCTCCATTAATCAGGGCTTGCCAAAATTTTTCTTTTCCAATTCCTATTGGGCTAACTACCCCAATTCCGGTAACCAAGACTCTTCTATCCAAAGTTGAAACCTCCCTTACCATCGAATAAGAGCTGAACCCCAAGTCAAGCCTGCACCAAAACCAACTAACAATATAATGTCTCCTTCCTGGATTCGATTTTCTTGAACTGCTTCAAAGAGTGCCAAAGGTATCGAGGCAGAGGAAGTGTTTGCATATTTATGAATGTTTACAAAGATACGATCTTCGACAATGCCAAGACGTTTCGCAGCTGATTTGATGATCCTTATATTAGCCTGATGGGGGATAAATAAATTGACATCTTCAATCTTTATCTTCCCCTTTTCTAAAACTTTCAGCGAAGCCTCTTCCATAATTTTTACGGCAAATTTAAAGACTTCGTTTCCTGCCATTTTTATATAATGGAGTCGATTTTGAACGGTATCAATTGAGGCTGGCATACGGGAAATGCCGGCTGGAACTTCAATATAGTTAGCTCCTCCTCCATCAGCACCTAAATGGGTTGAAATAATACCCGGTTTTTCTCCCAGACCTAACACAGCTGCTCCGGCTCCATCACCAAATAGCACACAGGTCGCTCTATCTTCCCAATCGAGAATTTTCGATAAAGTTTCGGCTCCAACCACTAAAGCGAAATTCCCACCCCCGGCGGAAAGATACTTTTCTGCAATGGAAAGAGCATAAACAAAACTAGTACAGCCAGCTTCCAGGTCAAAACAAGCAGCTTTTTCTGCACCCAATTCACGTTGGAGAATACAGGCCGTCGCTGGGAAAAGCATATCGGGAGTGACAGTAGCAACTATAATCAAATCAAGGTCAGATGATTTTACCTGGGCTTTTTTCAGAGCTATTCGTGCCGCTTCAATTGCCAACATAGATGTGGTTTCATTTTCCGAAGCAATTCTCCGCTCTCGTATGCCGCTTCGACTGACGATCCATTCATCACTGGTGTCTACTATTTTTTCCAAATCAAAATTGGTTATAACTTTTTGGGGAACACCTGCTCCAACTCCCAGTATTTTCACCGGTCGATTATTCAAATCACTTCCTCCTTCTTTTCAACGAGTGAAAAACCTATTTCTCCCTCGGCTACTATAGTTTCATTGACCTTCGCTATGCAGTTTAACTTACCCATTCTCTTGCGAATCTTAAGAAGCTCTACCTTAATAATTAATTGGTCGCCCGGGACAACCGGTTTTCTAATTTTCACCCTATCAATCGTGGTAAAATAAGGAACACAATCATGATACTCATCCAAATTCATCATCATTGTGGCGCCCACCTGAGCCATAGCTTCGATAATGAGCACACCTGGCATGGTTGGTAATCCCGGAAAATGACCTTGAAAAAACCATTCATTGATTGTCACGTTTTTAATTCCAACGGCAGTCATTTCTTCAATAGTAACTCTATCTACTAATAAAAATGGAAAACGATGAGGCAAGATTCTCTGGATCATTCGATTATCCAAGTCCATTTTTTAATACCTCCCCTTTTTTTTAAAAATCTTCTATTCAATCCTCTATCAGTTCGTCGTGTTCACGCTGGACTATTGAGAGAATTTTGGGTAAATTGACATATAAGGATAACTGGAGTAGTATTTTACCAAAAATAACAATAATTGTCTCAGGGGTGGGAGAATATATGCTGAGAGGACTTCGCAAAAATCTCGATGTTATCATCATAATCATTGTGGTTGCCTTTGTTTTTACTATTTTTTATGGTACTTTCAGTCGCCGATCACAAAATCCTTCACAAAGTGCCGCAGCGGCGGCAACTGTTAACAATACCGTTATTACTATTTATGACCTTGAAAATCAATTCCGTAATTTCATCTCTCAGTTTGATAACAAATATCTCAACGAACTTGACGAACAGGGAATTAATTACCTTAAAAGACTCACCTTAGAAAGTATGATAAACAATGAACTTTTACACCAGGAAGCAAAATCACGAAAAATTAAAGTGAATAATAATGATATTAATACCAGGCTAAATGAAATTAAAGCCAATTTTCCTTCTGATCGGGAGTTTCAAAATTACTTACAATACAATGGAATCCGAATAAATGATATGAGAGAGTCCATCAAAAGAGATTTGATGATCACCCACCTTACTAATTCATTATACGAAAGTATTGTTATCCCGCCTGAAGACATTAACAATTATTACGAAGAAAATAAAAGTTTGTTTTCAACGCCAACCCAATATCACCTCAATCAGATGACATTTCCATCTCAAGAAGAAGCCGAGAAAGTCTATAAAAGAATCAGTTTGGGTGAAGATTTTTCCAATTTAGCTAAGTTGAATTCAATTGACACCTATGCTTCCCAAGGTGGAGATGCTGGTTGGATATCAGAAAATGCCCTTCCCAACGAAGCTAAAGATTCTATTATTGAATTGAAAGATAAATTGGGTAGCGTTACTCCAATTGTGAAAGTCGGAAACAACTATCAATTCTTTAAACTTATTGAAACCAAACCAGCTGAGGATAAAACATTGGAAGAGTCTCAAGAAGAAATAAAAGTAATTCTCGAAAACGAGCAAAAAAGAGTAAAATTAGAGCATTTAGTTGCTGAAATTCGCAACAAATCCAAAATAGAATATTCTGAGAGCATTTTAGCCTCAGGTATAGTAAGTGAACCATCGCCGACTGAGCCGCTGCAATCTGAGAATCCGGCAGCGCCATTGCCTGAATCATCCGAACCAACCGAAATACCCGATATAACATCAACACCAAATCCTTAGAGGATTTTGTTTCTATTGATTATTCATCGATATTCATCAAAAATGAAAACAGCCCTATCTTTTCTTTTGATCGTTTTGATTATGGGTTTGTTTATTGTATTTATTCCCCGGGTTTTTTCTTATACACCTCAAAACGTGTTTTTTCTTAATCAAAGTTTTAGCAATATTGCCAAAAATGATATTATTCCTTATCTCCAACTCATGGAAAGGAAATGGATTTCTGAACAACTTCAAATACAAGCTCTCGATAAACATTTTCTTATTGACAAAAAAGCTCTTTCGATTCAATGGAACTTATCTCAAATAAAAAAAGGCCTTTTACAGAGAAAAAACCAAAATCAACACGTTCCGCTCTTTTTTTCTTGGAATGAAAATAAAGTTGTAGAAGCTTTGCATTTTATTGCTGAAAAAACCAATTTAACACCTCAAGATGCCTCTCAAAAAGATGAACGGATAATTCGTTCGATAACTGGTTATCGTCTTAACTTAGCCAATGCTATAGACGAAATCCGTAATAGACTTTCACAAGGTTTAGACAATATCGTTATAAAAAGTTATGAGATTCTGAATCCAACCATCGACACGAAAACCTTACTCCAGTCACTGGGATTCCAGCATTTATTAGCTCGCTATGAAACTTCATTGGTGGAAAAAGACGAAAATACTCGTTTTAATATTGATAAAGGTGCCAAAAGTGTCGACGGTTACATTTTAGAAAAGGGAGAAATTTTTTCTTTTAACCGAATTGTAGGTCCTGCCGATAAAGATGATGGTTACCTCGAGACCAAAGTTGTAGTTAATGGAAAGCTGGTACCTGGTTATGGAGGAGGAGTATGCCAAGTTTCTTCAACTTTGTATAATGCCCTCCTTCAATGTGATGCAAAAATCATCGAACGAAGCTCCCACTCTGGTTATTCGGAGACCACTTCTTATGTTGAACCGGGACTTGATGCAGCTGTTAGTTTTGGATATAAAGATCTTAAATTTAGTTTTCCACAACAGCGGATAGCTATATTTACTTATGTTGATAGTGATCGTCTCGTAGCAGAAATTTGGGGAGAAAAGGAATTTTCTGGAATCAAATCAATCATGAGCCAAATCCAAAGTATTACTGACAATGGAGACTCAGAGGCATTTATCGAGGTTGAAACCACGGTATTGAAAAACGATATAGTAGAAAAAAGATATAAAGATCGGTATTTAATTCCAAAAGAATATGCCGAAACACTAAAAGAGCAAATCGACAAAAACCAATAAAAAAAGAGGCGAGTAACTCCCCTTTTTTTATTGGTTAACTTTCCATTAATTATTTATCTCTTGAGATAACCTCAATATCATAAGTAGGCTTTTCTTTATAAACTTTCCCAACATTCATTTCTAAAGTCCAGGTATTTTGCTCAACCTTTCCATCAACATAACTAATGACTTCTCCTGGCATATACGCTTTGAGTGCTAAGATGACGTTGCCTAATAATGGTTTGACTGTTCCAGCACCCATTTTATCCAAAGCCGCTCCTAAATCTTCTCCTTTTAAGGTCGCTTCCAGAATCACCAGGTCTTGATCTTTGGTTAACTTGGCAGTTGAGCCTAAAAATTGCTCGGTAAATTGCTGGGCTTTTTCTTGATTGGGGAAAGACCATACCCACGCTATGATATAAGGAGAGGCGTCTTCTTTGGCTTGGATCTCAACATAGCTTCTTTCGTCTTCGGGTAGTTTTTTATATTCATTCACAGCAGCCTTTTTTATTTGACTATAGACATTGACATCAGTTGTGCTAATTGAAATTCTGGCTTTGGGAATGGTCGCATTGGAATCGATCTTAATTCCCACCTCAATCTGAGCACATCCGGAAATTAAAAAAACTATAATCATAAAACCAAGAATAAACCACCAATTTCTCTTCATATGAGTCCTCCTCGCTCCAATTTCATTTTAACCCTACTTTCTTCTTTTATCCTAATTGAAGCCATTTTGTTGCTTATTTTTTGAATGGTTTTAAATATTTTTGGTTATGCAAATATATGACTTTTTAAAAATATCATAAATGATGGTAACATACATTTATCAAATTGAGGAGGATAACCATGGCTTATATTGAGCTCTCTGCACAAAAAGGAAAAATTGAAGCCGATATCAAGGGCGAAAAGATATTGTTTAAAAGTAGCGGTGCCGATAGTGATTCCGGCCATTGGCCAACTGAATATGTTCTTGCCTCTTTAGGAAGTTGCTTTTCTGGGTCATTATTTGCCTATGCCAAAAACAAAAATTATCCTTTAGAAAAAGTCATTCTTAAGATTAAAGGTGATTTAGGCTCGGCTCCCTCTCGAATTCAGTCGATCGATGTCAATGTCGAAATTATTGGCAATCTTACTTTTGAAGAAAAAGAAAGATTAATCCAAGCTGGAGAAAGAGCTTGCACTGTTATGAATACTTTACGAGGTGGAGTAGAAAAAATTGAAACTCATTTAATGTCTTAGTTACCTACCCACTAGAAAACGTTGTTGGAAAAGCTAATTTAAACCGTCTATCCTTAAAATACACGGGCATGATAAATCAAGCCCCTACCAAAGGTTTTTAAAAAATGCCGTCATCCTGAGGCTTCGTATTCAGAAGCTGTGAGGATCTCATCTGACACCACAGGTGTCATCCTGAGCGGTGCTTTCCCGCGTGAGGATCTCTTCTTTTATATTTCTTTGTTTTTTTAAAAATACTTTAAAGGATGGGATTCTCACGTCGTCCGGTAAAAGTACCGGACTCCTCAGAATGACGGAGTGGGTGGATGAGATTCTCACGTCGCGGACTCCTCAGAATGAAAATATGAGTAAATGAGATTGCCACGTCGTCCTACTAAAAGACGGTTAGCCTCCTCGCAATCAGGCTGTGTCACAATTATTCTGTAAATTATTTACCCCCACTTATGTTAATATTTTACAGTAATATTGGGAATAGATAATCAAAAACTGAAGATAAATGTACTGTGTCTTCCACTTTCAAGCTATTC
>Ga0334890_1000432_pt1 | contig 75277 bp, 75 predicted proteins | sample GraSluR1_MG_3_FD_207220 | JGI IMG/M metagenome (GOLD analysis project Ga0334890, IMG submission 207220) | Sludge microbial communities from methane-producing bioreactor in Wageningen University, Netherlands - Granular Sludge_31_08-R1 | ecosystem: Engineered > Bioreactor > Anaerobic >... | reverse complement strand
GGCTTCGCACGGCAAAAACCCGCAACTGCGGATCCAGGGAAACCACTCTCTCCATGATTTTCAAGCTTGCCCAAAGCGCGGAAAAGAGGTGGCAGCGCATTAACGGCTACAAGCTCCTCGGAGAAATGATCCGCGGAGTCGTTTTTAAAGACGGATTACCGGTAACGGAACAATCTGGGAGGGACGCCGCTTGAGCCCTCATACACCAGATTTGACAATAACTCTTGAGGTGGAGGAGGCATGGAAGTGGATATTTACTCGAAGCATGTGGCATTGAAATCGAAAATAGAAGATCTTTTTGGACGCGATACCTGGTGTGCTCTCAAGGAGTCAGATGATATTGGTACTTGGAGAAAATGCATGGAAAAGACTCTCAAAGCTCTCCATCTTTCCATACATGAAACAGTTAAAATTTATGATGAGGCCTGGATGAAAGATGTAGATCGTTGCATTCAGCATGGATTGGAAGTTTCGAAGATTGTCAAAACTGTTGAAGAGCTTATCAGTGCTTTAGCCGCCACACTTTTGGAAGTCTCTTTTCTGCAAACTGGTTTTATGCCTCGAAGAAAACGCCGAAACAAGGTCGTTCCTTTGAGAAAAGAGATTTGGAAGCATGACATTTATAGGCAGGTTGTATATCTCCAAACGGAAGAGCAAAAAAAGAGGTTTTTCTGGAGTAAACAACAACGAGAAATAGGATTTGAAAAACAAAAAGATCTTTATGATAAATACATGCAAAGCGGAGTCCGGAATAGGTTGTCGTATTTTGAATGGTGCAAGCAATGCGAAAAATTAAAGGGATAAACGATTTTTTCGCAATTTTATAGGGTGTAGTCATGGGGCGCAAAGCATGCCACGTAGTGCCTAATCCTGAAGGTGGCTGGGATTCAAAGAAAAATAAGGCTCGAAGAGCATCTAAACTGTAGGTTGGCCTAGGGTTGTTTGCAAAATTTAAGACATTTCGAAAGATTAGAGGGAGGCATAAGGTAGAAAACTCGGTCTTTATTTGTCTCCTGATTGTCTCCAAAGCATAAAAAGCATTGCCATTACTGGTTTTTATATTCCCCGCGCCTCCGCCATAGGGTATAACGTGGTCATCGAGAGAAACATAAAATCTCGATGACCACTTATTTTATTGTAGGGAAAGAGCGCTCCTAGACGAATGGAGCGCTCCCTCATAAAACCTTTGAAGATCTTCGTGCATCTTCTTCAGGTTTTCCTCGTCCAGATACATCATGTGCCCCCCGGGGTACTGGTGAAACTCCAGAACACGCTCGGCGGTCTCTCGGGGAAGATCCATATGGGCCAGGCCGTAGCGGATGGATTCGGGGGGGCAGACCATGTCGTAGCTCCCCATGGCGGTGAAGATGCGAAGATGGGGGTCTCGCCGGATTGCTATGGCAAGATTTTCCAGAGTTTCGGGATAACCGAACTTCCCGTGGGGGAGCCCGGAAGACCAGTTCCAGTTTGCGTGAGCCTCGCCGCCGCTCAAGACGTAGGTAAGATCTGTAACGAACTGCAGATTTTCCTGAAGGTATCGTGTAAAAGCGGTGGTGAAGGGGGTGGTGATCCGCCCCATGAGGGGATCTTCGGCGTACCTGTAGGAGCCTCCCGGGCCGGTAAGCCTGCCATCATAAAGACTCACGAAGCTACGAATGTCGTTGCGCAGCTCCCCTGCAAAAATTCTTTGAGGGATGCGGATATTCCAGTCCAGCACCGTCTCCTGAGAGATGCCGGTGAGGGTGGCCAGCTCCTCCGCCACCCGGAGTTTTTCCTCCTCATCAAGAAGGTTCCCCTTCCAGAGGGCGGGGAGATAGGTTTCCCGGGCCCAGAGGGATGCCCTTTCCCAGAGTTCTTCGGGGGTCAGGGAGGCGTTTCCCTTTCCGTGGTACTGTGCGCTCAGGGCCATGGTGGGGATTCGGTGCACAAGATGCCGTTCGTTGGTGCTGTTCCCCAGGATGTCTCCGTAATCCAGAGCGGGGGCCACGAATATAATTCCCGAGAGGGCAATGCCGAGATCTTGAAGTGTAGGGGCGAGCCCTGCCGCCCGAATGCCTCCGTAGCTTTCTCCGAGAAGAAAGATCGGAGAGCCCCATCGGCGTTGCCGGGTGAGGTACATGCGAATCACATCTCCCATAGCCCGAACATCCTCCTGAATCCCCCAAAATTCCCTGGCTTCCTCAGATTCTTCGGGGGGGAGGCTGTACCCTGTTCCCAGAGGATCGAGAAAGACAAGATCTGTCTGGGGAAGGAGTGTCCAGGGGTTTTTCTGCACTTCGTACGGAGGGGCGGGCATGGGCTCATTCGCCTTCGCCACGGGACCGCGTACAGGGGCAAAGGCTCCCATGTGGAGCCATATGGCGGGGGATCCCGGCCCTCCGTTAAAGACAAAGGTAAGAGGGCGGGGAGGTTGTTTCCCTTCCTCCCCGGAGCTGTCGTCGTCTGCTACAGTATAGGCTACGTAGAAGATGGAGCCGAGTTCTTTCTTTTGCCGCTCCTGATAGATCGGGATGTATCCTGCCGTGGCATCATAGGAGATCTGAAGATCTCCCAGGGAGAGGGTGTGCCTGGTAGTTACCGCTTCCCGTGGTGCCTGAAGAGAGTAGGGAGTGAACTGGTCCAAAGGGGGCGAGGGGGATACTTCTTCCTCGGAGGTGCGAGATTCTGCACAGGGGGCGAAGACGAGGAAGCAGAAGGAAGAAAAGAAGAAAAATGAAAAGAAAAAGAAGAAGAACACAAGGGAGACCCCAGGGGAAAAGGGCTTTTTTCGAAGCATGAGAAAACCTCCTGATTTTTTTGATGTAATCTTTGTGACATCTCTATCTCTATCCCGGCTCTCCGGTCTATCTCTCGCTTTCGGAAGTGTCGGCGGGAGAATGAGTATTTTTCTGGCTTCGAAATCCCCGTTTGCGATGGCCTCTGCAGCAGGAAGAAGGATCTGATAAAGGATCTGATGGATCGTTCTGAATCTCCCGACTCTGGCAGGCGGGGCATTCCTGATGTTCAAGAGAATCCTTTTCCATGCTTCCCCAGGAGTGGCGACATCGTTTGCAGCGAAAGCCGCGGCCTTCCACCGTCACCTTCCCCCCTTCGATGTGAAGCCCTTTGCCGAGAATAAGGCACTCCGCTATTTTTCTGCGTGCCCCGTTAAGAATGTTTCCGAAGGTCTGCCGGGAGATCTGCATGTGTTCCGCCGCATGCTGATGATAGAGCCCCTCCAGATCTGCCAGCCGAAGGGCTTCGAGTTCATCCAGGTTCAGAGTGAGTATGTTCTCCTTTTGGAGTTCCCCCTCCTCTCCCTCCGGGAGAAAGGTAGTTGAGGAGGGGATATTGCTGATCATCCGGTTTTTTTTTGGTCTTGGCATGGAATATCTCCTATCTTCGTATCGTCATTCCAGATTTTCTGGATTTTTTATTGGCCTCGTCGTGTATCTTTTGAAGGAAGAATGTTTTCCTCTCTTTGCCAGGAAGTGCAGAAGAAGTATAGAATAGCCCTATGAATTCTACCATGTCCCCTTTCCGAAAAGAACGATGAGATTTCTCGCATATTGGATATACCATCCTGTGGGCACCTCCATGGGGGCGCTTCTGGTGCTTCTTCTCGGCATGGCGGCTTTTTTGTACACTCCGGTGGATTTGCTTCCTTCGCTGGAGACTCCCCGCATTACCATCTACACGTCCTATCCCCATGCTACCCCCCGAGAGGTGGAACAGGGCATTACAGAGCCTTTGGAAAAGGCTTTGGCGGGTATTCAGGGGCTTCGGAGGATTTCCTCATCCTCTTCTGAGGGGGGGAGCTATGTGGTGGGTGAGTTCTTCTGGGGCACCTCCATGGAGAGTGCTCTGGAGGAGGTGCGAGAAAGGGTACGGCAGCAGCAGGAGGTTCTTCCGAAGGATGCGGATCCTCCGCTGGTGCGCAGATTTGACAGTCAGGCCATCCCCCTGATGACGCTGAGCTACGCCACCTCTATTGATCCTTATCATGCCCGGCAATATCTGGATTCTCACGTAATACACCAGCTGGAGAGAGTTCCCGGGGTCTCTTCGGCGCTTCTCTGGGGGGAGGGAGCCCGGGAGGTGCGGGTGGATCTTGATGTTTATAAAATGAAGGATTTCGGAATATCCGTCTCCCAGGTGGTGCAGGCCTTGGAGGAGGCGAATCTCTCCTCCCCCGGAGGAAGGCTCTCTCTGGGGGAGCACTCGGTGGGGTTGCGAATTCCCGGAAAGTACGCCTCTCTGGAGCAGATCGGTGATACGGTGATCTCCTACCGCCAGGGGCGTACTATACCATTGAGAGCTTTTGCAGGAGTAACCTTCGTTTCCGTAGAGCGCCCCTATATCTATCGGGTAAACCGGAATGCTTCAGTGCAGATCACCATCTACAAGGGCTCCGGAGAGAATACCGTGGCTGTGGCAGATCGTATCTATGATGTGCTGAGGAGAATAAACAGGGATCTCCCGGCGGGTGAGCTGGTTACTCTCTTCGATTCCTCCCGGTATGTTCGGGAATCTCTTTCCAGCGTGGCCTATGCGGGTATTGGAGGGGGTGTTCTTGCTCTGGGGGTGCTCTTTCTCTTTCTTCGAAGTTTGGGAGCCACTCTCGTGGTGGGGGCTGCTGTCCCCTTTTCCGTGGCGGCTTGCTTCGGTCTCATGAGGCTGCAGGGGTTTTCTCTCAATATCATGAGCCTTGGGGGGCTTGCTCTCGGTCTTGGAATGTTGGTGGATAATGCGGTGGTGGTGCTGGAAAATATCTATGGCAAACGAAAAGTGTGCAGCGACCCCGCCGAGGCAGCCCTGGAAGGGACTCGGGAGGTAGTTTTCCCCGTTCTGGGGGGCACTCTCACCACCGGGGCGGTCTTTCTCCCCCTCTTCTTTTTTCAGGGGATGTCGGGTATTCTTTTTCGGGAGCTTGGCTCTGTGGTGATGCTGAGCCTTCTCGCCTCTCTTGTGGTGGCCCTTACCCTCGTCCCCATGCTTTCGCGCTTTTTTGTTCCTCCTCTGGAGACTTCTCTTGTCTCTTCGGGGGAGATGGGGGGCATCGCCAGAATATACGAAGATCTTCTCTCATGGATCTTTCAGCATCCCCGAAAGGGGGGAATTCTCTTTCTGGGGGGAGCTATGGGGGTGCTGTTGCTCCTCCCCCATATCGGGAGTGAACTCGTACCTCCCACGGATGAATCAGAGCTGCGCATCTCCTTTTCTATGCAGCAGGGGACACCTCTTGAGACTCGGGAAGCCATGATGATGGGAATCGAAAAAGTGTTGGAAGAATCGGTTCCAGAGATCCGTATTATGCAGGGTGCCGCAGACTATGCTGCGGAGGGCGGTGTCTTTCGTCTTGCTCTTGCTCCCCGGAGCGAGCGGAGCCGGGGGGTTCAAGAAATTGCCGGGGAGGTACACGAGATACTTCAGAAGATTCCGGGTATCCAGGGGTGGGTGCGGATTCCCAGCAGCATTCTTGGCAATCTTCTCGGCGGATCAGGAGAGCAGTCCCTCTCTGTGGAGATTCGAGGGTTTGATCCCCAGGTGGCGGGCGTTCTGGGGGAGGAAGTGGTGCGCCAGGCAGAGAGTCTTCGGGGGGTTACGGATGCCTCTCTGGGGGAGGTGCGGGGGTTTCCGGAGTATCATCTCCTGATAGACCGGGAAAAGGCATCTTCTCGTGGTATGCATAGAGGAGATATCGCCCGGACCGTGCGCTCTCTTCTTGCGGGAAGAACGGCGGGAGAGTTTTTCCGCGAAGGAAGCTTTTTTCCCCTCCGCCTTCAGGGAGAGGGGCTTCAGGATAAGAGCATGAAGGAGCTTCTTCAGCTTCCTCTGGCAGTCGGGGAGGGCGTTCTGGAACTTGGAAATGTAGCCACATCCCTTCTTGCCCGAGGGGCCCTCTCCATCTCCCGAAAGGACCGTCAGAGAGTGCGCTATGTAACTATTGCCGCTCCCTCCCGTCCTCCTGGAGACCTTTTAAAGGATCTCCGAGCCCTTCTGGAAGATCTTCCCCTTCCCGAGGGATATTCCCTCTCCTTTGGAGGAGCCTGGGAAGAGCAGAGCCGTTCCTTTCGGGAGCTGTACCGGAGCATCCTTCTGGCACTTCTTCTCGTCTACATGATATTGGCCTGTCAGTTTGAATCACTTTTGGAACCCCTGCTGGTGATGACATCGGTCCCCCTGAGCATGCTGGGGGTGATCCTCATGCTCTTTCTCACGGATACTACCTGGAATCTACAATCCCTTATGGGATGCCTCGTACTTACAGGGGTGGGGGTGAATAATGCCCTTCTGTTGGTCTATCAGGGGGGATACTACGAAAAGAGGCAGGGTTTTTCTGCGAAAGAGGCGGCTCTGCGAGCTGCCCAGGAGAGGCTTCGCCCTATTCTCATGACCTCCTGTTCCACCGGCATTGCCCTGATCCCCTTGGCTTTCGGATGGGGGGGTGAGATGCAGGCTCCTCTGGCCCGGGCGGTGATCGGAGGGCTTGTAACCTCTACTCTGGTGAGCCTTCTGGGAATTCCCCTTCTCTACGAGGTGCTGCGCCGGAGAAGAACGGGAGGAAGGTAGCGGCGAGGAGTGACGCTTTACACTTCTTTACAAATTCCTTGTTTTTCTTTGCCAAAAAAGCTTTATGCTGGCAGGCGGACAATAAAGACCCTACATCTACGTGTTGAAGAAGGTGGCTTAAAATGGGAAAGAAAGTGGCAATTCTTGTGGGGATACTTCTTTTCGGATTCCTGGGATGGAAAATATACGATCGGATACAGCATAACCAGGAGGCGGCGAATATCCATAGACCCCCCTCCAGAGCGGTGGCAGTAGCCGTGGCTCCTCTTGAAAGAAGAGATCTTCAGAGACGGCGTGTTTTTACGGGAACGCTCAAACCCTCTCTTTATTTTGATGTGGCTCCCCGGGTAGGAGGAAGAATTATCGAAATGCCCGTTCACATGGGGGATGCAGTGCGTCCTGGGGATTTTCTGGTGCGTCTGGATGATCAGGATTACCGCCTGGAATATGATCAGCTCAAGGCAGAGGTGGATGTGGCACGGGCCCGGCGGGATGCACAGAAGACTGCCACGGCGGCCCGAAAGAAGGAATTTGATCGGGCTAAAACGCTTGCAAAAAAGAACATGATCTCCGATGCGCAGTATGATGATGCGGAGACAGCCTATAAAACCGCCGTGGAAAATGAAAAGGTGGCCCAGGCGCAACTCCGGCAGGGGGAATCCCGGCTTCGCCTGGCGGAGGTGCGTCTTCAGGACTGCCTTCTCCGGGTACCCCAGGGAGAGAGGATAGGGGATCGTGTATTTTATGTAGGCTCCTCTTATGTGGAACTTGGAGCCCTTGTAAAGGCAAACGAGCCTCTGCTTTCTCTCATGGATATCCGAACGCTCAAGGGGCAGTTCTACGTTACCGAGAGAGAATATGCTCTCATACATTCTGGTATCACCGCCTTGCTTCGTGTAGACGCCTATCCGGAGCGATCCTTTCCCGCCCGGGTGGAGCGGGTATCCTTTCTTGTGGAGGAGCAGAGCCGCCAGGCTTTGGTGGAGCTTTCCATCCCCAATGAAGAGCTTCTCCTCCGGCCGGGGATGTTCATGAAGGCTGATGTGGTCCTGGAAGAGAAGTCCCAGGCTCTGGCGGCTCCTCTGGAGGCTCTCTGCGAACGGGAGGGAGAACGGGGAATCTTTCTGGTGGATGCCGAAGGCAAGAAGGCCTTCTTCCAGAAGATACTTCCGGGAATTCAAGATAAAGGAATGATAGAGATTCTGAAGCCCCAAGAGCTTGAAGGGCTTGCGGTTATTCTCGGTCATCACCTTCTCGGAGCTGGGGGAGGGGATGTGCTTATCCCCGAAGCCTCTTCCCCCTCTCAGGGATCTCCCGCTCCGGAAAAGAAAAAGAGCCGGGAAACCTCATGAGAATTATCTCCTTTTGCGTTCATCGTCCGATCTTCACCACCATGGGGGCTCTTCTCGTTCTCGTGCTCGGGGGGGTTGGGCTTCGAGGGATTGCCGTGGATCTTCTACCGGAGATCGAATCTCCCCGTATAAACGTGAGTACCACCTACAAGGATGCTGCCCCGGAAGATGTTGAAGAGAGCGTTACCCGCCCTCTGGAGCAGGCCTTGAGCGCCATCAGCGGCGTGGAGGAGGTACGCTCTACCTCCACCGAAGGAGAGAGTTCCATCTCCGTTACCTTTACATGGGGGACGGATCTCGAAGCCGCTACGAGCGATGTGCGGGATCGGATCGACAGAATCTTTCCTCGTCTACCGGATGATGTGGATCGTCCGGTAATCCGGAAGTTCGATAGCGCCGCCATGCCGGTGATGATGCTTGCCTTCTCCTCGGAGATGCCTCTTCTCCATGCTCGGGAGTATGTGGAGAATACCCTCTCCTACCGGTTTGAACGCCTTCCCGGCGTGGCTTCGGTGACAGTGATGGGGGGGCTCCCCCGGGAAATACACGTGAACATCTCCTTGGAGCGTATCCGGGCCCTGGGGCTTTCTCTGGGGAGCCTTGCAGGAACGCTTCGGGAGCACAATATCAACCTCCCCGGAGGAAGTCTTCGAGAGGGAAATATTAATGTGCGTCTTCGGATTCCGGGAAGTTTTTCCAGCGTGGAAGAGATTCGAGATACGGTGCTCTTCTACAGGGAGGGGGCTCCGGTACGGCTTAGCTCGGTGGCGGAGGTTGTCGAAACCACCGAAAAAAGGGAGCAGCTGAATCGCGTAGATGCCCGAGAGTCTGTGCAGCTTATGGTGTACAAACAGTCCGGAGGTAACACCCTTGCGGTGGCTGAGGCAGTACGTCAGGAGGTGGAAAGGATCAACCTGGATATCCCCCAGGGGCGTTTCGTGGTTCTTTTCGATACCTCCGATTACATTAAGGATTCCCTCCGCAATCTTACCGTTGCCGCTCTGGGGGGAGGCCTTCTTGCTCTTGCAGTGCTCCTCTTCTTTCTCCACAGCCTTCCTGCTACTCTCGTGGTGGCTACCGCCATTCCCGTATCGGTGACAGCCTGTTTTGGTCTCATGTACTTTGCGGGCTTTTCGCTGAATGTCATGAGCCTCGGAGGGCTTGCCCTCGGCATTGGCATGCTTCTGGACAACGCCATCGTGGTACTCGAAAATATCTCTCATCGGCTGGAACGAAAGGTTCCCCCCTTTCAGGCTGCTCAGGAGGGGGCTCAGGAGGTCGCAGCGGCGGTGCTTGCGGGAACGCTTACTACGGTAGTGGTTTTCCTTCCCCTTCTCTTTGTGGGAGGTATGTCGGGGATGCTCTTCCGGGAATTCTCCTTAGTGGTCGCCTTTAGCCTTTTCTGCTCCCTCGGGGTGGCTCTCACACTCATTCCCATGCTCTCCTCCCGATGTGTCCATCCCGAGGGGATGCGCCCCGGCCTCCCCCTTCTCAGCTTTCTGGGAAGGATAACGACCCTGATACTTCAAAGCGTAGGAAGAGGATATCAAGGAATTCTTGAGGCAGCTTTGAAGCATCGGAGAGTAGCTCTGGGGGGAACGGCCACTCTCTTTCTGGGGGCATTGCTACTGAGCCCTCTTCTGGGGACGGAGCTGATGCCCGCTACGGATGAATCCGAGGTGCGGGTCTATTTCTCCATGGCTCCAGGAACACATGTGGATGCCATGGAGCGTACCGTGCTCCGCATGGAGGAAATTTTTCAAAGAGCCGTGCCGGAGCTTTACGTTCTCCAGGTTCGTACCGGGGGATGGAACGCCTCCCACGAAGGAACCTTTCGTCTCAAGCTTGTGCCTCGAAAAGAACGATCCCGGAGCAGCCAGGAGGTAGCCACGGCCCTGGGACGAGAGCTTCGTGGACTTCCGGGAGTGATTGCCCGTCCTCGAGTGGGGAGTAGCATCATGGGGCGTATCCTCGGGGGGAGCGGAGAAAACACCGTAGATATTGATATTCGGGGGTACAATATGGATACTGCCTACGCTCTGGCCAGGGAGATCCGCCGCAGGGGGGAAGCTCTGCCCGGAGTTACGGATGTGCAGCTCTCCCGAGAGGAGAGTCTGCCTGAGTACTCTGTCGTGGTGGATCGACAGAAGGCGGGATCTCTGGGGTTTTCCGTCCAGGATGTGGCGGAGGCTCTTCGGATCCTCATGGCGGGGAGAACTGCGGGAACCTACAGCATCGAAGGGAACGAATATGATATCCTCATTCAGGGAGAGGCTTCAGAGAACTATTCTCTTGAGGAGGTTCTGGATCTCCCCCTTAGAAATGCAGCAGGAATTTCTGTGAGCCTGGGTAATATGGCCTACCTTAAAAGCTCCCTCGGCCCCGTATCCATTGAGCGCAAAGACCGGGAGCGTGTCCTTACGGTGAGCGTGGCGGCTCCGGAAAGGCCCCAGGGGGATCTTGTGGCAGAGCTTCGGCAGACGATTGCAGAAATTCCTCTCCCCGAGGGATTTGCCCTCCAGTTCTCCGGAGGATACGAAAAGCAGCAGGAGTCCTTCCGAGAGCTTCTCTTCAGCTTCGTTCTCGCTCTGCTTCTCGTCTATATGGTTATGGCATGTCAGTTCGAATCTCTTAAGGACCCCCTTGTGGTCATGTTTTCGGTGCCTCTCGCTACCATCGGGGTTATCCCCATGCTCTTTCTCACGAATACAACCTTTAATATGCAGTCCTTTATCGGCTGTATCATGTTGGCGGGGATTGTGGTAAACAATGCCATTCTTCTGGTGGATCAGGCAAATCGCCTGCAACGGGATCAGGGGATGTCTCCTCTGGAGGCTGCCAGAGAATCCGGTATCCGGAGATTGCGTCCTATCCTCATGACCGCCCTTACAACCTGCCTTGGCCTTCTGCCTCTAGCGTTGGCTCTCGGGGATGGAGGAGAGGCCCAGGCTCCCATGGCCCGGGCGGTAATCGGAGGACTGGCAAGTTCCACACTCATTACCCTGATACTTATCCCTGTACTCTACTCTTTGGTGGAAGAGTGGCACGGAAGGAGGAAGTCGCATTGTTCCTGAACAGAAAGCGTTATCCCCAAGAGCCCCAGGAAGTTTGTGCATCTCGGGTTCCTGTGTATTCTCAATGTTCTTTGAGAAAGAAATTTCTGAAAGGGCTTTTCCCGCTTATCCTTATCCTTATTCTTATCGTTACCGGAGGCGTTTCTTCGGGTGAAGAAAAGCTCCTCTCTCTGGAAGAGTGTGTCTCCCTGGCCCTGGAGCATCATCCCGGAGCACGAGAAGCCAAGGCAAAGGTGGAAGAGGCTTTGGGACAGCTTGGGCTCGCTAAAACTGGGGATAATGTTACGGCCAATCTCAACGTAACCTATGCCCGAGAGCGTGGGTTCAACGATGAAACAGCGAAGGATAGCTACAATACCTCTGCGGTACTCTCCAAAACGCTCTTCGACTGGGGGCGTACAGAGACGCAGGTTGCCATAGCGCTGGAGGGGCTCGATATATCCCGTCTTCAGGAATACCGTTCTCTGGAAGAGATCATTTTCAACGTCGAAAAAGCCTACTACGGCCTTCTGGAATCTCTTCGCGATGCTGCAGTGGCTCGGGAAACTCTGGAGCGGTATGAGGAGCATCTTCGAAGGGCGAAAATCTTTTACGAGGTGGGTTCTACCCCCTATTTTGATGTCACCGCCGCCGAGGTGGATAAGAGCAAGGCCCGCATTGCCCTTATTCAGGAAGAGTCCGGGGCCCGCAAGGCCCGTACGGTGCTCTACAACGCCCTGGGGCTTCCAGCCTCCATAGATTACGGCATTCAGGATCTTCTGGACTATGAAGAGGTTCACATTCGTTTTGAAGACGTTCTCTCTCAGGCCTTCACATGGCGAGGGGATCTGAAAGCCGCTTCTCGGGAGGTGATGCAGGCGTCCCAGGAAATCCACCTTATCGGACGGCAGAATGCCCCTCTTCTCGGGGCGCGAGGAAGCTACCGTATCGGTGGAACTGATCCGGCAGATAAGGATGCCTGGAGTTTGGGAGTAGAGCTGAGCGTCCCCCTCTATGATGGAGGGGTGACCGAGGAGAAGCTTCGCAAGGCTCGGGGAACTCTGGAACGAAAAAAGGCTCAAGAAGCGTTACTGCGACAGAATGTGGTTCTTCAGGTAGAGCAGGCCTGGCTCTCTCTGCAGGAGGCGGAGGAGAGCATCCGGGTTGCTGCTCTGGCAAAAAGACAGGCAGAAGAGAAGCTTGCCCTTGCCACGGAGCGTTACGGAGTAGGGATGGGAAGCACCATCGAGATCACCGATGCTAATGAGTCCATGAGTGATGCCGCCCGAGACTACAACCGCGCGCTCTATACCTACTCCATGGCTCGTGCGGGGCTCCGGTACGCCGCAGGACGCAGCCTCGTGAGCTACGGATACAAAAAAGAGCCTTTTGAGGAGAGGTAGTCCTTTTTCGGAAACCCTAGTGCGTCATTCCCGCTTATATTATGAGCCTAAATGAACCGCAGGAGCCGGAGCTTGTGTGTCCCCGGCCACTTGCGGAGCCGAGGGGACACATAAACGGAGGCTCCCATTTTAAGGCATAATATAACGCGGAATATCTCTCTAGCGCGCGGAAACGCGGAAACGTAGGAAAGCCCCGCAACTCTTTACATCAGAGCTTCGGGGCTTTCTCATGGGTTTCTTGAAAGGTCTTCTCTTCCGAAAAATTTGGAACTACATCATGAAAATTCCCACTGCCGTAGCGGCCATAAGCCCTGTCAGAACGGGAATGAAATTTTTCCGGGCCAGTTCAAGAGGGTCTACTCCGGCAATTCCCGCAGTGGCCGCAAGTCCAAAGGACCAGGCCACCAGAGTGCCTCCTCCCGCCCAAATAGCGCCCATCTGGCCTATGGAGGCAAGCACGGGAATATTTACCGAAAGAGGTGTCCCAAAGGCCTGCGCCAGGGCCCCCGTGAGGGGGAGTCCCGAAAATCCTGACCCGTCGAGCCCCGTAATGATGCCCACAATCAGGTTCCCGAAGGCTAGAGGAATCTTTCCCAAAGGAAGACATGCTGCTAGGCTACGGCCGAGGTCGTAGAGAATCCCCGGAGCCCCCTCACCAAGAATACGCTGGGCTGCTCCCTGGGACCCGAGAAAAAAGAACCCCGCAATGGGAATAACGGGAGCAAAAATTTTGATGGCGAAAAGAAGGCCGTGCCGTAGGTGTACAACAATATCCTCAAGGCTCGTGCGAGGGCTCTGGGCTACCGTGGCGGCAAAAAGAATCAGCACCGCAGTGCCTCCGAGAAGTGCCGTGGCACCCCCCCCCCGGATTTTCATGGTCACCATGATTGCCACTGCAAGGAACATAAGGATTGGTACAACCAAGGCGAAAAGCCCCGCATAACGACCAAACTCGGGTTCTTCCATGCTTATCAAGGGCGTTTTAGGAGTTTCACCCGAGAGCATATCCCGGCGAACCATCAGGAAAGCCACCCCCGTGGCGGTGAGCCCCGCTACGAGGGAGAGAATTGCTGCGGGGATAAACATTTCCTGTACCGCTATTCCTGCGGCCTCAGAAGAGAGTTTCAGGGCTCCCTGGATAACGAGGTCTCCCGAAAGGGCCATGCCGTGCCCCATGATGTTCACCGCCATGGCGGCCCCCATGGCAGGAAGCCCCGAGGCTATGGCAACGGGAATGAGAAGAGTTCCCACTAGGGCTGTGGCAGGGGTTGGCCAGAAGAAGATGGCTGCCACGTACATGATGCTCCCCAGAATGAAGAAAGCCCGAGTGGGGGTACTCATGAACCGCCGTACCGGAGCGATCATTTTAAAGTCCGCTCCCATAATCCGCAGGGACTGAAGCATGGCCACCATAAGTGCTATGACAAGCATGACGTCGAAAAGGTCTGTTCCCGCTTCCATGAGGCCGTTGAAGATCCCCTGAACCGCTCCGATAAGGGATTCTTTGTAGAGTAGAGCCACCACGAAGGAACCCGCTAGACAGGGAAGCACCACATCTCGACGACGTATCATGAGAAAAATTACCACCAGTATAGTTGCAAGATATGTCCAGTGTACAGCCGTAAGGGTGGGAGCCATTTTTTATTCCTCCTTTATCAGTCCTGTATATCTATATCTTTTGAGAGAAACGATCTTTCCATCCTGTTTGGGCAACCTTTTTGGATATTTCGGCACCATCCGTGGAGTAGAGCCCACGCTGCCGCATTCTCTCGAAATAGATGGATCCCGAAAAGGTGTACTTGTACTGCCGTCCCTCGGGATGCTGCATTTCGGAGATCACGTGATCCACAAAATCGCCTACGGCGAGTTCCTTGGGATAGGATATGGGATCCAGCCCCTTGGCGTAGCGCACCGCATTATGCCCTGCCAGGTATCCCGTAACGATGGCCTCGGTATGTCCCACCATGGCCCCCGCCTTCTCTCCCGCACAGAAGAGATTGGAAATTTCCCCCCTGGCCTGAAGGGCAGAAGAGCACGCGGCAAAGTGGAAGTACCGCATGGAATTGCCGCGGCTGCCTCCTATGGGGTCCTCATAGCGAGCCTTTTCGAATCCCGGAATTTTCCGTAGATCTTCTAGCGGAAAGTAGGGGGTCATCAGCTTTGCGGGGCCCGTGTCGAGAAGAACGATATTTTCCACAAAATCCTTCAGGGCATACTGTTGGCAGGCTTTCATGTCGAGGATTTCTGAGCCCTCCCGAATCTCTTCGGGAACTTTTACCAGGCAGACCCCGGCCTCTTCCAGCGTTTTGCGAATTTCCGGCGCCAGAGATTCCTTGAAGAGTTTGCAGGAGCCGCTCATGGCTCCGGTGGAACCATCGGGTTTCCCTCCGTGCCACTCTTCCACCCCTGCTCCCGAGGTAAGACTCCATCGGGGAGAGAAGGTGTGGCACCGGAGAATGCACATGGCACACCCCTTGCCATACTTCATGCAGTAGGCGGGGGTGGCGGAGGTTCCTGTGGCATCCACAAAAGCATCCCCTTCAAAGGCTTCTCCTTTTCGAAGAGTTGCTCCCGTGATACGCTCATCTTTTTTGGTGAGTCCGGAAATGGAGGCTTCCAGCCGCACCTCTACCCCGATATTCCTCAGATAGGCGAGAACTGCCGGTTCCATTTCGTACACGTCGTAGAGTGATGCATGGGCGTGGCCGGGAAAAGCGACGTTTGTGTGCCGGGCACAGTTATCCATGAGAGAAAAGATCTCTGCTCCCATGGCAAGCATCTCTTCTGCGGCGCTGAATCGGCCGTTGTTACGAAAAATCCCCCCTACAAGTCCTGTCCCGAGAAGCATGTCTGCCCGTTCCAGCAGAACTGTCTCAGCTCCGGCTTTGCGGGCTGCCGCTGCAGCGGCGCAGCCTCCCCAGCCTCCTCCTACAATAATGATACGCATATTTGTTTGCCTCCCTTTTCCGGGTTGTGGTACAATCAAAAAAACACGGATCAGAAATGATTAGTGATTATAGTTATATACGAATCGTACTCTATGTGTCAAGTCCTGATTCGGGATCTTGAGTTGAGATCGTTTTTACGGCAAAAAGAAAAAAGCAAAGGAGAGTGCTCAAAAGCGTTTCCCATGGTTGACGAAAAGCGGTTCTTCATCTAGCTTCATTACCGCAGGAGGATCTCCTGTCACGGGAGCGAATTTTGGGAGGAGACGATTATTGTGGAAGATAAACTGCTTCGCCTGCATCAGCAGGTCCTTCACATGGTTCATGCCGCACGAAGACCCCTGGGAGCCAGCGCCCTTGCGGCAGCCCTGCAGCAGGAGGGGGTGCATGTCAGCTCCGCTACTGCAGGGCGTCTTCTCGGAGATCTGGAAGAGCAGGGCTATCTGGTTCAGGTGAGCAACAAGGGGCGGGTTCTCTCGGAGCAGGGAAAGGCATTTTTAGAGGATTTTCAAGAACAAGAGCATCTCCAGGGACTTGCTTTTCAGCTTCTTCAGGAGATCCGCTGGGGAAATACGGAGGAGATGATAGGGGTTCTCGTGGCTCGTCGGGCTATCGAGCGGGAGACATGTCGCCTTGCCGCACTACACGCCACCGAACGTGAGGCCGAGGAGATCCTTACCTTTGCCGAGATCTTGGAACAGGGAGAGAGCTTTTCCGAACGCCATGCAGCGGTGATGGATCACAAGTTCCATGAAGCTTTGGCGTTAGCTTCGGGAAATGCGGTGCTTCTTGCGGCTCTCCGGCTTATTCATCGGGGGCCTTCCTTTTGGCGCTCCCTGGCAAACGTCAGAAGTGATAAACGCTACTCTATCAGGGGAGATCATCTCTCTATCGCTCAAGCCGTGGTGGATCGCAATCCGGATGAGGCAGAACGGGTTTTGCTGGAGCATCTTGATAAGATAATTGATGCGGTAAAAAATATGGAACGTGAACAGGTGTAGCGTTTCGCAGCTTTTGAACGATTTTTTTGCGGAGAGGGGCACGTTTTCCAGAAAAGCGTTTCCAGGTGAGCGTGCCAATGAACCACGAAAGGCCAAAATCCCCTTTCTCAAAACGAAGTTTTCCTTTATGCTGTAACAAGACTTCGATAGGGGGTGCAGAGAGCATAGCCACGTCTGTGCGATCTGTTGTGAAAAAACAACGTTTTTTTGTGACGGTTCTCCTTGTCCCTTGTCTTCCGGCGTCATAACCACAGGAGCAGAAAGAGAATTTTCTACTTTAACGGAGGTGAACAGGTGACTCCTTTTATCGTTTTTCTTCTGGTGGGGGATATTCTTGCCAATGCGGGGGCCCATGTGCTTATCAAGGAAGGTATGTCCCGGCACGGGGTTGAGGTCTCTCGAGGCATGAAAGATGCTCTGATACGCATCCTTCTCAATCCCTTTGCCATGGGGGGTATCATTGCTTATGGGCTCTCGTTCCTCTTTTACGCGGCCCTTCTTTCAAAGGTGGATCTTTCCTTTGCGTATCCTTTCTGTATTGGTGCGGCCTTTCTGTTAGTTCTCTGGGGGTCCATGCTTTTTTTTGGAGAACGTCTCAACCGCTGGCGCTTGGGGGGTATTCTGGCGATCTTTCTCGGCATTATCGTCATGACTCTGGATGCGTAGCACCCCTTTTGGAGTTCAAGAAATGCTTGTCGTGTTGGCGAAAGATTCTGAAAAAGCCTGAATAGCTTGCTGTTGCAAGCCTCGAAGAAAAAGGGCAAATATTAAGGAGGGAATGCTCATGGATCAGGGACGCTTTGTAATCCGTGGAGGAGAGGTCTATCTCCCAGAGGAGAAAAAACTTTGCCCCCTCTCGGTGGCACTGGCAAAGGGGAAGATTTTCGAAATCGGGGACTGTTCCTTTTCAGAAGGATGGAAGGAGATCGACGCTTCGGGGTGTATCGTGAGCCCCGGCTTTATCGACAGCCATATGCACGATGAACAGATTCCCGATCCTCATACCATACAAAAAGCTCTGCTACGTCAGGGGGTAACCACCGCCATAGCGGGAAACTGCGGTGCCGGGCCCCTCTACGAAGATATCGCCCCTCATCGAAAGACCCCCTGGCTCAACCTGGGCTATCTCACGGGGCATACGGTGCTTCGGGAGAAAGTGGGGATCGAAGATCGCTATCGTGCTGCCACGGAGGAGGAGATAGATTCCATGGCGGAGCTTCTTAAAGAAGAGCTTGCGAAAGGTTCCTTGGGGCTCTCCTTTGGCCTGGAATACATGCCTCAGACGAGTCCTCAGGAGATCTCCCGCCTTGCCTCGGTGGTAGAAGAGTTTCCCAAACGCTGGATTGCAGTACACATTCGCTATGACGGCCCCCGGTGCCTTGAAGGAGTTCGGGAAGTTGTCGGTATGGCGAGAGACCACGGACTCCGGGTCCAGATATCTCATTTCGGAAGCATGAACGCCTTCGGCAACTGCCAGGCTTCTCTAGATCTGATCGAAGAGGCCTGGAAAGATGGGGTAGACATTACTCTGGATTGCTACCCCTATGCGGCTTTCTGTACCCGCATCGGTTCGGCGGTCTTTGACCCGGGCTTTGAGGAGCGATGGGGGGGGAAGGGGCTGGAATCCATCGAAGCGGGTTCCGGAAAGTATAAGGGGCAGCGTCTTACCCCCGAAAGCTACCGGGATCTGCGGGAAAACTACCCCAAGGATCTCGGTATCGCCCACGTGCTGAACGAAGCAGAAGTTCGGGCCTGCCTGGTGCACCCCCGATGTGCAGTGGCCTCGGATGGGGTGCTCTTCGAGGGGCAGGGGCATCCCCGGGCGGCGGGAACCTTCCCTCGGGCTTTGCGCTGGCTTCGGGAGGAGGGGCTCTCTTGGGAGGAGGCGCTGGAGCACGTTACCTCTCTTCCGGCGGATATGATATGGTCCTCTGCGGGGCGTCTCAAACCGCAAGGATCCGGGGACCTTGTGATTTTCGATCCCCAGAAGTTTGAGGACACCGCCACTTTCGAGAACCAGCTCTCTCCCCCCCGGGGGGTTCGCTACGTCTTTGTTAACGGAGAGCTTGCGGTGCATGATGGGGAGATTTTGCCCACTCCCCGGGGACGTTTTCTGCGCCGTGGTGATCAGATACTGGGATAGGATATGAGCAGCTTTTTTAGTGTAAAGGGGGAAGAATCATGCACGAGCAGTACCAGAAACTCTGGAGCAAGGTGGAAAAGGCCATAGAGACTCATGCCTCCGAAGCCTGCGGTATCAGCGACTTTATGGCAGAAAACCCCGAGCTTGGGGATGAGGAGTACCAGGCCAGCGCACGGCATGTGGCCTTTCTAAAAGCCCGAGGATACGAAGTGGAAAAGCCTTTTTGCGGTAAGGAGACTGCCTACCGGGGGGTGGCGGGAAACTCCGAGGAGCCTCGGGTGGTTCTTCTCGTGGAGTACGACGCTCTCCCCGAAATTGGCCATGCCTGCGGCCATAACGTACACGGGGTGATGAGCCTTCTTGCCGCGGCGGGGCTTCGGGAAATTGCCGAGGAGATCCCCTGCCGTATCGAAGTGGTGGGAACCCCTGCGGAGGAGACCAACGGCGCCAAAGTCTCCATGGCGGAGGAGGGGGTCTTTGATGGGGCGGATCTCGCCATCATGATCCACACCGGAGCGGGGAAAAACTTTGTGGACTATTCGTGCCTTGCCATGGACGCAGTGGAGTTCACCTTTACGGGAAGAACCGCCCACGCAGCCGCCGCTCCCTGGGAGGGGCGAAACGCTCTCAACGGGGTACAACTCTTCTTTCATGCGGTGGACATGCTCCGTCAGCACGTCTATTCGGATGTGCGGATTCACGGCATCGTGGTGGATGGAGGGAATGCGGCGAACATCGTGCCCGATCGAGGGATCTGCCGCTTCTATTTCCGGGCTCCTGAGCGGGAGTATCTGAATACCCTTGTGGAAAAGATCTATAACTGTGCCCGGGGAGCGGCTCTCGCCACAGAGACAGAGGTCTCCTGGAGAAACTACGAAACCAGTTTCGACAACCTGCCTAAAAATCCCCCCGCCCGGAATCTTCTTGAAGGGATCTACCAGGAAGAGGGGATATCCCTCTCCACCCCTCCCAAGTTCTGTGGCTCCTCAGATGTGGGGAACGTGGGGCATCGCTGCCCCGCGCTTCAACCGGTACTTGGTGTTGTGGATGAGGTGATTGCCGCCCATACACGGGAATACGCCGCCTTCTGTGGCGCTACCCCGGAGGCTCACGAAGCCATACGCAAAGGGGCGAGGATCCTCGCCAAGGCGCTTCTTCGGGTACTTCTTGAGGAACCTCTGCGCCAGGAGATCCGAAAGGCCTTTGAAGCTCCCGAAAAGGCCTGATCTCCTCTCCTCATCTCCCGAGCTTATTGAGATCTCCCCTTCTTCGGAGGGGGAGATTTTTGCATATTTTGCATGTCGTGTGCGTATCGCCGATTGAAAGCCAGGGATTCTCCGGAATAGAGAAGGATCGCCATCCAGATGAGCGAGAAGGTAAGAAGATCTCCTGGTTTCATGCTCTCCCCGAAGAAAAAGAGCCCTAAAAAAAAGGAGAGGGTTGGGGAGAGATACTGAAGAATCCCCACCGTAGCGAGGCGAAGCCGTTTTGTCCCGTAGGCAAAGGCCATAAGAGGGAGAGAGGTAACGATGCCGCACCCCGCCAGAAGCATATCAAGCCGAAGGCTCTGATGGCCAAAAACGAGGGTTCCCGAAAAAAGGAGATATCCCAGATACCCCAGAGCCGGGAAGAAGAGAAGGGCGGTCTCCACGAAAAGCCCCGGAAGGGGGCGAACCTCTGCCTTTTTGCGCAGCAGCCCGTAAAGGGAGAAGCTGAGCGCTATGCTGAGGGCCACGAGGGGGAGGGATCCGTGACGAATGATCTGATAGCACACCCCCCCTGCAGCGATAAGAATCGCCAGGGTCTGGAGAGGGCGCATTCTCTCCCGGAGGATGCAAACGCCAAGAAGGGCGTTAATCAGAGGAGTGATAAAGTAGCCTAAACTTGTATCAAGAACATGCCCCGAATTGACAGCCCAGATATAGAGCAGCCAGTTGCAGGAAATGATGGCGCTGCTTGCCAGGAGCAGGGGGAAAGTCTCTTTTGATTGCAGGGAGGAGCGAACCTCCCCCCACCGCCCCTGAAGGGCCAGCAGTACGGCAAGAACCCCTACGGACCAGATAATACGGTGCCCCAGAATCTCTGGCGGCGATGCGGCGGCGATGGCGTGCCAGTAGATGGGCATAATTCCCCAGAAGGCAAAAGCTCCCACGCCTGCGCAAACTCCTTTAAGCTGCTCTCCCGGGTTATGCTGAAGGGAGATCTCTTTGTGATCCTTGTGTGATTTCATGCGAAGGCTCCTTGCCGTGTCGGTCTCTCTTTTTAAAAAAAGAGCGTTACAAAACATCATGCGTTTTCTGAAGGGCTTCCAAGAACAGAGAAAAAGGCCTCTACCACATGGGGGTCGAGCTGGGTCCCCTTGCCATGCAGAATCTCCCGCCGGGCAGTCTCCTCCGGAAGGGCCTTGCGGTAGGAGCGGTTGCTCGTCATGGCATCCCAGGTGTCTGCCACTGCAAGAATTCGTGAAATCTGGGGAATCTCTTCTTTGCTCAAGCCCTGGGGATATCCTCTTCCATCCCAACGCTCGTGATGATGCAATATGAAGGGGGCGATTTCCTGGAGGCGCTCCGCCTTGCTGAGCATGGCATATCCGAGGGCAGGGTGCTCCTGAATAAGAGCGTATTCCTCTGGTGTAAGGGAAGAGGGCTTGTTTAAAATTTCTTTGGGGATAAGGATTTTGCCGATATCGTGCACCAACCCCGCCCAGTAGGTCTGCTGCACCTCCCGTTCCGGTAAATGCAGAGCCCGGGCGATCTGCCCTCCAAGAAGAGCCACAGACTCTGAATGTCCCTGGGTATAGGCATCGTGGGTTTCGAGAATCCCCGTAATGGTCATGAGAAGTTCCTTCTGAAAAAGTCCCTGGGATTTGATGAAGCCATCCATTCCAAAAAAGGCGGCAAGAACGTTTCCAAAGGCCTCCACCACGCGGATAGATTTCTGTGAAAAGGTTTCGTGTGGTGAGTTTTCGAGAATGCTCACAACCAACTCCCCTGCACAATGGTTGCCGAAAAAGAGAGGTTTTACCAGGGTTTCCCTGGCGGGAGGGATCGTTTGCAGAATCTTTTTTCGTATGTCTTTGTTCAGAGAAGAGGGGAGAGTGTCCGCATAATGCCTCTCCCGGATAGTGTTGGAGCCGCATCCCCCGTTTCTCGAATGAGGAAAGAGAATGTCCTGCAACGAGGAGGCCTGCGGAGAATTCCAGGTGGCGCGAAAGTGGCAGATCCCCTCCTCAATCTCTGTGATGGCTCCATACCCCGCCTCCGGTACCAGGGAGATAGCATTCTTTAAGGCGGTGGAAAAGAGAGTCCCCGACTTGGAGGAGATGGCCTCGGTGAGTTCAAGAGTAGTCTCCAGAACCTTATCAAGCCTCTCGGTGATCTCCTGTTCTCTCCTCAGAGCTTCTTTCTCTTCAAGAAAGGCATCTTGCACTTGAAGGGTCATCTTCTCGAAGCCCTGAGAAAGCTCTTCTACCTCCAGAATAGGGGAAGATGTTCGTCCCTCCAAAAAAGTTTCCTGGAGATCTGGGTCTCCTGTATTCTCTGAGAGATCCTGCATCCTTCTGAGAAGCTCCTGCACGGGTCTTTGAATCTCCTGGGCCAGCCTCTTTCCCCGGAGAGAGAAAAGAAGCCCCGTTCCGAGAAGGGCTACCAAAAGGGAGAGCAGAAAGAGGAAAGAGAGTTTTTGAAACCATCCCACGTAGAGCTGAAGATGCACCAGCCACATTCCCTGAAGGTGATGATCCCCCGGAGAGGGGAGGTCATCTTTTTTCCAGAGAAAAAAGAGTTCCCCCGGAAGCATCAGACTCTGAACGGAAAGAAAAGAGCTTTTTCCCGCCAGCAGAGGTTCAAGAAAGGCCCTGTGCTCCTCCGTAAGAGGCAGCATCTCCTCTGTGGCGGGAGTGAGCGTTGGGTAGTGGTAGAGAGCAATCCCCCGCACAAGAGGCAAGTTTTTAAGAATCTGCAGCATTTCGGTAAGATAAAAATTTTCCGTCCGTAAGCTTATCTGAAGAAAAGAACCATCCTCTTCCCTGATGTAAACATATCGGGTAAGAATTCCCTCGGCTGAGGAGGGGATGGGCTCCGCCGTGATGCTCTCCCCGGCCTCTAAAGAGAGGAGTTTTTTCCAAAATCGGGGATATCGGGAAAGATCGAGTCCCAAATCCTTAAAAAAGGTGGTTTCCGTAACGACCCCCTCAGGAGAGATCCGATAAAGATGCAGATCCCTTTCGAGCAGAGGGTGCCATCGAACGGAGGAGATATGTACCACCCCCAGAGAAAGAAGAACGTCAAGGGGGAGGTCCGAAGATGTTTTTCGCCGCAGGTCTGAAATTTTTTCAAGCAAGGAAAGCAGAAAGGCACTCTCCTCCTGCTGACGTTGCAGCGCATAGTCGCTGTGGTGGGAGAGAATTGCCGATGTTTGGGAGAGCGCCGCCTCTTTCAGAAAGGAGGAGAGGTAGATCTGTGCCCCCAGATGAAACAGCAACACTGTCCCCACGGTAACCAGTGTAAGGGTCAGCGTGAGGAGCATATATCTGCGTCGGACAAAAGTGTCGAGAGAGAGGCGTTTTTTCAAAAGAGGAGGTTCTCCTTGTAAATACATTAAAATAAAAGACGGGAAAGCGCATTGCCCTGGGTGGTGTGCAAAGGGGGCTCGAAAAGATAGCGGCGAAAGACCTTCCGGATGACATACTACAGGAAGGATGGGGAAAAAACAACCGATAATCCTTCCACATGGTGTGACAAGTGGAAAGATGTGTGTGCATTCCCTCTTTTGGCGAATTGAGCCTCGGGTTTATCTCGAGTGGAATGGTACTGCCGAAAAAACCCCCTGAAAAAACAGGCGTGTGCAAGACTGTTTTTTCAGGGGGTTATCGTTAGCTATACAGCCCGTTACGGTTTAGATCTTGAGCTGCCGTACCACGTCGAGCACTGTGCCGTCCCGCCACTCGATAACGCCGATGATGCGATCTTCCACCTCTACGGGGTCCATGGGGCCCGTAAGGTTGTGGGCCTTCTCTACCAATTCTTCCATGGAGATAAGGGGGACATTCCCCGCCTCTCTGGCGACTTCCATAAGATCCGTTCTCCTGGGGTTGATGGTGACCCCGTACTCCGTAACCAGGGCATCCACGACTTCCCCCGGTGTGGTGACAGAGTAGACATCATCTACCACGCAAGGGATCCGCCCCCGGAGAAGGGGCTGGGTGATTACCGTGAGCTTGGCTCCCGAAGCGGTATCCTGGTGCCCCCCGATGCCGTGAAGAAGGGCTCCCGTGGCCTCGGTATTCACGTTTACGTTGAAGTTTCGGTCGATCTCCGTGGCTCCCAACACCACCACATCCAGCATATTGACCGCACACCCCGCATTCCAGGGGTTGGCGTACCAATCTGCGGAGATCTCGATATGGTTTGGATTTTCTGCGATGGAGCGTACTGCATCAAGGTCGAAGGACTGCACGTCCATGAGCCGCTCGAAAAGCCCCTCTTTGAGCATATCCACAAAGAATCCCGTGATCCCTCCGAGACCGAAGCTCCCCTTGATCTTACGCTCCCGCATGGCGTCCCGAACGAACTTCGCCACCGCAAGGGAGATTCCTCCTGCTCCAGTTTGGAAGGAAATGCCGTCCTTGAAGTAAGGGCTCGCTTCAATAAGCTTTGCCGCATGGTTGGCGATGAGAAGCCGCAGGGGGTCTCGGGTAACCTGCGTAGTCCCCGAGACGATTCCCTTGGGATCTCCGATGCTCTCCAGAGGAACAACGATGTCGACATGGATCTGTGGAATGGCGATGCTGGCGATGGGGTAGGGCTGAAGGTTATCCGTAAGGGCCACCACCACATCTGCATAGAGGGCGTCGGTATGGGCGTATCCCAGGGAGCCGCAGGAGGAGCGAGAACCCACCCCCGAAAGGTTGCCGTAACGATCTGCGGTGGGTGAGGCGATAAAGGCCACATCGATATGCACGTCCCCGCTGGTAACTGCCCGGGGGCGTCCGCCGTGGCTTCGAAGAATGGCGGGATATTCCATTCCCCCTTCGGAGACGAGCTGTCCGATGGGGCCATTTACGGAGCCCCAGATTTTGGTGATCACGCCGCTTTTAATGTGCTGGATGAGATGTTTATGCACCCCGAAGAGGGCGGTGGGAAAGAGAATAAGATCCCGAATCCCCATCTCCGCACATGCGTCCAACACTGCATTGACGACGAAATCTCCGTTTCGGAGATGGTGATGAAAGGAGATCACCATACCGCTTTGCAGACCCGAAGCCTTGATGGCAGCCTTGATGTCTGGAACTACTTTGTCTGTACGGTCGTTAAAGGTCGCCCGAATACGAGGGCCGTCCCTATGCTCTTCGGGTTTCCGGGCATTCCACCCCTCGTAGGGGCGCACCTTGCCGTAGCCGGGAATTTCCTCGGGAAGCTTGCGTCCAAGAGCGTTCGTAATCATCCCTGCACCTCCTCCTCGGTAATGCCCGCCCGCTGGAGCGTAAACGCAGCGCGCTTCACCACCGGTCGATCTACCATCTTGCCATCCACCTGCACCGCTCCGAGGCCGCGTCTTGCGGCTTCTGCCGCAGCAGCAACGATACGTTTGGCGGTATCAATCTCCTTTGGGGTGGGGGTGAAGACGCTATGAATGATGGGAATCTGATTGGGATGGATCACACTCTTGCCTTCGAAGCCGAGCTGCTTGACAAACTCGGTCTCCTTACGGAGCCCTTCCTCATCGGCTATCCGAGAAAAGACCGTGTCGAGGGCGCAGACTCCCGCAGCGTGGGCAGCCAGAACCACCATGCGCCGGGGACCCACAAGCTCCACACCGCTGTCAGAGCGGCTGGTATGAAGATCCGCCGTAAGATCCTCCCCGCCGGGGCAGATGGCGGCGATCCGTTTGGTGGAGATGGCGATATCATAGGCTCGATGGATACCGAGGGCCGTTTCAAGAAGGCAAAAGACAAGGGTGCTCCCCTGGGCGATCCCCGCCTTGTCCTCAATCTCCGAAAGGGCTTCGTCCAGAAGCTGCATCTCCCTGGGATCTTCCACCTTGGGAACCCGGACGCCGTGAACGCCGAAGGGGACTACTGCTTCGATATCCTTCCGCCACAGATCCGTATCCATGCCGTTGATCCGGACCGTTACCTCGCAGTTGCCGAACTCTCCCCGCTTGAGTACCTGCTGAATGAGAATCCGGGCGGTATCCTTTTCGGAGAGGGCTACCGCATCTTCAAGATCAAGAATGACACCGTCGGGCTCGAAAAGGTGTCCCCGAAGGAGCATATTAGGGTTGTTCCCAGGAAGATAAAGTTTGGTTCGACGTAAACGCATTATGCTACACCTCCCAGAAACCGAAGAATCGCCGCTTTGGTCCGGGCTGCAAGAACAAGATCCAGAGCACCGTTATCCTGAACCGCTATGCTGATGTCTCCGGTGTACTGCAGCTCTTTTACCGTGGCAAGAACGGTTTTTTTCATGGCTGTGCCGAACCGGGTCGCACTGGAGCCTGTAATGGTAACCGCTATACCGTTTCCGGAGGCTCCTTCAGTAACGGTTACCAGACAGTCCATGGACTCGATGGTCCCGGCGGACGTGGTTTTCATACACATTCCCTCCTCCGTGTATCCTGGTGATCCTTAACAGATCACAAAAGAGGGGGCCCGAAGGCCCCCTTGAGGTCTTCCCGCTGCGGGGCAGGGGGGGAGTCCCCTCGTTATCCCCGATCAGATTTTTCTAGTATGCTTCCTGTCCCTTCAGATGTTCCCAGGCGCACATCTCCTTCGCCTTGGCAGCCACTTTGTCTGCCCTCTTGTCGAAGCTGGGGTCGATCTTCCGGGCGATGGCCTTGGACATATCCAGGGTGGAGACTGCCTTGGTCTCCCAATCCTTCTCGCCCTTGTCGCGGAAGATGTCGTAGGTAAGATCCTTGCCCTCTACGAGCACTTCGCCGATGGCCTTTTCAAGAAGGGCTGCCTTGTCATCCAGGCGGAGGAACTCCAGCATCATTTTGGCGGTAAGAAGGAGTCCGCAAGGATTGAGTTTGTACTGGTGGGCGTACTTGGGTGCCGAGCCGTGGCTGGGCTCAAAAAGGGCAGCGTTCTTGCCGATGTTACCGCTGGGGGAGAAGCCAAGCCCGCCGATAAGCTGGGAGGCCTCATCCGAAAGGATGTCTCCAAAGACGTTGGAGGCCACCACAACATCGTAGTTCTGGGGGTTCTTGATGATCCACATGGCGGTGGCGTCGGCGTTCTCTTCGATGGCCTTGATTTCGGGATAATCCTTGGCGACCTTGAAGAAGATCTCTTTCATCATGCCGTCAGTCGCCCGGATGACGTTCGCCTTATTGCAGTTAGTGACGGTTTTGCGTCCCGTAGCCTTGGCATACTCGAAAGCCGCCCGGATAATGCGCTCACAACCCTCTTCAGAGAAGACCCGCCAGGATACGGCGGTCTCGCCCTTGGTCTTGAACCGCTCCATGCCGGGGTGCATGTCGTAGAACTCCTTGGGAATGGGGCGCCACTCCACGGCAGAGTAGAGATCTTCGGTATTCTCCCGGAAGAGCACCATGTCGATGTTGGGATCTCCCTTGAGGGGGGAGGAGAGGCCGGGCATAAGCTTGGCGGGGCGGATGTTGATGTAGAGATCAAAGAGCTGCCGCATCTGGAGAATAGCGGATTTGAAGCCCTTAACGCCGGATTTGGAAGTGATAGCCGCCATAAGGGTGGCATCGCTGTTGGCGATGGCGTCCCGGGTCTCCTGGGGGACGGTGTTACGCCGCTCGTCACCCTCGGGATACTTGGCACATGTCTCTTCCCACATGCACCACCCCATGTCCGCTCGTACCCAGTCGATAGGCAGGTTCAGGGCATCCATGACGATCATGCAGCCCTCCATAACGTCAAAACCTGCATGGTCTCCGGGAATGTAGCATACCTGGTAGCGATCCTTCTTCTCTTTCACCTGCATAACATTGCGATTCTCTGCCATGGGGTGTAACCTCCTTGGTTATTATGTGCAGGGACTTTTCAAAAAGTCCCTGCAGTATTCGATAGAGCTTCTATTGCCGTATGAGGGTAGTAGAGTAATCGTTATTCGAGGCCCAGGGATTTCCGTACGTGAGGGATAAGCCCTCCGTCCTCGATGAGACCCTTTACGAAATCCGGATAGGGGGGGAAGGAGAATTCACCCTTGGAGGTGATGACCTTGCCCTCATCGAAATCCACCGTAACCTCTTCTCCCGCCTGGATGGCATCTACCGCCTGGGGGCTTACCACGATGGGAAGGCCCTCATTAAGGCAGTTTCGGTAGTAGATCCGGGCGAAGCCCTTGGCGATGATGGCTCCGATGCCGCGCTCCTTGAGGCAGCTTACCGCCTGCTCCCGGCTGGAGCCGCAACCCCAGTTTTTTCCCCCCACGATGATGTCGCCGGGCTGGGCGTTTTTGGTGAACTCCGGATCAAGATCCTCCAGGGCAACCTTGGCCATCTCGGAACGCTCCTTAATGGTGTAGGTATACTTGCCGGGGAAGATCACGTCGGTGTTGATGTCATCACCGTACTTCCAGACTTTTCCTGTGATTTTCATAGTTACAGCACCTCCCGGGGATCCGCAAATTCGCCTTTAAGTGCCGAGGCTGCTACGGTGAGGGGGCTGGCGAGGTAGATGAAGCTCTCTTTGTTCCCCATGCGTCCCTGGAAGTTCCGGTTTGCCGTGGAGATGCAGACCTCACCGGGGGCAAGAATGCCTTCGTGGTTCCCCATGCAGGGGCCACAACCGGGGTTGCAGATCACGCAGCCTGCATCAAGGAAGATATCCAGAAGTCCTTCCTTCATGGCCTGGCGGTAGACCTTCCAGGATGCGGGGATGACCACGGTGCGTACTGCCACGTTCTTTCCCTTAAGAACTCCCGCGGCTTCACGAAGATCTTCGATCCGTCCGTTGGTGCAGCTTCCGAGAAAGGCCTGATGAATCTTCTGACCCTTTACCTCGTCGATGGGGGCGTAGTTGTCTACAGTATGGGGCTTTGCCACGCAGGGGACGAGATCTCCCAGATCGTAGTGCAGCTCTTGAATGTAGGTGGCATCCTCATCTGCCCAGATAGCCTCCCAATCCTCTGTTTTCTGCTTGCCTTCGATGGCGGCCATAACCTTGGCATCCGGAGGACAGACAGCGTTTTTGGCTCCCATCTCGATCCCCATGTTGGTGAGGGTCATGCGCTCCGCAATAGTCATGGCCTCAATGCCGGAGCCGTGGAACTCCACGGACATGTAGTCTGCTCCGTCCGCCTTGATATCCCCGATGATCTTCAGAATAAGATCCTTGGAAGAGACCCCCTTGGGGAGCGTTCCCGTAACGGTGATCTTCATGCTGTCGGGAACCTTAAACCAGATCTTCCCGGTTGCCCAGGTAGCCGCCATTTCACTGCGGCCGATGCCGGTGGAGAAGGCGCCATAGGCCCCGTAGGTACAGGTGTGGCTATCGCTCCCCACCATGATGAGTCCTGGAAGAGCAAAGCCCTCGTCACACATTACCTGATGGCAGACGCCGCCCTTGCTGGTAACGTCATAGAAGTTGGGGATTCCCTGGGCTTCCACAAACTCGCGAATCTCGTAGTGGTTGATGGCATGCTTGTCCGAGGGAGCCGGCACCGCGTGATCCAGGATGAAGACGATGTGGCTTGGATCCCAGACCTTGCTTACGCCGATTTTCTTGAAGGTTTTGGCTATGGGAGCGGCATTGTCATGGCTCATGCAGAAATGGGGCTCCACGGTGACAACTTCTCCCGCCACCACGTCCTTTTTGGCAAATTTGCCGAGAACCTTTTCAGCGAACGTTTTGCCCATGGTGCGCCTCCTACTTGAGAGCCTTGGATTTGAGATACTCGATGAGTCCGCCGGCTGCCATGATGTCTTTTTCGAGATCTGCCACGGCATCTCCGTGCATGGATTTGCCCGTGGTAAGATTCGTGATCGTTCCGGTTGCCATGTCTACTTCAATTTCGTCGCCGTCCTTGAATATCTTGGCCACTCCGGGAGCGAAGAGGACGGGGTAGCCGTTATTCACGGCGTTACGATAGTAGATTCGGGAGAAGGAGTCTGCCAACACCACGGGAACCCCCGCATACTTCAGACAGTACACCGCATGCTCACGGGAGGAGCCACAGCCGAAGTTACGTCCTGCTACCACGATATCTCCGGGCTTTACTTCCTTGGCAAAATGCTCCTTGCCAGGATAGTATTCAAAAGAGTACTGGGGCATTTCCTTGGGATCCGTCTCGGCGAGATACTTATTGTGGTAGATCAGGTCCGTATCCACGTCGTCATCGAAAACCCATGCCCGTCCGCGAAGGATTGTGTTTTCCATTATCGTTCCTCCTTCTTCCTAACCGAGAATGTCCCGGGGATCCGTGATGACCCCACGGATAGCCGAGGCCATGGCAGACATGGGGCTCATAAGGTAGGTATGGCTTCCCTTGCCCACCTTGCCGATGAAGTTCCGGTTGGTGGTAGAGATTCCCACGTCTCCGTTGGGGAGGGCACCGTAGTGCTCCGCCGTGCAGAGAGAGCAGGTGGGGTTGGTGAAGACGATCCCCGCCTCCAGGAAGGCTCCGACAAATCCTTCCTTCACGCACTGCTTCATCACCTCGGTAGTGCTGGGGGTGATGATGGTGCGGCAAGAGGGAGCTACCTGGGGGAAGCCTGCGGCCTTGAGAATGTCGTAGGCAGCTTTGATGTCCTCGTAGCGTCCGTTGGAACAGGATCCAATATGTACCTGATCGATAGCATTTCCAGCTACATCTTTGACCTTCTTGACGTTATCCGGAGCATCGGGACAGGAGGCCATGGGCTCCAGATTGCTCACGTCGTAGGAAAGCTCTTCCACATAGACTGCGTCTGCATCGGGCTTAATCGCTTCAACGCGCTCCCGGACCACGTCTCCCGCACGGCCTGCGAGCCACTCAAGAACGTCTCCGTTAGGAAGGATGAGGCCGACCTTGCCGCTCATCTCGGTAACCATGGAGCAAAGGGTGATCCTGTCAGCCAGGCTGGCCTTCTCAATGGTGGGACCGGTGAACTCGGTGGAACGGAAGAACATCCCTGCCGCTCCGAGTTCGCCCACCACAAAGGTGAGAAAGTCGCGCATGCAGACCCCCTTGCCAAAGGAGCCTTTAACGGTAACTTTCATGCTCTCGGGAACCCGGAACCAGTTGGTCCCTTCGAACCAGGAGGCCACGATATCCGTGTTCCCCACACCGGTGGCAAAGGCTCCCACAGCGCCGAGAAGGTTCATGTGGCTGTCGGTGCCAAGGATAACGTCTCCAGGGAGAACGTGGCCGTTCTCCAGAAGCACGTGCTGGCCGATACCGTGATTGACGTCAAAAACCTTGGAAATTCCCTGTCTCTTGGCGAACTCCCGGATGATCTTCTGGTTGTTGGAAACTTTCTCTGTATGAGCGGGAGCCTGAAGGTCGAAGGTAAAGGCTACCTTCTCAGGATCCCAAACCTTCCCCTTTTTCTCGGTGATCTCCTCAAACTGCAGTACGCAGTTGGCTCCTCCGAAATCCCGGGCGGTGGAAAGGTCGATGTTGCACCATACCCGGTCTCCTACCTTCGCATCCTTTCCGGATGCTCGCTGAATGATCTTTTCGATCATCGTCTTACCCATGCCGACACCTCCTGAATAAAATAGACAGCTACTGCTAGGATGCTACTTTCCGGTAGTTCTACTTGAGCCCCAGGAAAGACTTGATGGTCTCAAAATTCATGAAGTCTGCCTTATTGACCATAACTGCCTCGGGAGAGCGGTATCCTCCGTCTCCTTCACCAGCGTGTACAGCGATGCAGTGGCAGATATCCGAGGAGACGCCGTGCTTCATGGCAAGGCCGGTGCCGGAGAAGGGGTGGCGCAGATCTTTCCCCAGCTTGGACTTTACGACCTGTCCATCGGGTTTGCGCTCGTACTCTACAAGCTTGCCCACATCGTGAAGCAGGGCGGCGGCGATGAGAATGTCGTTATCGAGATGGAAGCCACCCTCGTCCTTGTAGAGAACATTGTACTCCTCCATGGCAACCTTGCAGATCCGGGTAACCCCTCGGGTATGGGTGAGGAAGGAGGCGGGGCATTCCTTGATAAGAAGGGTAAAGGGGATCTTTGCCATATCTTCCGGCTCCCATCCGCCGATCTTCAGGGCATCCTCATAGGTGGCGACTACTTTTTCCTGGAGATCCTTATCGCTGATCCATTCGATTTCCGGAAAGCACTTTCTGATACGATCCTTCATAATACAATCCCTCCTCGGAATATGGAGCACCCCTTCAGGGTGCCGTTTGGCTCGATTCCTCCAGGGCGATGGCATCCTGGAGATTTCGGTAAATCCGCTCAATGTGCTGGTGCGCTGCTTGAGAAGCCCTTTCGGGATCGTGATCCAGAATGGCCTCGTAGATGGTCCGGTGCTCATTGATGTAGGCTTCCTTGTCGCTCAGGAGCGTGTAGATGCGTTCGTGAGTTGCCATGATCAGGTTGAAGGTCATCTTCACGATGTTCACAAAGACGAAGTTTTTCGTGGCTTCCGCCAGAGCATAGTGGAAGTTGAAATCTGTCTTAGCCCGGAATTCAATCTCTTCCACCCCTTCCTCATGAGGAGGGGAGAGAAGCCTGCGGAGCTTGGTGAGATCGGAAGGAAAGGCCCGGCGTGCCGCTTCTGAGGCGATGGCAGGGTCAAGAACCCTTCGGGCTTCCATAAGCTCAAGAATGGCGTTATCTTCAAGCTGCTCCGTTCGTACCGGCGCTCCTGTCTCCTTTCGGGGTTTCCGGACGAAACGTCCCTTGCCGGGGATGCTCTCAATGAGGCCCATAAGTTCCAGCACTCGAAAAGCCTCCCGAAGAGAACTCCGGCTTACGCCGATCTCCTCCATAAGCTGCCGTTCCGGAGGGAGAGGTTCTCCCGGGCGGAGAGAGCCCGCACTGATAAGACCCTTAAGCTCTTCCACCACTTTTTCGTATATGCGTGTCTGGCGTACTTTTTTTTCGGTCATCCCGTCGCCTCCTGTCTGGACCACCCAGTGCACTTTATACCATTTTCGACCTATTTGTGCAAGACTTATCGAGAAGTCTTGCAATTGTGCACAATTACTCGTTTTCGCAGTTTTGAGCAAGCAAGATTCTTGTTAAAGCACTGCAAAAGCTGGTTGAAACATGCGCTCTGCTTTGGGATTGGAATTCCTTGAAACGGTCCATCTCCTTTGGTTGAACCGAAAGAAGTATTTTTCTGTATACTGGCGGGCGGTCCAGAGAGAAAGTAACAGAAATTTTCTCTCTTGGCAAGAATGGCAGAGAAGGTACAATAAGGGAATCCTCTGGAGGGTATTTTTTTGAAGCCTTCTGAAAAAATCTCCGTAAAGAGGCATGTGGGAGCGTTGCCCCCGTAGCGTCCCGTGGCATGAAAAATGGTGAGTGGAGGAGGATTTGTATGTCCTTTTGTGTAAACATCAAAAACAGGGGATCTTTGCATTTTCGCGAGGCCATTACAGGTCAGGAGGTGCTTGAGTCTTTAGGGCTTTCTCTGAAGGATGAAATCGTGGCATGGCGGGTGAACGGCTATCTTCGCTCTCTTCACTGGACTCTGGATGATAATGCGGAGGTAGAGCTTGTGGATACGAGGAGCCGGGAGGGGCTCAACGTCTATCGAAGAACACTCTCGTTGCTCCTCATCTTCGCTTCCCGGAAGGTGCTGGGGAAGGATGTGGATATCCGCCACTCTCTCAGCAAAGCCTATTTCTGCGAGGTGCCTTCGGGAGAGATTACCCCGGATCAGGTGGCAGAGATAAAAAAGTTTATGATCGACCTTATCCGCAGGAATGTCCCCATCCGTCGGGAGGTGCATTCTCTGGATCGGGCGGTGAGAATCTTTATCTCGCAGGAGAATGAAGATAAGGCAAAGTTGCTTCGTTGGGCAGTGCAGGATCCTGTGGAACTCTATCGCTGTGACGGTACCTACGGGCTTTTTTATGCCCCACTGGCTCCCTCCTCGGGGTATGTTCCGGTCTTTGATCTTCTCCCCCAGGATGGAGGGATGGTGCTGCGTTTTCCTACAGAGGAATTTCCCCGCAGCGTCCCCCCGTATCAACCCGCGCCCAAACTTTTATCGGTGTTCAAAGAGTTCCGCTCCTGGTTGGATATTTTGGGGGTCAGCACCATGGCGAATCTTCACGAGAAGATCGCCGAAGGCAAATTCCTGGACCTCATGCTCGTCTCCGAAGCTTTTCATGATCAACGGCTTAACCGTATCGCCGAGGAGATTGTACGGCGGGGATCGGTACGCCTCATCAGCATGGCCGGGCCCTCCGCATCGGGAAAAACCACTACCTCCCGAAAACTCTCTGTGCTGCTCCAGAGCATGGGGTACAATCCCGTGGCGATCCCCCTGGATGATTATTTTGTAAATCGAGAGCATACTCCGCGTGATGAAAAGGGAGAGTATAACTTTGAGTGTCTTGAAGCTCTGGATGTTCCGCTCATCAACGAGCATCTTGCGAACCTTCTGAAAGGTCGGGAGGTGCAGCTCCCTAAATTTAACTTTATTACGGGGCAGCGGGAAAAGGGGCGCTCGCTGCAACTTGGAGAGAGAGATATCGTTATCATTGAGGGGATTCATGGCCTCAATGAAAAAATTAGCGAATCTGTTTCGGGAGAGATGAAGTTCGGCATCTTTGTCTCCCCCCTTACAGGGGTCTGCCTGGACAGGCATAATCGCACCAGTACCACGGATAACCGTTTTTTCCGTAGGCTTGTGAGGGATTACCGCACCCGGGGAAAGACGCCGGAGACCACCATTCTTCAGTGGCCCGGGGTCAATCAGGGAGCCTTCGATTACATCTTCCCCTATCAGTGCCGGGCAGATGCCATGTTCAACACCGCCCTGGTTTACGAGTTGCCGGTGCTTAAGGGGTATGCGGAGCCCCTCCTGCGACGGATTCCCGAGACATCTCCCGCCTTCGGAGAGGCCCAGCGCATGCTTGCCATGCTGCGGTTTGTTCCTGCCATTCCTTCGGATCACGTGCCGAACACCTCTATTCTTCGGGAGTTCATCGGAGGGAGTTGTTTCGAAGAGTAGCAGCGTAGCAAAGTAGCCCTCCAGATGCGGCCATTTTTGCGCCTGGAGGGTTTTTTATGTGCGTCATGTGCGAGATTGTGTAGTTGCAATATGTGCTATAATGGAACGTGATGTAGGGTGTTTCGTATGCTTTTTTGGGGGGTGTTTTGCGTGAAAATAGTGGCGATTCGAGAGATTAAAAAAAACCCTGCGGTTCTTTATGGCGATGAGGAATATCGGGTGCTTACCTCGAACAATCGACCAAGGGCTCTCTGTTTTCCCCTGGAGGATTTTGAGGATATTGAAGATATCGTGGCAAGTTTTCGACAGGCCCAGGCTATGAGAGCGGTGGAAAAAATCCGGAAAAGCTCTCTCGAAAGGGGTTTGCAAAACCTGAGTATGGAAGAGATTGATGCAGAAATTCAGGCAACCCGAAAGGAAAAGGGGCGGGAAGAATGAACTCGCCTCTTTTGCGGGTGGTGGTGGATACCAATGTCTTTGTCTCTGCCCTGCTCTCTCCCTCGGGTAAGCCTGCTATCGTGCTCAACCTCATTTTGAGCGGAAAGGTTTTTCCTGTGGCGGATGCCCTTGTTTTTGCAGAATATTTTGACGTGCTCCTTCGTGCAAAATTTAAATTTTCTAGGGAGCACCTTTCTTCTCTCGCTAAGGGATTGCGTCATTTTTTTGAGCCCGTGTCTCCCTTCCCCCTTCCGTACTCCCCATTCCTTCCGGACCCAGAGGACGAGAAATTTCTCGCAGTTGCTCTTGGAGCTGGGGGTATTCCCATTGTGACAGGGAATATGAAGCATTTTCCTCAGGAGATAGTTTCCAGGGAAGTTTTACCTCATTCCGTGCGTGTCATGACTCCCGGAGAATTTCTTTCCCTGTTTTTTTGTAAAAATTAGAAAGAAGCATCTTTAAGAGCCTCTTTTGTGGATCGGTAGCCCTCCTGAATCATCTCCCGGGTGAGGTGGAATTCCAGAAAGCGGACAGATCCCACCTCGGGTTGGATGAGCAGATCTGGCACATCAATCTTCAGCCGATTGCTGGCAATCTGTTCTTCCATGATGCGTATGGAGTTTCCCAGCACATCAAAGATGTTTGGCATGGGTTTCCGCTCCATCCACTCTTTGAAGGAATCCAGAAAGCTCACATCGAACTGCTTGGTGTTCTTTTCAATCCAGGCGAAGACCCTCGTAGCATCTTTTCTGGCTTGAGAAGTAGGGGCGGGAAGTTCCTTCTGCTGTAACTCCTCCGGTGCGTTCTTTGGAAAAACATCTGCCATGCGGCCGTGGTTGAGATCCACCGCTATAACACGTTGCGCTCCGAGATTCCGGCAGATGTTTACCGGAACAGGATTTACCATGCCCCCATCTACGAGAAAGGCCTCTCCGTAACGAGCGGGGGTGAATACACCGGGGACCGCAATGCTTGCCCGAATGGCCTTCACAAGTTCCCCTTCCTGAATAACTACCTCTTCGCCACTCACAATATTTGTGGCCACGCTCCGGAAGAGAATCGGGAGATCCTCCAGCCTCTGTTTCCCCACAATCTCGGTAAGAAGTTCAGTTATTTTAGTGCCTTCAAGCAATCCCGACCGGGGAAAGGAGACCTCCGCAAGATATCGGGCGATCTCTTTCCAGTTAAGCCCCAGAGCAATCTCCGTAAAATCTTCGAGCTTTCCTGCGGCGTACATGCCCCCCACCAGGGCACCGATGCTTGTGCCTACCACGATATCCGGTTTTAAACCTTCCTCCTCTAGAGCCCGGAGTACCCCAATATGAGCCATGCCCCGAGCAGCGCCGCTTCCCAGAGCAAGTCCTAGTTCCCCCTTTTTATGTATCCCCATGTGGAATTCCCCTGTTCTCCTTACCATGGATTATGGTGTTTTTTCAACCGCTTTATCCTCTTTGTGAGCCCTACGATATGCCTCGCATCGCAGGGCTATATTGTCCCGGATGTTGTAAAAGAAAAAGTCGTAATCGTACCGATGATAGCACTCTTTTCCCATGGACATGTTGAGTTGTTCGAAAACTTTTGGTTCCGGGGTGGGAATTTCCAAGCCTCCTTGAGGGTTGATACGGGCGGAAGTAAAGTGAGGGATTTTCAAAAAATTTCCCGGAGAGAGGAGGATTCGGGCTCCCTTGTTTACAGATGCGGGATATTCTTCGGAGTCGGTGGTCCAGGAAAGAGGATTAACGCACAAAGCTCCCTCGGAGAGAGTGGGGGAGGAACCTCCGGGCCCCACGGTATTCCAGGTAAGAAGCACCCCGGTTTCTTCCGGGCTCCTTCCGAGGGGCAGCCCTATTTTACGAAGATCCTCTTCGGTAAAGGTCCATCCCGGCATGTAGGCTGCCACGAGCCGTTCGTTGAGAAACAGTTCCGGATGGGAAAGGAGAAGGACCTGTAAGACATTGGAGCCCTGGCTATGGCTTGCCAGAATAAAAGGGCGTCCTCCATTGAGGTTTTTCAGGTAATAGGTAAAGGCCTGAAGGATGTCTTCCACAGGAAGTCGCAGATACTCGCGTCTTTTTTCTTCAGACATGCTTAAAACCTCAATGTTCATTTGACGATATCGGGGAGCGAAAACATTGCAGTTTTCTTTGAAAGCCTGAGTTATGGGGATGATGGCTCCTGCATCTGTCTTTTCGTTCAGCTTTTCATCCCGAAGATTCGCATTATAGTTGCCCTTTGCGGGGCCTCCGTAGGTGGTGGGATGTACAAAAAACACGTCCGTATCGTGGATAGTATCGTTACAGAGAATGGACCAGTTTGCGGGGTTTGCATAGTCTGTGGGTTCTTCTCCCCAGAGGGAAGAGGGAGAAAGAAAGAAGAGGAGCAGGAGGGCGAGAAAAGACAGAGCTTGTTTGTTTTTCCTGGAGTCAGTAATTGTACAGAACATGGTATGTGCTCCTTTCATGAAAAGAAATCTTTACAAGATTTTTCCGGTGAGACATGAGGGAAAGTAAAGGATCTCCACAGTCCAAAATTTTTTTCTACTCGCCCAGCATGCTGCTCTGGCATGCTACTTTCCCCGCCCGTCCGGGAATTTTTCGAAAGATAATTTCTTCCCTGGGAAGAGTGCGGGGATTTTTGTTCTCTTTTTCAAGCAGATCCTTTGCAAGATCTTCTAGAGCACAGATCTCATGTCCCTCTGCAATCATGCGCAGAAGAAGATCTTCGAAAAGCTCCAGATGGGCCATCCCCTCCATCTCCGCATGAATAGTATGCACCTGAAAGTCGGATTTTCCAAGCTGTTTCAGATAGAGATCATTGATCTTTTCTGGAGAAAGATCTTTCTGCCCCCACAGTTCATCCAGTGTGGGGAGGGTGGTGGGAAGCTGAAGCACCGAGAATCTCTTTCCTGCCATGATAGGAAAAAAGGGAGAGACTCCCCGGGTATCGCTGGCATAGAGTAGATTGTCTCGTTCTTCCAGTGCCAGGGCGGGAGCCGAGATCTGCCATCCCGGGGCGGCACAGCTTACGGGGAGTTCCCCCGTGAGAGCTTTCAGGCCTTCTCTTCCCAGTCTTACGTGGCGCTCCAGGGTTTTGACGGAAAACCGAGGAAGCCAGTCTTGCCAGGTCACGTGATCCCAGGCGTGGAGCCCCACTTCGTGCCCTGCATTTTTAGTAGCCCGGATTACCTCCGGGGCGGTGGCACCGATATGGGGAGCCCGAAGCAGGGTGCCGTAGAAAAGGGTTTTCAGCCCATAGGTACTGGCGGCTCCGGTGCGGCGCATCTTCTGGAGAAATCCCGGGCGAAGAATACGTATCAAAGCCCTTCCGGAGTTATCCGGCCCCAGGGAAAAGAAAAAACTCCCCCGGAGGGCGTGCTTTTCCAGAAGCTTCAGAAGCCGGGGAACTCCTTCGGTATGCCCCTGTAGCGTATCCACATCCACCTTCAAGCCTATCCGGGCCATCCCTTACTCCTCCAGGTAGTCCGCCACCACGCTGCGGATGGTGTCGGTGAAATTCATCTCCGGAGCCCAGTTCAAAAGCTCTTGGGCTTTCTCAATGGAAGGGATGCGATCCGGCACGTCTTCGTAGCCCTTGCCGTAATAGGCCTCTGCCTCTACCACCTCAATGAGGGCGTTTTCCCCCTTTTCCGCATATTTGGGATGTTCGCACACCGCATCCCGCACCGCCTCCGCAAGCTCCTGGATGGAGGCGTTGTTTCGGGGGTTTCCGATATTAAAAATCTGTCCCTCCGCAGCCCGGTTTTCGTTGCGGATAATCGCCATAAGTCCCCGGATGCCGTCGTCAATATGGGTGAAGCTTCGCCGTTGCTGCCCTCCGTTCACAAGCCGGATGGGTTTATTCTCCAGGATGTTATGGAGGAACTGGGTCACCGACCGGGCCTGATTTTGCGCCGCATCCTCAAAAGTATCCAGCCCCTTGCCAAGCCAGTTGAAGGGGCGGAAGCATGTGTAACGCAAACCGTGCTGCACGCCGTAGGCGGCGATAACCCGATCCATCATCTGTTTGGCGCAGCTGTAGATCCACCGGGTATTCACAATGGGACCCACCGTGAGAGGGGTGCGGTCTTCGTGTAAAATCCCCTCGGTCATGCCGTAGACCTCGGAGGTTGAGGGAAAGATGACCCTTTTATTGTGTTTCACGCACATCCGCACCACTTTGAGATTCTGCTCGTAATCCAACTCGTATACCAGAAGAGGGTTGGTTATATAGAGAGCGGGCCTGGCGATTCCCGCCAGGGGGATCACCACATCCGCCCAGGCCACGTGCTCCTCTAGAAGAGCATCTTCATGAAAGATATCCCCCTTGAAAAAGCTGCATCGGGGAGAGGCAATTCCCTGTATGTTGGTATCCTGGATGTCAAACCCACGAACCTCCCAGGAGGTCCCCTCCAGGATGTGGCGAAGCAGATGGGTGCCGATGAAGCCGTTGATGCCCATAATAAAAATTTTCACAAAATATCCTCCCTTAAAATCGAGTGACTCATTGCCAGTGGCTATTGGCTGAAAAAAGAAAATCAGAAAAAGCAGAAAACCAGTATGAGGAGAACAAGACATGAAGTTGTAAATTTATTGACTATTTGGATCCAACTATGCTCCCGCACTCGATTTTTTCGTCCATACCCCAGGCTCTGGCGGTCTGTTCCGCCCCTCCCTGGGTCTGCACTGTCTCTAATACGAAAATACCCTCTCCCGTGGCGATCTCCAGGGGATCCAGCGAAAGGATCTCCCCGGGGGAGCCCCCAGACTTTTCCCGCCGGGGATATCCCCACCAGACAAAGATCTTTTCTCCCTTCCAGGTAGTAAAGGCTCCCGGCCAGGGGCGGGTGACTGCTCGCACCAGATTATAGACCTCTTCGGCGGAGGCGCTCCAGTCGATACGCCCGTCTTCGGGCTTGCGTCCTCCGAAATAGCTGGCCTGACTCGAATCCTGAGGCGTGCGGGGGGGATTTCCCGAAAGAAGGTTCTTCCATGAGCGGCGCAGAAGCCGCCCCGCAGCCGCAGCACAGTCCAGAGAGAGATCCAGGGCGGTGTAGTGCCGGGGGATGGTGACCCGCTCCTGCCCGAGGATATCACCCTGATCGGGCTTTTCCGTCATGGCATGGAGCGTTACTCCGGTCTCGGTCTCTCCCTTGAGAAGGGCCCAGTTAATACAGGCCCTGCCTCGATACTTGGGAAGCAGTGAGCCGTGCATGTTCCAAGCTCCCAGAGAAGGGGCCTCCAAAAGCTCTCTCGGGAGAAGATGCCGGTAGTAGCACGAGAGAAGAAGATCTGGTCTAAGCTCCAGAAGGCGCTTGCGATCCTCGGGGTTGTCAAAACCTTCGGGGGTGTAGACGGGAATCCGCGCTTTCTCTGCGATTGTCTCCACCGACCGGAACCAGCTATTTTCCTTTGGATCATCCCGATAGGTAAAGACTCCCACGAGGTTTGCCTTGAGGCGCAGGAGCGTCTCAAGGCAGACCGCCCCCACCTCGCTGTAGGCACAGAGTACTACTCGAGGATTTTTTTTATTTTTCATAGGATTCTTCCTCTTTGTGTATATGATGGTGCACAGCATTGCATGCGGCGTGCCATTTATTCATTATTCGTATTATCCCAAATATGCCGTATCACGTAGCGCGGCCGCCGCCGCACCTCCTGATAGATGCGCCCCACGTATTCTCCTACAATACCGAGGCAGAGGAGGGTGATCCCCATGAGAAAAAAGTTAATCCCCATGAGGGTAAAGACCCCTTCCGCTTCAGGCCCAAGAATAAACCGTCGAAGTGCAAGAAAGACCACAAAGAGAAGGCTGCCGAAGGAGACCGCCATCCCCAGCATGGTGAGGGCCTGAAGGGGAAAGAGAGAAAATCCCGTCATGAGGTCGAAGTTCAGTCGTAGGAGCTTATAGATGCCGTACTTGGATTTCCCCAGGACACGCTCCTCATGCTGCACCGGAATTTCCACGGGGTTCTGGGCAAAGGTCTTTGCCAGTGCCGGGATGAAGGTGGTGCTCTCGCGGCACTGGTTGATAAGATCTACTACGTTCCTGGAGTAGCCCCGGAGCATGCAGCCGTAATCTCTGATATCCAGCCGGGTGATTCGGTTCGTGAGGGCGTTGGCCATCCAGGAGACGGTTTTGCGGAAGAGAGGATCCCGACGATCCTGCCGAACCGTACCGACCACATCGTATCCACTTTGAAGAGCTTCAAGCACCTTGGGGATCTCCTCCGGAGGGTTCTGAAGATCTCCGTCCAGGGTGATGACATACTCTCCCCGGCACTCCTGAAAGGCGGCGAGAATGGCCATATGCTGACCAAAATTGCCGTTCAGATCGACGATGCGGAGTAGTTCGGGCTCTTTTTCCCGGCATGCCAGAAGAATGGCAAGAGAACGGTCCCGGCTGCCGTCGTTCACGAAAACAAGCTCCCCCGACACCTTCAGGTTCTTCATAACCGGGAGCAGGCGTTCCAAGAGGGCGGGAAGCACCTCTTCTTCATTGTAGACCGGAACGATCACCGAAAGAATCGGGGCAGTCATGCGGGAGATCCCTCGAAAAAGCTTCGAACGCCCCGGATAACCCGCTCCGTATCCCCCTCAGTCATATCGGGAAAGAGGGGGAGCGAGAGAATGGCATCGGAGACCTTTGTTGCTTCAGGAAAGGCATCTCTGCTCCATCCGAACCGCTCCTGATAATAGTGATAGCAGTGCACTCCGATGTAGTGAATCCCCGTGCCGATCTGGAGATTTTTCAGGTGTTCTATCAGAGAGCCCCGTCGGCCTTCGAGGATCAGAGGAGTGAAGATGTGCCAGGCGTGGGTGGTACCCTCTTCTTCCTTGGAGGGGAGTAGCAGGCCGGGACAACCGTGGAGTTCTTCCCGGTACCGGGCCACAATATTTCTGCGAATTTCATTAAACCTCTCCAGCCGGGGGAGCTGATGCAGCCCCAAAGCGGCCTGAATATCCATCATGTTGGCCTTCCAACCCTGAAGCAGCACCTCGTACTCCGGGGTTCCCGAGGAGGAGAAGCGTTTCCAGGCTCCCTTGGACATGCCGTGCTGTCGGAGAATGCTCACGGATTCTGCATGTTCCTCATCTCCGGTGCAGACCATTCCCCCTTCACCGGTGGTAATGTTTTTGGCGGGGTGAAAGCTGAAGACCCCCATCCGTTTTTTTCCGGTTCCCCGTCCCACATGCTCCTTACCGATACGGCTCCCAAGTGCGTGGGCGGCATCCTCAAGAATAAAAAGATCGTGCTTTTCTGCGATCTTTTCCAAAGCTTTCATGTCGCAGGGGCGCCCCGCAAAGTGCACCGGCAGAATTCCCCTGGTTCGGGGGGTGATCCGGCGTTCCACATCTTCGGGGGAGAGATTCCAGCTGAGGGGATCCACATCCGCCAGCACCGGAGTTCCTCCGGCCATGATAATGGCGTTTACCGTGGCTACGAAGGTCATGGGAGTGGTGATTACCTCGTCTCCCGGTTTTACCCCCAGTGCAAGAAGGGCCAGATGCAGACCCGCCGTGGCAGAGGATACTCCCAGGGCAAAGGGGGTATCCACATAGGATGCAAAATTCTTCTCGAACTGCTGTACCTTAGGCCCCGTGGTAATCCATCCTGAGCGGAGAGATTCCACTACTTCCTGTATCTCTGCCTCCTCCATGTGGGGTCGTGCAAAGGGAAGATAGCTTTCTGTCATGGTTTTTCCTCCTCATTTTCCCGTATATGTCGGGCGGTGTAGTCGTGAATCTTGAGGTTCTCTTCGATCCCCTGTTCCGTGGATCTCGTATTCTCCATATTCTTTCGGAAGAGAAGCATCTTCCCACGGGTGCCGAGAAAAATACCCGGTGTAAGATCCAGCCTCTCCCAGAAAGAGGTATCCTCATTCGGAAGTATCAGCAAAACGCGGCGTTCCGGATCTTTCCACAGATTTTGTACATCTTCCCTCGAAAGGAACCACTCTCTGGAGCCCTCGGGGTCCTGGTTTTTTCCAAAGGCAAGCTCTCCCTCGTATTCTCCTAGAGCAACCCGCTCCTTCAGGTAGAAGGGCAATCCCTGCACGTACGTGGCGTAGCAGAGGACGGTCTCCTCAGGAAGGCGCTCCTCCTGAATGAGTTCCGCAAGAGCCTTTCCGGAAAGAGTAGGCTCCAGAAGAGGGCCAAGACACTTTACCCCCCCGAGATAGGAAGCCCCCAAGAGAATGACCAAGAGAAGAAGGCTTGGAGAGCCTTGAGATTTTTTATGCAGCACAAAGTAGAGTCCCAAAAAGGCGGGAACTATTCCCAAAAATCCCACCACGGGAAAAACTCCATCAAGAGGGACATGCGTCCCCTTCAGGGCGTATACCACCAGGGCTATCGCAAAGAGGAGAGGCCAGAAGACAAAAAGCATTTTCTTCTTTCGAGAGATCTCTCTCTCCCGCATACTCTGCATTCCCAGAGACCCAAAAAGGGCAAGAGGAGGAAAGAGCGGAAGAATATAGGGGATCAGCTTTGATCCGGAGAGGGAGAAGAAGAGCAGAATAACAGCGAACCACAGAAAGAGGTAGGAAAAGAGCCCATCCTCTTGAGCCTGGGGGAACTGTTCTCGGTAGGTTCTCCGGAATCCCCGAAGCACTCCCCCTGTCCAGGGGAGAGTCCCGGCGAAGAGGATGGGAAGAAAAAACCACCAGGGCTCATAGCGGGAGTGTATGGTGGTGGTATAGCGCAGAAAATGCTCGTGCACGAAGAAAAACCAGCCGAACTCGGGATTGCGCCGCCAGACTTCGGCAAACCAGGGGAGGGTTATCGCCAGAAAGAGCACTATCCCCGGAAGAGAGATGCTCCGGATGATGAGCCGCCATTCCCGACGCCAGCATATCCAAAGAAAGATGATCGCTCCGGGGAGAACCACACCGATAAGCCCCTTGGCAAGAACTGCTAAAGCCGCAGAGGCGTAGAAAAGAAGCAGCCAACGTCGGGAAGAGCGGATCCCCAGATAGTAGGCAAAGAGTCCGAGGCTGAGGAAAAATGTAAGGGTCATGTCGATAAGATTAAGCTGCGCGTGGATGCTCCAGATCAGAGAACTCCCCAAAATCCACCCCCCCAGAAGCCCTGGAAGAACCCCGAAGAAACGGATTCCAAAAAGGGCCGTGGCGGCCACGCCTCCAAGACCTCCGAGGGCGACGGGTATACGGGATGCCCCGTCGTTTTTTCCAAAGATCTTCATGGAAAGGGCGGTAAACCAGTAGTGAAGGGGGGGTTTTTCGAAATACTTAACGTAATTCAGAGTAGGGGTAATGTAATCTCCCTTTTCAAGCATCTCCCGGGGAATTTCCGCATAGCGCCCCTCATCCGGTTCCAGAAGGCCGTGCCCTCCGAGATTCCAGAAATAAAAAGCTCCCAGAAAAAGCAGCAGTACTACCAGAAGGATTTTCGGATTTCTCATTCAGAAAACATCCTCTCCGAGGGGATATGTCCCCCATCTTTCCAGTTTCGCGCGAGATAGACAAAAGGGGTGTCCCCCAGCGCTACGAGTCCCTTAAGAATATAGGTGCTCAGGAAAATTTCCAAAAGCACCCCCGGGGGGAATGTTCCCAGAAAGGCCAGGAGTACGAAAATGGCAGAGTCTATGGCCTGAGAGATCAGGGTGCTGCAGTTGTTGCGTATCCATATGTGCCGTTTCGAGGGAAATTTGTTCCGCCAGAAATCGTAGGCCCATACATCATGCCACTGGGAGAGAAGATAGGCGCAGAGACTTGCGGCGGTGATCCGAGGAAGCACGGAAAAGATCGCCTGAAGAGCCCCCTGGGCGGTGTCTGTAACGTCCGGTCGAAAGAGAAGGGCTATCTGCATGATTACGGTGGAGGCCACAAGAATGAAAAAACCGAGAAAGACCCCCTGTTTCGCCGCCTTAGCTCCGTAATTTTCGGAGAGAATATCCGTAGCCAGAAAGGAAGTGGCATAGACGATATTACCCAGAGTGGCGGTAAGGCCAAAAAGGCTTACCGTTTTCAGCACCTGAATATTAGCGACAATGGCCGCAAGGGCAATCCAGGAATAGAGCCCCATCTTCCCCCAGAAACGATACGCCAGGGAGATGCCGGCAAAATTACAGCCTAACATGAGAAGCCAAAGAAGTTCGTTCATCAGAATAATGTTCTCCTTTTGATCGCAAAAATAAACCTCTGCATTCGAGATTCCCGCAGAATGATACCACGACCTCCGGGAGTTGGGAAAACATTCTCGTCAAGGGGATTATCCTGTTCGAGAGATGCCTTTTCAGTTACGTATGCAGTATGCAAAACTTTGTTGTACAAGAATAAAGGCTTCTGTGTTATAATGCGCCGCAAAATCTCGTTATTTCGTGCACATGGGGCGAGAGGATTCGTTAAGTTTGAGAGGAGGGACATGGCAAGGCATGAAGAGACAGAGAACCTTTCGAGGAGGGATCCATCCCCCCCACAATAAAGGATGTACCGAAACCAAGCAGATTGTGGATCTTCCCCCTAAGCGGGAAATTCTTTTCTTTCCGATGCAGCAGCACATTGGCGCTCCCTGTGAGCCTTTGGTAAAGGTGGGGGATCGGGTTCTTGTGGGAGAAAAGATCGGGGATTCTTCAGCGTTTGTTTCTGTTCCGGTTCATTCGAGCATCTCCGGCAAAGTTGAAAAAATTGCTCCTGTACTCACTCCCATGGGGACAAAATCTCTTGCGGTGGCAGTGAAAAATGACGGCCTTTACGAGCAGGTAGAGGGGATGATCCCCCGTAATGTGGATGATCTCTCGCCCGAAGAAATTCGCAGATTTATCCGTGAGGCCGGAGTGGTTGGCAAGGGGGGGGCCTGTTTCCCCACCGCCGCGAAACTTACCCCGCCGCCGAACTGTGAGATAGACCATATTCTTATAAACTGCGCAGAGTGCGAGCCCTATCTTACCTGTGATCAGCGCCTTATGGTGGAGTACGCCCAGGGGATTGTAGAGGGGCTGCGGATTGTCCTGCGTCTTTTCCCGCGGGCACGAGGGGTGCTCACGCTTGAGGACAACAAACCTGATGCCATCGAAGCCTTGGGAAATCAGATTCTCCCCGGAGAGAATCTTGAGGTCTGCGTCGTTAAGACCAAGTATCCCCAAGGAGCAGAGAAGATGCTCATCTATTCCGTTACGGGGAGAGAAGTTCCTCTGGGAAAGCTTCCCTCCGAGGTGGGGTGTATCGTTCTCAATACCCGTACCTCCTACCAGATTTACGACATCTTTGCCACAGGACGCCCCGTGATGTCCCGGATTGTCACCATTGCGGGGGGGGCGGTGGCCCGGCCGGGAAATTTCCGGGTGCGTCTCGGCACCTCCTTTTTCGATCTTCTTGATGCCGCAGGAGGATTTCGGGTAAAGCCTGCCATGGTCCTTGCGGGGGGGCCCATGATGGGTGTTTCCCTCATATCGCTCGACGTGCCGGTTATCAAGGGAACCTCGGGATTTGTCTGCCTTGCCCCCGAAGAGGACACCATCGAGGAGGAGCGAACCTGTATACGCTGCGGCCGTTGTGTGGATGTCTGCCCTCTGGGGCTCATGCCCTACCGCCTCTACCTTCTCGCCACCAGGAGAGATTACGCGGGCTTTGAAAACGCCCTCGGCATGAACTGCATGGAGTGCGGATGCTGCTCCTACTCCTGCCCCGGAAAGCTCCATCTTGTGCAGACTGTACGAGAGGGAAAGCGTAGCGTTCGGGAGATCTGGAAAAAGAAGGAAAGAGAGGCCACCCGATGAATCCCCAGGTGAATCTTCAGGATATCTTTTATACCGGTGCTTCTTCTCCTCACATTCGACCGGAGAATATCTCCATTCCCATTGTCATGCGGGATGTGCTTATCGCCCTGGCTCCTGCGGGGATTGCCGCTATCTGGTTCTTTGGCCTTAAGGCGGCAAATCTCATGGCCCTTGGGGTGCTTGCCTGTATTCTCTCCGAGGCACTCTGGCAGAAAATGGCGGGAGGAAAGATCAGCGTGGAAGATGGGAGTGCTGCCGTAACGGGTCTTCTGCTCGCTCTGAACCTTCCCCCCGATGCTCCTTGGTGGATTCCGCTCGTCGGTGGTGTTTTTGCAATTGTTGTGGTAAAGCAGTTTTTTGGAGGGCTTGGGCAAAATATTATGAATCCTGCTCTGGGAGCCAGAGCGTTTCTTTTGGCATCCTGGCCGGTGCAGATGACACGCTGGAGTATCGACGGCGTCTCCGGTGCCACAGCCCTGGAACTGCTTAAAAATCCTGAAACCGAAGGGATACTCCCCTCACTGGGAGAGGCCTTTCTCGGGCAGATGGGAGGGTGTATCGGAGAGACTTCGGCGCTCGCACTTCTTCTTGGTGGCGCCTATCTCCTTTACCGGAGGGTGATTACCTGGCATATTCCTACTGTCTACATCGGTACCGTCATGCTCCTCACCTTTCTTTTAGGGCGAGAGGGGTTCTTTACCGCCAACCCCTTCTACGAAGCCTGTTTAGGAGGGCTCTTTCTCGGAGCGTTCTTCATGGCTACGGACTACGCCACATCTCCCATGACCAAGCAGGGGGAGATGATCTTTGCCTTGGGATGCGGCATTCTCACCACAGTCATTCGTCTTTACGGAGGCTATGCGGAGGGTGTTTCCTACTCTATCCTCATCATGAACCTTCTGGTACCTCTTATCGACCGTTTTGTCATTCCCCGTCCCTTCGGAGGAGGATACGGCCATGAATAAAAGCTTTCGCCTTGGGGCAGTACTGCTCGTCATTACAGGGCTTACAGGGCTGATTCTGGGCATCGCCTACAAGATTACTGAAGAACCGATCGCCCGCTCTCAGATGCGCCAGAAAATGGATGCCCTCCGAAGAGTGCTTCCTCTGGGAGAGACTTTCGAAAAAAGAACCCTCCCCGAAGCTTCGGAAGAAGGATTCTTCGAAATGTATGAAGGCTACAAAGAGGATGTTTTGATAGGGTATGCCCTCACTCTGGCAACCAAAGGGTATGCGGGAGATATCCTTCTGATGGTCGGCGTGAGTAGAGAAGGAGTTGTTTCAGGAGTCCAGATCTTAGGGCATCAGGAGACGCCGGGGCTTGGAGCCCGGGCTACGGAATCCTCCTTTCTGGATCAGTTTCATGGAAAGAGCACACCTCCCCTGAAAGTAGTAAAGCCTCCCTCTCGGGAAGATGGAATCCAGGCTATTACGGGGGCTACCATAACTACCCGTGGAGTAGCTCGGGGAGTGGATAAAGCCCTTATCTTCGTTACGGAGCATTTTTCTGAGGGAGAGGAGCGATAACGATGAGCCTTTTTCTGGAGCGGTTGCAGAACGGGGTGCTAAAAGAAAATCCCATCTTCGTCATGGCCATAGGCATGTGTCCCACCCTGGCGGTAACCTCCAGTGCCACTAATGGGCTGGGGATGGGATTTGCGGCCACTGCGGTATTGCTGGGATCGAACGTTGTTATCGGATCCCTTCGGAAAGTTATTCCTGACGAAATACGGATTCCAGCCTTTATCGTCATTATCGCAGGGTTTGTGACGCTTATTCAGTTTTTTATGCAGGCCTGGGCCCCCGGACTGGATAGATCCCTGGGTATATTTATACCCCTTATCGTGGTGAACTGCATTATTCTCGGCAGAGCCGAAGCCTACGCATCGAAACATTCTGTCCTGGCATCCCTCTGGGATGGGCTCGGCATGGGGCTCGGGTTTACTCTGGCCCTGGTTCTTCTCGGAGGCATCCGGGAACTTCTCGGAGCGGGAAGTCTCTTCGGTTTCAGCGTTATGCCAGGAGCCTATGAACCTGCTCTCATCATGGTGCTCGCTCCGGGAGCTTTTCTTGCTATGGGCATCATTATGGGACTTATCAACCATCATAACATCCGGAAGAAAAAGAAACTCCTTAAGGTGCCCTCCTGCGGCAAAGGGTGCTCCTCCTGCTCTTCCAGAAAGGAGTGCTCTTGATATGGCTGCTTCCATTAAAATGAGACACTCCGGGAGGAATACGAGATGAGCCTTTTCGGCATTTTTATCGGCGCTCTCCTGACGAACAATATCGTGCTCAGTAAATTTCTTGGCATCTGCCCCTTTCTGGGAGTTTCTTCCAAGATTGGCACTGCTTTGGGGATGGGTTTTGCGGTAATCTTCGTCATGTTTCTGGCCTCTCTTATGACATGGTTACTCTACAGTCTCGTTCTTCTTCCTCTTGGGATTACCTATCTTTACACTCTGGCATTTATCCTTGTCATCGCTGCTCTGGTACAGCTTGTGGAAATTGTGGTGCGGAAGTATCATCCCGACCTTTATAAGGCTCTTGGGATTTTCCTTCCTCTTATTACAACAAACTGTGCAGTGCTTGGAGTTGCGGTGATCAACATGAACGAGGGGTATTCTCTTTTGGAATCCATGGTGCATACCCTGGGGGCCTCCCTCGGCTTTTTGCTGGCCATCGTTCTTATGGCGGGCCTCCGGGAGCGGATTTTCGAGAATCCCAATGTTCCCAAAGCGCTTCAAGGATTGCCGATATCGCTTATTACCGCAGCGCTTATGTCCATTGCCTTTCTCGGTTTTTCCGGTTTGGTCTAGCCAGCAGGAAAGAAGGAGTGTGTCATGGTGACTATGAATTTTCTTTTGCTTTCTGGCCTTACTCTGGGCATTCTGGGATTGGTCTTCGGGGTGCTTCTGGGATATGCTTCCAAAAAATGTGCGGTATCCGTGGACCCTCGAGTGGCTGCAATCCGGCAGACTCTTCCGGGTGTGAACTGTGGCGCATGCGGCTATGTGGGGTGTGATGCCTACGCAGAAGCCGTGGCGGCGGGGGAGGCAAAAGTAAACCTCTGTATTGTGGGAGGTGCTTCTGCTACAGAAGCGATTGCGGAGGTCATGGGAGTAGCTGCTGGTAAGACCGAGCGGAAAGTCGCCTTTGTTAAGTGTGGTGGCTCTCCCGACAAGGCTCTCTGGAAATACGACTACTTCGGCGTTCGCGACTGTCGTAAGGCGGTAATCACCCCCGGCGGGGGTCCCAAGGCCTGTGAATATGGCTGTTTGGGCTTTGGAACCTGTATGGATGTCTGTAAGTTCGACGCCATTCACATCGTAAACGGCATTGCGGAGATAGCGGATGCTCTCTGCGTGGGGTGTGGCCTTTGTATCGATATCTGTCCCAAAAATGTTATAGAGCTTCGCAAGGTTTCCCAGATCGTCCTGGTGGCCTGTAACTCTCCGGAAAAAGGCAAGGAGGTTCGTCAGGTCTGTCAGGTGGGATGCATCGGCTGCGGCCTCTGTGCGAGGAGCTGTCCCGAAGAGGCCATCACCATGAAAGGCAACCTTCCCGTGATAGATACGGAAAAATGCGTCAACTGTGCTGTCTGCACCGAGGCATGCCCCACCGGATCAATCCTTCGCGTCCTTCCCCTCAGGGATTTCTTAGATTAACTCAAGGCAAAGCCCTGCCCCTGCCATTCACGGCAGGGGCGGGGCTTACATGAGAAGGGTCTACTCGGGAGAATTAGAGGGGGGAGAGAACTCTCCTTGAGAGGAGATCCCTAGTTTTTGCAGTCTGTTGCAAAGTAGCGAGGTGAGAATTCCCACACAGAGCCCTGAAAGAACCCCCGTAAAGAGAAGCACGGGAAGATAGAGGAAAATTCTGGAGGTGTGCATTAAAAGGGCCACCACCGTGATTTGAGCGAGATTATGGGTGAGGGCTCCCAAAATGCTGATGCTAGGAAGACTCAGAAAATGGGGTAGACGTCGGTAGAGAAAGGCCGTTACCCCTAGGCTTGAAAGCCCCCCCGCGAAGCTGCAGGCGAAGGCAAAAAGATTTCCCCCTAAAAGAAAGCTTATACAGACCCGAAGCAGCGTAATGCCCAGAGCACTTTTCCACCCCAGCAGTACCAGTGCTCCCAGAGAGACCGCATTGGCAAATCCCGGTTTCACCCCCGGAAAAAGAAGAGGAATCTGGGCTTCTGCGGCGTGTACCCCCAAGGCCAAAGCCCCCAGGAGCCCCGTAAGAATAAGCTGCCGCGAAGAACCTCTAAAATCTTTCGAAAGAGCCTTAATGGGAGACCGCATCCACCGAGGCCTCCTTCGGCATTCCCTCTATGTGCACCAGCACTCTGTGGGGAAGGCAGAGAGCCATCTCCCCCGGGCGGGAGAGCCACCCCGAGGCGATGCAATCACCATGCGGGCAATCTGCTTCGATAAACCGGATTCTTCCGGGCTCCAGAAGCAGCACGTTATAATGCCCCCCCTCGTTCTCCAGTCGCAGCGTATAAGGGGCCTCCACCCGGGTGAGATCAATCCGGTGGCGTTGCTCCCCCTCCTGTTCCACCACCACATAGAGCGCAGAGAGGGCTTCGGAAAAATCCTTCGGAGTAGAAACACTCCTCCAGAAAAAAAATCCTGCAAGGCAAAGGGCCCCCGCACACGTCAGAAGGACTATCAGCATTTTATCCCCCGGTTTCAAAGGTAAAACTCCTCTGGGTAAGCATAAAGATCTTTGGGATTCCCGAGGTCCCGATAATCCGGCGATCGGACGTCACGAAAAGGGCTTCCACGCCCTCAAGATGCTCTGCAAGTTCGATTCCCCGCAAAAGCCCCAGCACATAGAGCCCCGTGGCAAGGGCATCCCCCTCAAGGGAGTCCTTACAAACCACGGTAACGCTGAGAAGCTCCTGGGAAGCGGGGTACCCTGTGCGGGGGTCAAGAATATGATGGTACCGTACCCCTTCCTGCTCGAAATAACGCTCGTAATTTCCCGAGGTTACCACCGACATATCCGAAAGGGAGAGAACGCCGAGAAAAGCCCCCCGGGGTTCCAGGGGATTTTGAATGCCTATCTTCCAGGGGGCTCCTCCGGGTTTGCTCCCCAGAACGGCAATGTTTCCCCCCATATTGATGAGTCCCTGGGAGATACCGTGGTTTTTGAGAATATCCCGTACCCGGTCTCCGGCGTACCCCTTGGCGATACCCCCAAAATCAGGAACCTGACCTTTTCGGGCAAGAAGGGCGGTACCCCGTTCAGGAAATATGTGCAGATCTTCGTACCCTACTGTTTGGAGTGTCTCTTGAATCTCTTCCGGCGAGGGAAGGTGTTCCTCCGGGGTTCCGATCCCCCAGAGCCGTGTCAGAGCCCCCAGGGTGGGATCAAAAGCTCCTTCGGTGTAACGGGCATATTCCAGAGCCCTGGAAAAGAGAAAAAGGCTCTCTTCGGAGAAGAGGTATTCACTCTTTCCCGCGTTTTGTTCTAAAATTGCAGCGTCTGAAAGAGCGCTGAACCGGGAGAAACGTCTTTCCACTTCTTCTACCGCCCTGCGCGCCTCCTCAAGAGCCTTCGGAGCCTCAGCGCCCCAGGCTTGGAAACGCACAAAGGTTCCCAGAGCGTAGAACTCAAGGGAAGATGGAGAGAAAGAGGAGGGGGATGGAAGGATCACGAAAACAACAAAGCCCCCGAAAGCTACAAGCAGAAGCAGCAGGGGGAGGAAGCGTTTTGTATTCACCATGGTATCCTCCAGAAAGTCCAAATATGCCTCCCATTGTACCGCGGAAAAGGGAGAAAAGACACATTTTCTCGTGAGCACCTCTCCCCTTTTGCACCCTCTCTCTCTCAATTTTCTGCCAGAAAGCGCCCGCTTTTTATGATAGTATGGGGTGGTTTTCCCAAAAAATTCGGGAGGTTGCTTCGGTGGATGCTAAAACTCTTCAATACTACGACAGCCATGGTGTACTTCTGGCTCGTCAGTACGCTTCGGCGGATTGTACGGCGTTGCATGCCCTTTTACAGGAGTGGCTTCCCCCCGGGGGAAAAATTCTTGAAATAGGCTGCGGCAGTGGTCGAGATGCCCTTTATATGGCCTCTCTCGGATGTCGTGTCACCGCTCTGGACGGAAGTGCTGCCATGGTAGCGTCTACCCGGGAAACTTTTTCCCGGCACTCCATGGATCCCTCCAGGGTCTTTCTCTCTCCGGCTCCTCTTCCGCCAGATCATGAGCTTCTCAGCGAAACCTTTGATGCCGTGGTGGCCATAGCGCTCCTCATGCACCTCAACAACTCTGAGCTTGCAGCGCTATCCTCCCAAATCGCAGGAGTTCTCAAAAAGGGCGGGCTCTTTCTCTGCTCCTTCTCCTCGAAGGAGCGGAAAAAAGCTGATGAACGCCTCTTTATACAGCGGGAGCCCCGGGAGGTGGCGTCACTCTTCGAGAATGCGGGGTTTCGCATGCTCTCTCACAGAGAGACCCTGGACGGCCTGGGAAGAGAGATCTGCTGGAATACCATGATTTTTTCCCTGGATCTGCCGTGAACCTCGAAAGTTTTTCGTAACCATGAGAACCCACGGTGACCTGATGCTCCGGGAGTATGGCATATTTGCTCCTCAGGGCGTGGCAATCTTCTGCAGAGGAGCTTCCGCGACCAGACACGGTAAAGGAGTATGCGGTATATGATAGGTTTTATTCGACGTAAAATGACGTTGTTTCATGAAAATCTTGTAAGGGATTTTGCTCAAATTCTCAAGGAGGAGAACGGCCCTCTGAAGGAACGTCTTGAGTTTCTTGAAGAACAGTTTTGTCTGGAGAACAACTCTCTGAAAGAACGCCTCGAGTCCATGGAGGAACAGCTTCGTCTGGCCCAGCGTCAGGAGCGACGCCGGCAGCTTCTGCTTGATTTTCTCAAGGAAAGCTCTTCGGCAGTACAGTCTACTCTGGATCGGATGGAGCTGAACTCTCCCTCTCTGGAGAGCCTTCTTGTCTTTGCAGAGAGCTTCCTGCTGGCTCATATTGCCTCTCCCGAAAGCCCGGATAAGCATATCCTGAAAAACAAGTTCTTCGGGCTTCTTCAAATCTATGGTATTACGCCGATACTTGATCTGCACGTTCCTTTCAACCCCGAAATCCACCAGGCCTGCGGTGCTGTGCAGCTTGAGGATCTTCCCGATGGATTGGTGGTCCAGATAGTGCGCCCGGGCTTTATCAAAAATGAAGCCTTGTTTCGTCCAGCGCTGGTGATGGTAAATCAAAATCAGGACTACATACTGTTTCCTGATGAAGGAGAGGAAAAGATATGTTCGACTCTGCTTTAGAGATACTCCGGGTACCCGAGGATGCAGATCCCGAATCACTCCGAAAGGCCTATCTTCGCATGGTACACCGCTATCCTCCGGAGCATTCTCAGAATGAGTTTTTTTTCAGAGTGGAACATGAAGGAGGTTCTCAAAAAAATTGAGAAGGATATTCCCCTCAGACTTTCGTCTCACGATCAGGAGAACCTTCGTAAAGAGCTTTACGGAAAGAATATGACCCTGCGGAATCTGGAGTGCATGGAGGTTGTTCTCGAAAAGGAAGATTGTAAAGATCTTCTGGAAGCCTGGCTCTGGGAGGTAATGGAAGAATCCATGGAAAAACATGAGGAGGGAAGAAGTCTCTCCTCGCAGTCCTGGGGGAAAATCTCCCAGGGGATGTTCAAGAAGTTTGCTCAGATCTTTCCTCCGGAGAGCTTTTTCGGGGCGTTCACTGCGCTCTGTTCCGGCAAGAAGCAGTTTGCCATCCTGCGGGATCCGGATCTCCAAGAAGCCTTCTTTCACTCTCTTCGCACCTTTCCGGAGGAGCGGGGATTTCGCCTCTTTCTCTGGCTTTTCTCCTGGCTTGAGGTGCCGCCGGAATTTCTCGGGGGTTTTGGAGAGTGTGTGTACAGGGTCTGTTCCAGAAGAAAGGCATGGTATAAAGTTCTGGAGGCGGTGGAGGAAATCTCCCTTCTCCAGAAAAAGCGGGCAGTTGCACAGGAGATCGCTGCGGTCTGGGAAAAAAAGGGAAAATCCAGCAAGGCGAAAAACCCGGAGCGGGATGGGTGTGCAAAAAGACTTCAGACGATATAAAAGGTATCCCTTTTCGCTCTCTTTCCGGGAAGAAAAATCCCGTTCCCGGAAAGACAAAAAGAAAAGCAGGAAAAATGCACTTTCCCCATCGAAAAAATCGGGATTTGCCTATATAATGGTGGAGATAAGCATTAAAACAAGAATAGGGCCTTCCAGAACCTCCAAAGGTGACTCTGGAAGAGCAAAGGTGGTTGCATATGATGAGTGAAGAAGCCTTGCGAACGCTAAACTTTTTGGAGCAGATTATCACAGAGGATTTGGAAAAAGGGCGGGTAAAAGCCATCGTCACCCGTTTCCCTCCAGAGCCGAATGGCTATCTGCACATCGGTCACGCCAAGTCCATATGCCTCAACTTTGGTCTGGCCGAAACGTTTGGGGGTAGCTGTAACCTCCGTTTCGATGATACCAACCCTTCCAAGGAAGAGATGGAGTATGTGGAATCTATCCAAGAGGATGTCCGGTGGCTCGGTTTCTCCTGGGATTCTCTCTGCTATGCCTCAGATTATTTCGATCGCTTTTACGAGTGGGCTCTCGAGCTTATCCGGCAGGGTCTCGCCTACGTGGATCACCAGAACGCCGAAGAGATTCGCATCTCCCGGGGTACCCTTACGGAGCCGGGGAAAGACTCTCCCTATCGGAGTCGCTCTGCTGAAGAGAACGAAGAACTCTTCGAAAAGATGCGGGCCGGAGAGCTGGCTGAAGGTGCGTGCGTGCTTCGGGCGAAGATCGACATGGCCCATCCCAATATAAACATGCGCGACCCCGTGCTCTACCGTATTCTTAAGCAGTCTCATCATCGAACGGGGGAGGCGTGGTGCATCTATCCCATGTACGACTTCGCTCACGGTTACGAGGATGCCATCGAAGGGGTAACGCACTCCATATGCACCCTGGAATTTGAAGACCATCGCCCTCTCTACGACTGGTTCCTTGAAAACGTCTCCGTCCCTTCTCGGCCGCGACAGTACGAATTTGCCCGGTTGAATCTTACCTATACCGTCATGAGCAAGCGCCTTCTCAAAGCTCTGGTGGACCGAAAAATCGTGGATTCCTGGGATGACCCCCGTATGCCTACCATCAGCGGCCTTCGGCGGCGGGGATGTTCCCCCGAAGTGCTACGGCGCTTCTGCCGGGAGATCGGTGTTTCCAAGGCAAACAGCATGGTGGATGTAGAGTTTCTCTACTACGTTCTTCGCGAAGAGCTGAACGCCGAGGCGTTTCGGGTGATGGCGGTACTGAACCCTCTCAAGGTCATTATCGAGAACTACCCCCAGGATAGGGTAGAGTACCTGGAGGCGGAAAACAATCCCGAAGATCCCCAGGGAGGAACCCGGCAGATACCATTCTCCCGAGAGATTTACATCGAAGCTGACGACTTTATGGAAAACCCTCCCAACAAGTTCTTCCGTCTTGCTCCGGGGAGAGAGGTTCGTCTGAAGCATGCGTATTTCATAACCTGCCAGAGGGTAGAGCGGAACGAGGCGGGAGAGATTACCACCCTGTACTGTACCTACGATCCCGAAACAAGGGGAGGCGATGCTCCGGATGGTCGGCGAGTGAAGGGAACCCTCCACTGGGTTTCGGTCCCCCATGCTTTTTCAGCGGAGATCCGGCTTTACGATACGCTTTTTACCCTCAGGGATATGAGCAAGATGGAAGAGGGAAAAACCTACGAAGACTATCTGAATCCGGAATCTCTTGTAACCCTTAAGGATTGCAAGATGGAACCCTCTCTTGAAAAAGCGGCTCCGGGAGACCGTTTTCAGTTCCTCCGGCAGGGATATTTTGTGGCAGATCGTTGCAGCACTCCGGAACATCCCGTATTCAACCGCATTGTTTCGCTGAAAGACAGCTGGAAAAAGATCGTCGCTAAAGAATAGCTGCCGCTTGCGGAAGATGGCAGAACGGTATGTTTTTTCCATGTAGCCAGGGCGAAATGCCTTGAAAAAAGGCTTTCTTCCGGGTTTTTGTGAAAAAGGTTTTCCGTAACGGAGAAAAACAGAAGGAGGATGAGGCGATGAAGAAAAGATTGCTGTTGCTTGTGGTGGCGTGTGTTCTGTTGGGGGTTCCCGGAAGTATCCCGTCCTGGAGCCAGCCGATCCTGGTTTCGCAGCCGGCATACCAGGGAATGCAGTTTTTCGTATCCCAGCCCTCCTGGGCCCCTCCGGGATGGTATATGACCTACGATGGATATCCCGTTTCCCCTGGGGTCGGGGGCGTCTGGTACTACGGCATTCCGTCAGGAAACAACGTTATTCCCTCGGCCTATGTGGTGGGCTCCGTTATCCCTACTCAGATTTCTCTGGTTCCCTTTACGCAGATTATCTCTGCGGTATCTCCGGTGCCCACAATCCCTTACTGGTTGCAGGATTCGCGTTTTGTCCAGGTGGCTAAGTGGGATCGTCTGGTAGACCGTATGGGGATCCTTGAACGCCCTCGGGTTCCTCTGGCCTGGAAGGGGGATCGCCCCTCCTGTATCTTTGCCTGGACCGGGAGAGAGTGGTACAAAATGCTTGGCCGGGACGGTGAGGAGAGCGCAGGAGAGATTCTCAGACGCCATGGAGAGACCCTCCAGAACTTTGCCCGTCAAAACGCTTTCCTCTGGAACGATGCGGATACTCCCACCCTGGCGAACCAGGCTGCCATATGGGGCTTCCTCTGGATGGGCCGCATGGCTCCCCTGAATATGTGGTAGAGGAGGAATTACTATGAGCTTTTCTCGTTTTCTTCGAGCCAGTATTGTTCTGATTTCGGGAGCCCTTTTCCTTCTCGCAGGCATTGCCGCTGTGGAGGCCAAGGATGTTGGGGGGCAGTCTCCCGTTATGATCGTGGCACCTAACTATACCGATGCCTACACAACTTCCGGGGGACGTCAGGCCCTTCCGGGGAGCCCTGTCTATCTAACCCCCGATGGCTATCCTGTCATGCGCACCTCTCGCGGAGAGTGGATCTACATGGTCAATCCCGAGGCAGTGAGGATTCCCGGCCCTCAGATTACGGTTATTCATCCGGGAGTTCCCCTTGTATACGGATATCCCTACCCCCAGGCGATGGTAGCCTATCCTCAGGGAGCTGTTTCGGCACCGCAGCTCCAACAGATGCCGAATCCTCCTCAGGGAATGGTCCTTCCTCCCGTAGCGCCTTCCTCCGGACAGGTCTATTACTATCCCACCGGAGCGGGAGGCTTTATCGTACAGCCTCAGTAGTATGGTAAAGCGTCTTGGGGCTGTGAAAATCCTGGAAGGGTGGTTTTCGTGTCTAAAGCATGTATAGGGAGGGTTCTTTTTTTCTGCCTGATTCTTTCGGGATTTCTCTCCACCCCCCTGGGGGCTTTTCAAAATGAACCTCAGGGGTTTCAAGGAGCTTCCTGGTGGAGTGGAGTCCATCGCTTCTCCGGGCTCTACCCCTTTGAGAGCGACGGATCCTGGGAGCTTTATCGCCGAGAGGGGGAGAGCCTTCTCTTTGGGGAGGCCAGGCTCGACGACGTGCTCTACTACTTTGTAAAGCAACGCTTTGCAGGGGTCTTTCTCGGGGCCTATGGCAGAGATAATCGGGATCTTCTTTTTCGCGAAGCTGTCCGGCGTTGGGGGGAGGGAAAGCCTCTTCTTTCCGAAGCCTCTCCGCATGGGTATGTCTGGTACGGACGTACCGTAGTGATCTCCCTGCACTACGACCCCCTCTCCGAGGAGTCCCGGCTTGTAATGACCCCATTTTTCCCCTGGGATTCCCTTGGGCAGGATCGTAAAGATCTGCAACGGGATTTTGCAGTTTTCGTAAAGGGGGTCAATCCCGTTCTGCGGGGCACCCCTTTCCACAAAGGCGTACGTCTTTTTGCCCCCGGAGAGGATCGTTATCCTGCGTGGTAGTGCGGTTTGGAATGCCATACTAATTGAGGAGGTGTTCTTTGTGAGAAGATGGAATAAAACGTTGAAGAATGTCTTTATCGTTATGACGGCGGTCTTGATGTTTATCGGGATGGATCCTGCGGCGGAAGCGGCAGTATACGCCTCTCCAATGGTAGTCTGGGGGTATCCCATGGTAGCCGGAGTAGTCCCTGCGGTAGTTCCCATGGTGGTGGCTCCTCCGGTGATCTCCCCTGTGGTTATCGGATATCCTTGGATGCCGGGAGCGTACTACTACGGAACTCCTTTGGCCCCCGGCTACGTGTACAGCGGCGTGGGATATGCGCTCCCTTACACGGCGGTTATCATACAGGGAAAATAGAGAGAACAAAACTGTGGCTGCCCATCCAGGAGGGCAGCCACAGTTTTGTTTGTGCAAAAAAGCTCATCCCTTAAGGGCGGAGAGAACAAGCCAGGTTATGTAGCCTACGTATATGGCACAGAAAAGAGCCCCCTCCAGACGGGTTATCCTCCCCCGCGTCTCCCCGGAGCTTCTGCAGAAGAAAAAGAGGATAATCGTAAGGCCTCCCATGACAAGGCAATCCCTCGAAAGAACTTCCGAAGGGACTGCCATGGGGTGAATAGCCCCGGCGATTCCCACAACAGCGAGCGTATTGAAGAGATTCGATCCTAAAACGTTTCCCAGAGCGATATCGCTCTTCCCCTTTGAAATCGCTGCCAGGGAGGAGGCAAGTTCCGGAAGGGAGGTGCCTATGGCTACAACCGTAAGGCCAATGATGATATCACTCACCCCTAGAGCATGAGCTACCAGCACAGCCCCCCACACAAGAGCTCTGGAACTCCCTACGAGAACCACAAGACCGAGAGAGAGTTTGAAGAGGGCTTTGTTCAGGGGGATGGAGGGTTCTTCCAGGGTTTCTTCGAGGCCTGATCCGAGAATCTCGGGGGGGCTCCCCTTCATTCCTTTGTAGATGGACCAGCCCATGATCAATGTGAAAAGCAACAGGAGAAGCAGGGCGTCCATCCGGGAGACCTCTCCGTTCAGGAGTTGCAGAACTGCGAAAAGAGTGGCTCCCATCAGAAGAGGGAGTTCTCTGCGGGTAACCTGGGAGTGCACTGCTATAGGGGAGAGCAGGGCAGTCACCCCCAGAATAAGGGCGATATTTGCTATGTTTGATCCATAGGCATTTCCGAGGGCCAGGCCCGGATTACCCTGAAAGGCGGAAAAGGCGGAGACCACCATTTCCGGGGCAGAGGTGCCAAAACCCACCACCAGCATCCCCACAAGGAGCTGTGGCATTCCAAGAATTTGCGCAGCGGCGGCGGCACCATCTACAAAATAATCCGCACTCCATACGAGAAAAATCAATCCAATAACCAAGGCTGCCAGAGCGGCAAAGAGCATTATATACGTACCTCCTTTTTGTCAGTAATACCGATTTTCTTCGATTTTCCACCGCATCAGCCTGTGGCCCTTGAGGGGAAAGGAGACGACATTATAGCATTTCCCTGTAAAGTTTTCTCTCCGTAAAGAGAGAAAACCCCTCTTTCGTGCGATGTGTTTTTTGAAAGAAAATCTGTGCCGTATCTCTCGAATTGCACACAAGACACAAGATATGAAACGTACAATGATTTACCCAATTTGCTGAAAATGGATCTTTTTTCTCAAGTGGTCTGACAGATACTGCGTAATTGGTGTAGAATAGTTTGTTGGACGTGTTTTGATACGGAATAAGGATATTTTTGTGGGAGGTGGACATGTGTATATTTTTTTCCTTTCCGTCATAACGTACCTTCTGTTGGCGTGGAGCGGTGACGGCATTTCCTTTGCCGAAATTGTCATCGCTCTTCTCCTTGGCTGCGTTTTATTTCTCGTAACGCGCTCTTTTTTCGACACCAGGCTGAAGTTCTCCCCTAAAAAGAGCCTCATTCAAACCGGTCGCTTTCTGCACTATTGCTTTGGTCCCTTTCTTCTGGCTCTTGCCAAAGCGAATCTCCATGTGGCGAAACTTGTTATCACGGGGAAGATTCGGCCCGGTATCGTAAAGGTTCCTACCGATGGCTTAGGGGATGGGGGAATTGCGCTGCTGGCAAACTCCATCACGCTTACTCCAGGCACCCTTTCGGTAGATGTCGATGAAAATGACCGGGCTCTTTACGTACACTGCATCGATCTCTCCGGCCCAGACCCGGCGCCGGAAGAAATCTACGGTTCCTTTGCGGATTGGGCAAGGAGGATAACCCAATGAGTACACTTCTTTTTGCATGGGGAGCAGCTCTTCTCGGGGTAGTCTCTCTGCTGATGCTCGGACGCCTTGTGGCGGGACCTACCATTCCGGATCGCGTGGTAGCCCTTGATGCTCTCAACACCCTTGGCATTGCCATCATGATTCTCCTGGCGGTGGTATACGATTCTGTGGTTATGGTGGACGTAGCTATCGTCTATGCGGCTCTTTCCTTTGTGAGCACCATGCTTTTTGCCCGGTATCTCGAAATCGGGAGGTGATGGGACATGCCTTTTCTGCTGGCGATCTTTCTGGCGATAGGTCTGGCCTTCTGCGTTCTCGGAGGTTTTGCACTCTACCGATTTCCGGACGTCTATACCCGCCTTCATGGAACAACGAAATGCACCACCTTCGGGTCCATGTTCATATCCATCTCCGCCATACTCTGGAGCCTGTGGCGTTTTATCCAGACCGGAGAGGGGCGTTTCCTGGTTTTTGTGGTCCATGTGGGCATCGCCTTTGTGGCCCTTCTGGTAACGAATGCCACTGGAGCGCATGCCATCGCTCGGGCAGCTCACCGAAGCGGGGTTATGCCCCGGCAGGCCATAGTCGACGCATTGCAGAAGGATAAAAAGAAGAGCGAGAGGGGCGGTGCTGCTCAATGACCGACGTGGTTCATTTTTCCATTCTTATTCTTGTGGCTCTGGCAGGTTTCTTTGCGGTGTGGTTCCGGGATCTCATCTCCTCTGTCATATCGCTCGCTGCCTTGAGCCTGCTTCTTTCCATTGAGTTTTATATTCTCCAGGCGCCGGATGTTGCCATAGCAGAGGCTGCCATCGGTGCCGCCTTAAGCACCGCCATCTATATCTTTGCCCTGCGGGCGGTGCGTAAAGTCCAGCTGGAAAAGAAAGGATCTCAGTCATGAAATCCAAAATTCTCTTTTTCATCGCGGTTCTTGTGGTAGCCGGAGTGACATGGGGGGCCATGGAGTCGGTGCACCCCTTTGGTTTTCCCGGAGAAACTCCCATGGATACCTACTTTGTGGAGCATGCCCAGAAAGATCGGGCTGCAAATAACGTCGTCACCTCCATCGTCTTCGACTACCGTGGTTTTGACACTCTGGGAGAGGCAGCGGTCCTTTTCACCGCAGTTTCCTCTATAGCCTTGATTTTTCGTAAAGGGGGGAGATCCTGACATGCGGCATATGCGTCCTCTCTCTGTAATTGCTCGCGTAGTCTGTAATGCCTTTGCCTGGTTTATGGTTGTCTTCGGAAGCTATGTCATTATTCACGGACACCTCACTCCTGGAGGTGGCTTCCAGGGGGGAGCTGTGGTGGCCACGGCTCTGGCTTTTCTTGTGATTACTCACGGTGGGGATTTTGCCCTGCCGAAACTTAAGAAAGAGCTTTTTATCGGCCTTGAACAGGCAGGGCTTCTCATCTTTATCTGTGCGGGTTTTGCCGCCCTGGGGACAACTTTTTTCTATAACTTCTTGGCAAATTCCGGGGGGCTTTTCGGAGCCTCTATCCCTCTGGGCCCCAACTCGGGAGTGCTCAACTCTTCCGGAACCATTGCCCTCATGAATATGGCGGTGGGGTTTGAGGTGGTGGGGGGGCTCTCTCTCATTCTCTACTATATGCTCCACGGAATCCTCCAAAACCTCGGATCTGAGGAGATGGGGAAGGAGGAAACCGGCCATGATCGGTAATCTGCCCTATATTGTGGTGGGACTTCTTTTTACCTACGGTCTTTTCGCGGTGATTTTCGAAAGAAATCTTATTAAGATAGCTGTGGGGATAACGGTGCTTGAGTCCGCAGTCAATCTTTTACTCATCGTATACGGATATCGCTCCGGAGGAAACATCCCGGTGTTTACTCTTGCAGGGGAGGGAAGTTCTTTCGTGCTTCCTACGCCTCAGGCTCTCACGCTGACGGCCATCGTTATCGGCCTTGCTACGAGTGCTTTGCTGCTTTCCATAATCATGGTGCTCTATCGGCACTACGGTACACTTGATGTTCGAGAGATAAGGAGGTTGCGGGGATGAGCTGGACAAACCATCTTCCCGCCCTTGTGGTGGCGGTCCCCCTCTTCGGTGCCTTCGGGGCTCCTCTGGTTTCCTTAGGGGGACGCGTGGCCCGGAACGTGTGGTTTCTTTTCTTTGCAGCTTTTTCGGCCTTTCTATCCCTGCTTCTCTGGCAGCATGTTGTTCTCTCTGGCACCATGGTGTACGTCATGGGGGGGAGTGCCTGGAATATTCCTCTTCCTTCAGGCATGTCCCTTCCGGTGCGGATTCTCCTTGAGGTGGATTCCTTCGGGGCCCTTCTGGCCCTTATCGGAGGGATCTGTGCCTTCGCAGGAGCCCTCTTTTCCCTTAAGTTCATGGAAAAATTTACGGGGCTCGACAAATATACGGCGCTCTATCTCCTCCTCCTGTCGGGTATGCAGGGGATGGTCCTCACAGGGGATCTTTTTAATCTCTTTGTGTTCATCGAAATTGCTTCGGTGGCCTCCTTCGGCCTTGTCGTTTTCTGGCGTGATCGCCCCGAGGCTGTGGAGGCGGGGTTCAAGTACATGGTGGTCTCCACCGTGGGGGTTATGTTTATTCTCCTCGCTGTAGCTTTCCTCTATGGCCGCTATAACGTGGTTAATATGGCCGCCCTGGGGGCCAACCTTCAATACGGACTCCCCGAAAAGGTGGCCCTCATCTTTCTGGTGGTGGCCCTCGCCATGAAATGCGGCTCCGTACCCATGCACATGTGGACCCCCGATGCCTATGCGGAGGCTCCCGCAGCGGTGACCTGCCTTCTCGTGGCGGTGAGCCAGGCCTCTCTCTATGCCCTTTTCCGAATCTGCTTCTCCGTCTACGGCCTCTCCATGGGAAGCAGCGCTGTGGCCTGGGCGATTATCGTTCTGGGCTGCCTCTCCATGTTTGTGGGGGTCAGCATGGCGGTGATCCAGAAAGAGATCAAGCGCCTTATGGCATATCACTCGGTCTCTCAGGTGGGGTATATTCTTCTGGGGCTTGGGGTAGGGCTTCTTGCCCTGGGAAACCCTCAGGAGATGAATGCTTACGGTATGACTGCCATCAAGGGCGGCATCTATCACCTTTTCAACTACGCCATGTACAAGCCTCTTCTCTTTCTCTGTGCGGGAGCGCTCTTCTATGCGGCCAAGTCGAGAAATCTTAATAGCCTTGGGGGGCTTGCGCGGAAGATGCCCTATACCACGGTCCTCTTCCTTCTCGCTGCTGCAGCCATTGCAGGCCTACCTCCCTTTAATGGCTATGTTTCGAAGCTTCTTATCTACGAATCTTCCTTTGCGGTACATCCCATTCTGCCGGTGATAGCCATGGTTACCTCCATGCTTACCCTTGCATCTTTTGTTAAGGTCTTTCAAACCGCCTTCCTCGGTCCCGAAAAAGAAGCCTTATCTCAGGTTCGCGAGGTGCCACAGAGCATGATCCTGGGAATGGGGCTCCTCGCCCTGGTGATTCTCGGCCTTTCCCTCTTCCCCTCCTGGTCGTTGGACCACCTTATCACGCCTGCAGCAGAAGCTCTTGTGGATAAGGCTTCCTACGTGGGTGCCGTGTTGGGAGGTGGCTTCTGATGTGCACTACGGTGATGACAGGATACGGTTTTTGGAACGTCTTTAGCTGGCTCACCTTTTTTGTTCTCATAACCGCGCTGATACTGTGGTTCCGCTCTCAGGGACGAAGCGATTACAAAGAAGACTCCCTTCAGGATGAGATTTTCTACGGAGGGAACCCGGTTCCTTCCGACGGAGCGGAAATTACGGTTCCCGCCTCCTCCGCCTACTGGGGGTTCAAGAAGGCTCTTCACGGATTCTACACCCTTCTGGATTCCTGGCATTCTGGAATTGCCACGGATTATGTGGCGTGGTTTGTCTTTACGGTAGCCATTTTTGCGCTGCTGCTGGTGTTTTAGGAGGCGAAAAGGATGCTCAAGCCAGAAATGCACCTCGAATATTTAGCGAAATCGCTCTGGGTTTTCCATTGCAATAGCGGTTCTTGCAACGGCTGTGATATCGAAATCGTAGCCTGTATCTCTCCGCGCTATGATATTGAGCGGTTCGGCATGAAGCTGGTGGGAACGCCCCGCCATGCGGACGCTCTTCTTGTAACGGGGCCTGTCACCAAATATATGGCAGACCGCTTGCGTCGCATCTATGCCCAGATCCCAGATCCCAAGGTAGTGGTGGTGGTGGGTAACTGCGGCTGTTCCGGGGATGTTTTCTACGAATCGCATACCCTGGATGGCCCGGTGGACAGGATCATCCCCGTGGATGTCTACGTTCACGGCTGTCCCCCTCGGCCGGAGGCCATTGTAGAAGGGGTCAGCAAAGGGATTCTCAAGCTTGAAAAGCTGCGTCAAGGTCTTCTCGAAGAGAGGGAGATTGAGGGTTTCATCGTAACGGATCCAGATCAGGAAGAAACACTATCTGCCGAGGAGGTGCTTGCAGAATGAAGGAAAACACATCCCTGGCAGTTACCTCCCCGTCGGAGGCCCTTTCGTTTCAAGAAGTACGGATGGCTATCCAGGAATTTCTGGGAGAGGATCTTCTCTCTCTGGAGGAGCATACGCGCATTCCCACAAGTCAGGATTGCGTCGAGCTGGGCGATCTCTGGATAGAAATCCCTCGACACCGGTTTCTCGAATTTGTGGAGTTTCTCGGTACCCTCGATTTTCCTCACTTTCACGTTATATCTGGAAATGATGAGGGTGAGAGGGTGATGCTCAACTATCACTTCTCCCTTTACCGGGCGGCGGGGCGGGAGACCCAGGTAGGGATCTCTGTGAAAGTCCGACTCTCCAAGGATCTTCTCTCCATGCCCTCGCTATGGCCCATGATTCCCGGAGTGGAGTACAGCGAACGGGAGATTTTAGAACTCTACGGAGTGGATTTCGTGGGTCTGGAAAACAAAAACCTGGTCTTTCTCCCCGAAGATTGGGATCGAAGCGTCTTTCCCAAGCGGCGGGACGAAACCGGACTGAAGCCCGAACATATCCGGGAACTCTCCTAGGAGGCTGGTTACCATGGCAGCAGAAAAGGGAACAACCTATACCATCCCCATCGGGCCGGTGCATGTGGGGCTGAAAGAACCTATTACCGCATGGCTCAATGTGGATGGAGAGCGCATTGTGGATGCCACTATCCGTCCTGGGGCGGTGCACCGTGGCATTGAGCTGATGGCGCAGAAGCGCAATCCGATTCAGGTCATCTATCTGGCGGAACGAATCTGCGGCATCTGTTCCTTCTGCCACATCACCGCTTTTGTCCGGGCGGTGGAGGATGCCGCAAAGATTGAGGTCCCCAAAAGAGCCCAGTACATACGGAGCCTGGTGCTCGAACTTGAGCGCATTCACTCCCATATCCTCTGGGCCGGGGTGGCATGCTACACCATCGGCTTCGACTCCGCCTTTCACCTGGGGATGGAACTCCGGGAAAAGGTGATGGATACTCTCGAAATTCTTACGGGAAACCGGGTAAACTATGGAGTGGGCACCGTAGGCGGTGTCCGGCGGGATCTCACTTCTGAAACAGCTGCGGCAGTACGGGATCTTATCGCCTACTATCGGGAGCATTTCCATGTCTTTACGGATCCCGTCTATGATGACCCCATCGTAGCAGCCCGTATGAGAGACGTGGGGGTGCTCAGCACCGAGGATGCTGTCCGATATGTCTCCCTTGGGCCTACCGCCCGGGGAAGCGGACTGCGCACCGATCTCCGGTGCAGTCAGCCCTACGAAGCTTATGGAGACTTTAATGTTATCCCCGTGGTCCCCCAGGATCATTTTGGAGAGGTCCGGGGAGACGTCTTCGACCGCTTTGTGGTGCGTACCATGGAGGTGGTGCAGAGTCTGGAGATCCTTGAGATGATTCTCGAAGGTATTCCAGAAGGCGATCTCATGTGGGAACCTAAGATTCCCAAGCTTCTCTCGTATCTTAAAAATGCGGAGGGGCAGGGTATAGGGATTATTGAAGCACCCCGGGGGGATGATACCCATGTGGTCTATCTCACAAAGGGAGAGGAAAACATCACCTCCTGGAGTGTCCGCGCCCCCACCTACTCCAACGCCGTGGCGTGGCCCGTCATGTTCCGAGATCAGGAGCTTGCGGATGTCCCCCTCATCATCAACAGCGTGGATCCCTGCATATCCTGCATGGAACGAATTCAGATAACCGATGCATCCCGGGGGGCGGAGAGAGTTGTGGAAAAACAGGCTCTCACCGAACTCTGTCGGGAAAAGACAAGGAGGATGATGCGGGGATGATACTCTTTCTCATGAAACTTGTGGCGGGAATGGCCCTGGTAGTTCTCTCGGTCATCATTGCCCTGGTGTTCGAAGGGGTAGACCGGATTCTACACGCCCGGATGCAGAACCGTATCGGCCCCCCCATACTGCAGCCGGTCTATGACATTATCAAACTTATGGGTAAGGAGAGCATCGTCCCACGCCGAGCTGTCCCATGGCTCTTCAACGGAGCCCCCTGGCTTGCGGCGGTAGCGGCCATGATGGTGATACTCTACATTCCCATAGGCTCCCTCCCCCCGATTCTTACGGGGAACGGAGACATGATCCTTATCATGTACCTTTTTGCCCTTTCGGCGGTAGCCATGGTGGTGGCTGGTTTTGCCAGCGGCTCCCCCTATGCCAACGTGGGTGCTCAGCGTGAAATGGTTCTTATGATGAGCTACGAGCTTCCTCTGGCTCTTGTGATCTGTACCCTTGCGTGGGCAGCCTATCGTCTGGGGCTTCCGGGTCACCCCTTCAGCACCGAAACCTATGTCATCATGCCTCTCTGGAGCGCTCTGGGCAAGGTCGGTATCGTGGGGATGTGTGCCCTGCTTCTGGCTCTTCTGGCGGTGGTTCCTGCGGAGACGGGGAAGGTCCCCATGGATATCCCCGAGGCAAAAACAGAGATCCTTGAAGGGCTTATCGCAGAGTACTCCGGCCGGAATCTCGCCATGTTCAAAATCACCTTTGCTATCCGTACCCTTGCCATGTGTGCCTTTGTGGTGGCTATCTTCTTCCCCTGGTCCCTTGGAAGATCTCTCGGCTTTTCAGGCTTCGGAGTCTACTTTCTGGACTTCTTCTGGTTCTGGGCAAAGGTCTTTATCATGCAGATCCTTGGAGTTACCCTCATTCGCACCTCTTTCGGGCGCTTTAAAATCTGGCAGGCCTCCCGTTTTTACTGGTTTAACGTCTCCGGTCTTGGGATAGCGGGGATGATTCTGATTTCCCTTGATATCTTCATGTAGAGGAGGGGAGAAAAATGCTTAATCGAATGATGATTCAGGTTCTCCGCCAGGGAACTCAGGAGAATGCCACCAATCCTTTTCTCGCTCCCCATCTTCCGGATAACCTGACAGAGGCTCTGGAGGCGGCAGGGAGGGGAGAGATTTCGCTGCACCCCCCCGTGACGATTCCCCCTCATTTCAGGGGGCGTATCGGATACGACAGGGAGACGTGCATCGGCTGCAAGCTCTGCCTTCGCGTCTGCCCCGCCAACGCTATAGAACATCTTCCAGGGGAGAAGAAGATCCAGATCCACGTGGATCGCTGCTGTTTTTGCGAGCAGTGTGTCGACGTATGCCCCGTGTCCTGTCTCTGGATGACCGATCAGGGGTTGAACTCTTCCTACGAAAGAGCCTCGGAGATCGTTACTGATTCCGGCAAACGCCTCTAGTCCGAGGCTCCCGAGAAAAAGGAATTGGTGTGCGCCATAGGAGAAGGTGTATCGGTTGCGGTGCCTGTGCCGATGCATGCCCGGTCAAGGTAATTCATACCGCAGAATAGCGGTGAATCTGCTTCTCTAACTAAGGGGCCCGGAAAAGCTCTTTTCCCGTAAAGATTGGGGGAAGAGCCTTTCCGGGCCCCTTTGTATGCGTTTTTACAGTACCCCTGAAATGTGCGGTCATGAGAGTCAAAGCCGCACGATATCTTCTCGAGGGCAACCAGTTTTCGCCCCCTTTTTTGGAGGGATTGCATGTATAATGCTTCTGTATTCATTGAAGGGACTTCTCCCAAAAAGCAGAAAGATAAGCATTACAATTCAGAAAGGGTGATGGTATGTTCTGGGGCGTCGATTATCCAAAAAAGAGGAGGATGCCGTTGATCGCTGAAAAAAACATGCTCAGGGCTTCAAGGGGATTTGGAAGCATCCTCCTTTTGGGAATACTTTTCTTTTTCTGTGGAGATGTTCCCGCTCAGGAAATGTTCTCCCGAAGTCTTGAAGGTCTCGGTTTCCCCCAGGAGTCTCGGGTAGAAGGAGCCGAGGGTGCCTTCTCCGCCTTCTTTTCTCTTCCCCGGATGGAGGCCCTTTCCGGAGAGATGCTCTGGCACATTACCCCTTCCGAAGTTCTTCGCAATGAAAGTCTTTTTACCTTTTACATCAACGAAAGACCTGTGGCGAGGCGAACCGCCGGGGAGCTTCGACAAAATCCCCGGGTACGGATACCCCTTCCCCGGGATCTCCCCCAGGCTTCTTTTCTTCACGCCAGGGTGGAGTCTCGCATAAGCATTACAAATGATCTTTGCGAGGATCGCTTCACGGGGCAGCTTTTCTTTCGGGTGCATGGGGACTCTCTCCTGACTTTCAAAGATCTTCGTATCCCCCACCGAACCGTATCCGACTTTTTCGAAACTCTTTTCGACTCTCTCAGGATTGTTCTCCCCCGGGAGCCCTCCCTCGCCGAAAGCCAGGCTGCCATCTGGCTTGGGGCTTTTTTACGGAAAGCCTCTCCGGGAATGAGGATCTCCTTTGTTTCAGAGCTTCGAGAGGAGGACCCTTCCCCCTTCATTCTCCTTGCGGAATCCTCCGGGAGTCTTCCTGAAGATTTCGAGGTTCCCAAGGGGATATCCCTGATGGAAAAGAGGGGGCTTGTTCTTTTCGCTCAAGGAGAAGCGGGGGTGCTTGGAGATATGGTGCAGAGTCTTGTCTGCGGCCCCGCCTTCGGAGCCATTCCTTCCAGCTCCATTCTTCCGGAGCGTCTCGACGCCTCCGAAAGAATTCCCCAGACAAATATTCTTCCGCCTACCCAGGGTAGGGGCCACCATGAGGTTCTTCTCGAAGTTCCGGTCTTCCCCGGGCTTCTTCCTTCGGTACCGGAGACCCTCTCTTTTGAGCTTGAAGGAGCCTTTACGATTCCCCCCGGAGGAGAGCGTCCCCCCCGGATGGATGTGTACTGGAACAACGTCTTTATCCAGAGCGAACAGCTCTTTGCAGAGGGGAATTTTCGTAAAAAGATCCTTCTTCCTTCAGGGATCGCTCTCGCCACGGAAAATCGCCTTCGCCTGATGATCTCCTATCAGATGGACGAGGGCATGTGCCGCTACCAGGCCGGAGAGAACCGGGCCTCCCTTCTTCCCTCTTCCACCTATAGAGGGCATGGCTCCTATCCCCTTCAGGCTCTCTCCTGGAACGCTTTTGGTCTTTTCGCTCCCCAGAAGGGGGTCTTTCTGCTGGATCCCTCCCTTTCGGTTCCCTTGGTGCAGAGCGCGGCGGACATGCTCTTCTGGCTCTCCGGATCCTATCCCGAAGGGGTCTTCCTCTTTCCTGAAGTGCATACTACTCTGGAGGAACCTTCCTACATCAAAGATGCCTCTTGGGTCGTGGCGGTAATCTCGCCCCAGAACATTCCCGAATTCCTGACAAATATGCTCCCTCTGGATTTGCGCCGGGGTCTTCTTCTCAGAAAACAGCAGCGGGGGACCTTTCTCTATCTCTATGAGGAGGAGGAAGATCTCGCCCTCTTTCTCCTGGGTAATACCTCAAAACCGGTGATTCTTCTTTCGTCTCCAAATCCCCGGATGATGGAGGAGGCGGCGGCTTTCTTTACCGCCTCTGAGAGTGCAGGATTTATCAGGGGAAACCTGATGGCCTTCCGCTCTTCCCGGGATGTACGAACCTTCGACACCCGGAGCCGTTTTGTCACGGTGGAGCGGGGGCTGATCCGCCCCCTGCTGGAACGGCTCTGGTTCCAGTATCGAGAGGTGTTTCTCCTGGGGCTCTGGGTGCTGATGACCCTCTTCTTTGGCTCTCTCTTCCTGAAAAGGAGACAAAAAAAATGAGCATTCTCCGGCAGATCTCTCTTTCTCTGGGTACGTTCTCTCTCCTGACATTTTTTCTGCCGGGATGCTGCGTTCCACTCTTCGCCGCGGCTTGGGTGCAGCCGAAAGGGGAGACCTATCTCTCTCTCGCCTTTTCCGAGTACCAGAGCGGCTGGTTCTGGGATGAGGGGGGGGAGCGGAAAAGGAGCGAGGACGGAACCTACCGTAAGCGGGAGATCAAGCTCTATATGGAGCATGGTCTCACCGAAGAGACCACCCTCATATTTGCCCTTCCCTGGCAGAGGGCAGAAAAACTGGAGCCCTCAGATCTTTCGGAACAGGACTTTCACGATGTCGAGCTGGGAATACGCCGGCGCCTCTGGGCCCGGGGGTTCGAAACCGCCTCCTGGCAGCTTCTTCTGGGCATCCCTTCGGGATATACCACGGATAGCCCTTTTCGCTTGGGGGATGGAAACACCTATCTTGATCTCCGGTATCTCTGGGGGTGGTCCTACGAGGAGCAGAAAGATCGCTACGGCTATGTAAGCCTCGAAGGTGGAGTCCGGCATTTTCTGGAGGGAGATGAGGTGGATCAGTTCCGTTTCGATGGAACCTGGTTTCATCCCACTTCTTCCAATCTGGGGTTTCAGGCAACCCTCAGTGCCATTCATGGATTTTCCATAAGCACCGCTCCGGGGCGCAACGGCTTTTCTCTTTTCAAGGCCGGGGTGGGGATCGTCTACTCCCTCTCTTCTGCCACGGAGATCATGCTTCGAAACACCTGGGATCTTTCGGGGAAGAACACCGGGGACGGTTCGAATCTTGAGATCGTCTTCAGTACCCGGATAGGGAGATAATCTCTCATGCTCCTTGGTACTATCCTCGTGCAGGAAAAGATCATCAACCCTCAAACCCTGGAAGAGGCCCTGAAAATACAGAAAAAAACAACCTCCTCCCTGGGGGACATTCTTATAGGCCTGGGAAAGGTGACTCCTCTGGATATTGCCCGGGCTCTTTCCATCCAATTTGATCTTCCCTACAGAAACATGATGGAGGATCTACCGGATCCCATGGTGCTCCGGCAGGTGGAGGGAGTGATGGGGGAGGCGTTTTTCCGGAACCACTCTCTCCTTCCTCTGGGTATGGAGGGGGAGATGCTGCAGGTCGTAACCCCTAATCCCAACGAAAAAGAGCCTCTGGAAGAGCTTGCCCGAAAGATGAATCGGGAGCTTGTGCTCTTCGTCTGCAGTGAACGGGAGATTCGAGCCGCCCTCACCAGAGTTTTTCGAGATTCCTACACCCAGGAGAGCACCCTGGGGCTTTTCTACCGCAATCCCGGAGAATCCGCCATGGAGACCTTTACCACGGCGCAGCTTGTGTTGTTCTACGGCATACTCTCTCTCTTTCTTATGGGGCTTCTCTTCCGGGGGAGGGAGACCCTGGTGGTTCTCTTTCTTCTCATCAACGTCTTTTACGTGATCTCCCTGGGATTCAAACTTCTCGCCTCGGTGCTGGGGGCTCGGACTGAGATCTTCCAGCAGGTAACCCCGGAAGAGGCGGCGGCGCTGGAAGAAAAGGATCTCCCCATCTATACGGTGCTTCTCCCCATGTACCGGGAGCCCGAGGTGGTGCGCCATCTCATCCCCGGCATTATGGCCATGGACTATCCTCTGGAAAAGCTGGATGTGAAGATCCTTCTGGAAGAGGAGGATACCGAGACCTACGATGCAGTACGGGCTCTTCGTCCCCCCGCAAATTTTGAAATCATCCGGGTTCCCTATTCCATGCCCAAAACCAAACCCAAGGCGTGCAACTACGGTCTGCTCTTCGCCCGGGGAGAGTATCTCACCATCTACGATGCGGAGGATGTTCCCGAAAAGGATCAGCTCCGCAAGGTTCTGGTGGCCTTCAGGAAGGGCCCGGAAAATATGATCTGCGTGCAGGCGGCGCTGAACTACTTCAACGCCACCCAGAATGTGCTTACCCGAATGTTTACCCTGGAGTATTCCTACTGGTTCGATTACATGCTCCCCGGTATAGAGGCTCTGGGGATGCCCATTCCTCTGGGGGGTACCTCCAATCACTTTCGCACGGAGATGCTGCGCCTTCTCGGGGGGTGGGACCCCTTCAACGTTACGGAGGATGCGGATCTTGGCATTCGGGCAAGTGCCCATCGCATGTGGGTGGCCACGGTGAACTCCACCACCTTCGAAGAGGCCAACAGCCGCACGGGAAACTGGATACGCCAGCGTTCCCGGTGGATCAAGGGGTATATGCAGACCTATCTGGTGCATATGCGCAATCCTCTCAAGCTCTTCAAAACCATCGGGCTCCTCCCCTTTCTGGGGGTGCAGCTTCTCATCGGGGGAACCTTTCTCACCTTTCTCATCAACCCCCTGCTCTGGGGGCTCTTCATCTTCTGGATTCTCTTTCGTCCCTTTTGGATGGAGTCCTTCTTTCCCCTCTGGATTCTGGTGATCTCCACCCTGAATCTTGTGGTGGGAAATGCCATGGGGATCTATCTCAACATGCTCGCGGTCTTTCGGCGAAAGCTCTTTCACCTTACCTTTTATTCTCTCCTGAACCCCTTCTACTGGATCCTGCACTCCGTGGCGGCCTACAAGGCCCTCTGGCAGCTTTTCACCAAGCCTTTTTTCTGGGAGAAAACTCTTCATGGGCTCGCTAAAAAGTAGTTTTTGCATAAAAACAATCTTTCTGCTTATCTCCGGGGGGCTACTCTTTTTCGTGGCCCTTAATCTTGGGGAGCGCTTTTTTCTTCCCGAAGCGGGGAGCATCACCTCCATGGTGCTCCATGGGGATCTCGCTTCTCCGGCGGATCGCATGCTTGCCAAGCCTCTTCTCCCGGCGTTGCTGGCCTGGATGGCCCCCTTCGGCTCCTTCCGCCTTCTCTGGCCCTTTCTCTGCGCTCTGGGTGGAACCTTTCTGGGAGCATCCCTTCTCTATCCCCTCAAGCTCTCTCCACACCCCGGCTTTTCCCTGGTCTATCTTCTTTTTACGCTTCTCTCCGCCCCCTTTCTCTTTCTCCTCACCACGGATCCCGGAGGGGCCCTGGGGGTGGGGCTTCTCTGCGTGGCTGCCACGGATATGCTTACCCATCTGCGAACCGGCCAGACCTATCATCTCTTCAGTGCCGGAGTAACTCTGGGGCTTATCCCCTTTGCGGCCTCTTGGGGGCTCTACGTGCTGCTTCTTGTCTTTCTGGTGAACCGCCTTCTGGTGGAGGTGGAGGAGCACGGCTTTCTGGCGGAGTATATCGTGCTCTTTACCCCCTTTCTCCTTCTGGGGGGAGGCTGGTGGTTTCTCCACTGGGTCTACCGCAAGGGGGGAGATCTCTTTCCTTCGCTCTCCTTTCCTCTCGGTGAGGAGGTCTCCTTTTTTCTCTCGGGAATGCTGCTTCTCCTCGGGGCGGTGCTGCTCCTTTTCTCCATCTCCTGCGGCGAAAACCAAAAGGGGTGCGCCATCTCCTTTCGTTTTTTCTTTCTCGCCTTTCTCGGCCTGGGAATAACCTGGCTCTTTCTCCCCTGGGGGGAGCCCCGGCTTCGGTTGATTCTTCTCTCCCTCGGCATGCTTCTTCTCTTTCTGGGCTCTGTGCTGCTTCCTTTGAGGCCTCGGCTCCTCCTGGCTCTTCTTCTGGGGCTTCTCTGCGGGGTTACCTGGTGGGAACTCCCGAAAACTTCGGAGAATCTGGCTCTCTGGAAGAAGGCTTTGGGGGGAGAAAAGGTGATATCCCAACTTTACCCCGAGGAGGAGCAGATCAGCAGCCTTCTCCGGCAAGAGTTCCAGGGCCTTTCGGTGGGGCTGGAGGGGCGGGCTTCCCTGGTGGAATTTCTGGCGGGGGATACGGTGCGTTTCGTCCCCCTTGATAAAGATTCCCCCCCGGAGTTTGTGCTGCAGCCCTTTTTCTATCTTCCTCGGGATGGAGATAGGGTGCTCTTCCGGTCTCCTCATTGGATGCTTTTGCGGCAGTACGGAGTAGCCCCATAGAGCGGTTCTCGTTGCCGTGTGACATTATGTTAACAGGAGAGCCGGAGCTTGTGTGTCCCCGGTAGCGAGCATAGTGGTCGGCGAGTGCAGCTTTGCGTCGCGGAGAACCGGTGCTGGCACAGGACGTGCCAGCAAACCCCAGTCGCGCAGCTGGTCGGCGGAAGTCTGGGGTGACGGTTCGGAGCAGCAAAGCAAGGGAGCGGTTTCGCCACTTTCGGAGCAGAGGGGATACACAAGCGGAGGCTCCGTGAAACAGCACGTGACACGTTATTTGTAAAACCGCTCTA
>Ga0334890_1000431_pt1 | contig 75335 bp, 78 predicted proteins | sample GraSluR1_MG_3_FD_207220 | JGI IMG/M metagenome (GOLD analysis project Ga0334890, IMG submission 207220) | Sludge microbial communities from methane-producing bioreactor in Wageningen University, Netherlands - Granular Sludge_31_08-R1 | ecosystem: Engineered > Bioreactor > Anaerobic >... | reverse complement strand
CTGCGTGTTGGTGATTCGACATTCTATTTTGAGAAGCAGGACTACAATGCATCGGAGTTCGGTGTCTCCACACCGATTCGCAAGCGTTATCCGGACCAGCCCTACCCGAGTTCGCTGGTGGCGGACTCGGCCCGGCCGGAGGAGCTGACCGAGGATGGGTATCTGAAGTATTTCGAGTACGAGTACACGATCGACGGGCTGTTGCCGACCGTGCCGTACTGGGTGAATGTGACGGCCTTCGACTACGGTTCACCGCAGTCCGGGTTGCCATCTTTGGAGACCTCGGTGACGGTTGACGCTGCCATGGCGTATCCGCTGGCTTCAGCGGCTGAGGTGGCCCTGGGTGACAAGGAGGTCTATGTCTATCCCAACCCGTACCGGATTGACGGCAACTACCGCCAGCTCGGTTTTGAGGGGCGGATAGGGATTGATCGAGAGCGTCCCGATGACCGGGTACGGGCGATCCATTTTGCCAATGTGCCGCCCAAGTGTACCATTCGGATATACACGCTTGACGGTGACCTTGTGCGTGAACTGACGCACGACAGGGACCCGGCTGATCCTACCGCTACTCACGCGGAGTGGAACCTGATCACACGCAACACACAGTTGGTGGTGTCCGGTCTGTACTACTGGACCGTTGAGGACGAGGCCGGTGAGGTCCAGATCGGCAAGCTGATGATTATCATGTAGAATGGCACCATGACTCGACCTTTTGCATTCGGTTTTCACACGGGCCGACAATCCCTCGGGGGCTTGTCGGCCTTGTGCCTTGCATTTGTCGCACTATTCTTCATATGCGTCGCTGATGCTACCGGTCGCAACCTTGATCCCAAAGCCAACCTTGTGATCAAGGAAAGGCGGCCAACGCTCTCGCAGCAGGATCTGCCGGTCGTCCAGTATACGGCCCATAACCGTGGCAATATTCAACTGGCCATCGCGAACAACGGCACCTTCGGCACACACGGCAGTTCTATTCCCGATCCGTTCACGGGCGACCCTATTCCCTCATGCGTCTTTCCAAAGAACTCTAATGTTGTCTACCTCTGGGTGGCGGCAATGTGGATCGGCGCAGTTGTTGGCCGCGATACTCTGGTTTCCGTCGGCGATGAGGATTTCTACGTCACTCAGGAGTTCTGGCCCGATATCCGACCGTTCGGCGATTTCCAGTACGGATCAATCGATGTCAACAGCCAATTTTACTCGCCCGACGCCTACTCCGAAGAGGACATTTACTGCGAGTATACGGACACCATCACTGACCCCCGACTTGTCAGCCGCGACATGAAGGACGGACGAAGCCATATCCCGCTTCACGTCAAGGTGGAACAGCGGTCCATGGCCTGGGGCTATTCTTATGCTGAGGACTTCATCTTGTTCGACTATAGTGTTCAGAACATTGGGCACCGCCGGCTCGAAGACCTGTATCTGGGTCTGTGGGTAGATGGTGATGTATGGCATGTTTCCCGAAACAACCCGAGCGGCTGGAACGACGACCTTGTTGGCTTCTACCGCACGCATCCGGCACCCGAAGGCTGCGGATTCATGGATACTGTCAACATCGCCTGGTGGTCAGACAACGATGGCGATCCTGCCCCCGGTGGAACCCATTTCAATGACAGCTCCTGTACGGGGGTCGTGGGAGTTCGGGTTGTCAGAACGCCTTCACGCTCCCTTCAGTATTCATACAACTGGTGGGTAATCAACTACAGCAACCCTGCCCTCGACTTCGGGCCACGTCTGGCCGGTACTGCCGAGCACCCCTACCGCAATTTCGGCGGCCGTATGGGCACGCCCGAGGGTGACCGAAACAAATACTATGTTATGAGCCGTGAGTCATTCGACTATGATCTGCTGTTCACGGCCATTGACCACACGCAGGAGGGGTTCCTTCCTCCTCCACCCAATGCTGAGGTTCTTGCCGGCGGATTTGACACCCGCATCCTGCTCTCGTTTGGGCCCTTCAACATCAATCCGGGTGAAAGACTGCCGTTGTCCTTTGCGTTTGTTGCCGGAGCAGACTTCCATCATGACCCCGGCGCCTTTCGGCAGTTGTTCGATCCATATTCTCCTTACGCGTTCAATGATCAGTTAGGTTTTGAGAATCTTGCTGCTAACTCTCGCTGGGCATCATGGGTATACGACAACCCCGGGGTTGATACCGATGGTGACGGTTACTACGGCGAGTTCCGCGTGTGTCGTCTGGACTCCACGCTCGTTCGTATTGATACACTCATGTACGAGCCGGAGCTGCTACTGGACTCCGTGTTTGAGATAACGGACGCCGACACTTCCTGGTATCTCGGCGACGGCGTTCCGGACTTCCGGGGTGCGGGTCCACCACAGGCCCCGAAGATGAAGCTGTTCCCTGAGCAGGAAAAGCTCCGGGTTCGGTGGAACGGATACTACAGCGAAACCACCAGGGATGTCTTCTCCGGCATTGTTGACTTCGAGGGATACCGAGTCTATCTCGCCCGTGACGATCGGCGCGAGTCCTTCTCTCTGGTCGGATCTTATGACATTGAGGACTACAACCGCTACATCTATCAGACCTCGGGACCTGCGCGCGGTGAATGGCGACTCCTTGAAACGCCGTTTTCCATCGACTCCTTGCGTCTCCTGTACAATGATCCGACATTTCAGCCGCTGATCTACAGCCGAGCCAACCCGCTGATATACAATGACACCTCGTACTACTTCGAGAAGCAGGACTTCAACGCCTCAGACCTGACCGGCATCAACGGCATCCGCAAGGTTTACCCCGATGCTCCCAGACCACCATCGAGCCGCAATCTCTGGACATCCGAGATGGTGGTCGATTACTATGATGAACCACTGCCTAAATACTATGAGTACGAGTTCGTTATTGAGAACCTGCTGTCAACCGTCCCCTACTGGATAGCGGTAACAGCGTTTGATTTCGGCTCACCCGTATCCGGTCTGGAGGCTTTGGAGACAGATCCGCTGAATAACTACCTCGTCGGATACCCGCAACCAACCGGTGAGGAAGTGCTGGATCGCAACCTCGACGTCTTCGTGTACCCAAACCCCTATCGTATTGATGCCGGCTACCGCCGTCAGGGTTTTGAGGGACGCCTGAATCCCGACCGGCCCGACGACCGGGTGCGGGCAGTGAACTTCGCCAATCTGCCTCCCAGGTGCACGATCTCTATCTACACACTCGATGGCGATCTCGTAAGGCAGATCGAACACGACAAACCGCCTGATGATCCCCAGTCGTCGCACAACTACTGGAATCTGATCACACGCAACACCCAGTTGGCCGTGAGCGGGCTGTATTACTTCGTGGTTGAATCCGATCGCAAGACGCAGATCGGTAAGTTCATGCTCATCATGTAGCGGCGGCCACCCAACGGTCGAGCTACCGCAAATCCTCAGGCAACTTGCGATCGAGATCGTCGGGCAACGATCGCCCGAAAGCAATAAAACCCACGGCTGCCACCAATGCCAGCGAGGCAATGGCGATCCATGCCGCGATATGGTGATGTCCCAACTGGTCGAGAATGAAGCCCCCGTACAGCGGCCCCAACGACCAGGCCGACATGGTGAAGAAACCGAATATCCCCATATAGCGTCCCATGCGTCCCGGCGGCGCCATGCGTGAGGTCAGCGCCAGTGACGGAGGCGACATTGCACACTCCCCGATCGTCACTACCGTGATGGCTATACCAAAAGCGACCACGCTCCCCATGAAGCCCATTGAGGCGTAACCGACAAAGTACAGAACTGCGCCAAGTGCCAGTTGTGTGGTCAGCTTCAGGTCCGCCAGTAATCTCGTGATCGGCAACTGCAGCACGACCACGAGCAACCCGTTGAGTGTAAACAGGTATCCCAGTTGCGTCTTGCTGATGCCGACCATCTCCACCGTGTAGACACTGAAGGGCACGATAAGCTGCGCCACCACCAGGTACAGCACCAGAACCAGAACAGAGTGAATGGCCAGGCGCTTGTCATCCTTGATTGCCAGCAGGTCGCGCATCCGAAAGCGCTCGGAAATCCGCTCGCTTTCAGGGCTGCGTAGCCAGAGCATGAAGATCAGGGCCGAGGCAACTGTGATGGCGGCAGAGATCCAGAACAGCACCGCATATGAACTGGTAGCGGCAAATCCTCCGATTGCCGGTCCGATCGCCCAGCCGAGGTTTCCGGCAGAACGCGTGATGGCATAACCATCCAGTCTCTCTTTAGGAGGCAGCAAATCGCTGACCAGAGCATTGGCGACAGGATGAAACAGTGCCCCCAGCATGGAGTTGACCAGCAAACCGGCCGCCACGGCCCAGAAACCCCATTGGTGACTGATGCTCAGGGCAATGAAGACAAACGATCCCGCGCGAAACAACTGCGACCAGACCAGCAACCACTGTCGAGACATACGGTCGGACAGCTCTCCACCAACCAGTTGGAATGCCGATCTGACCACAGCCATGGCCAGGAAGAACAAGCCGATCCCGGTCAGACTGATGCCGTACTCTTCGTTGAAATAGATGGCAATGAACGGAAGCGAGGCAGCAAAGCCGACTGCGCTCACTAACCATCCGAAAGACAACACCCACAAGCTGGGGTTGCTGATACGAGTATAGCGACCAACACGTGACAGCATGGTCGGCATAAGAAAACACTGTCGGGGCTATCGAACAACCGAATTCTTGCCGGACTACCGACGCCGGCACACACGGGAAGACACGGGAAGCGTCGCTCTAGCCTAACTCTGCAACCGCGCCAGCCTCTCACGGGCCAGCGTGGCCTCTTCTATCGGCATATCAACATCTCCCCAGTACTCGAGGACTTCCTGATACAGCCGAATCGCCTCCGTCTTCATTCCAAGCTGCTCGGCAGCGAAACCGCGATAGTACTGCGCAGGCAGATACCTTGTCGCCGACCATACCGGATTAGGGTTGCTGTAGATCTTCTCGTAAAGATCCCAAGCCCGCTAGTATTGCCCTGAAGCTACATACAACTTGGCCATATCGTGCTCAGTGTCGCTTGCGAACGGACTGTCGGCCACCTTGGCGGCCACATCGATCATACGAGCCGTATCGGCGGCGGCCGCTGCCTCAAAAGATTCCTCTATCAGGTCGACCAGCGGCCACATGTTGGATGGTACTGCTGCACGGAATGCCGTCGATGCTTCCTTCATCAGCGGGCGCAACTCATCCGCCAGCGAGTGATCTATGCTGACGGCCGTCATCGGATAGTTCAGCTTCTGCACAAGGGTGGCCCACTCGTGACCTTTGCGGTACATGGCCAGAGAGCTGTCCGTCATTCCAACAATCCGATGGAGGTTACCCAGGGAACTGTACGCACCCATGATTCTAGTACTGTCGCCCGTCTGGAGGTAGACATTGAGCCGCTCGCGGGTAAGTTCGAACGCTTGCCGAATCTCCCCGTCCCAGACGGCAATATTGGCCATGCTGCTGTAATAGCTTCCCAGAACAAGAGGATCATCGCCCAGCACCGCCCTGAATCTGGCCAGGTAGTCGCGCGCCTTGTCAAAGTCGCGGGTTGTGATGTATATGTCAGCCAGCGCGTTATAGGGTGTGCGGTGAGTCGGGAATCTCTCCAGAAGCTCCTGGTAGTTCGCTATCGCTTCATCGAGCCGCCCCAGGCGGCGATTTACGGAGCCCACAAGAATGTAACCCGAGGGAGACTCAGGACGGGTCTCTTGAAGGCGCTTTGCGTACTCCAGCGCCTTCATATCGTTCTCATAACTCAAGTAGAGGTTGACATATTGTGCGAACGCCAACTGGTATCCCGGCTGCAATGCCAGAGCAGTGTCGAATTCCGCCAGTGCAGCGGTTGAGTCACGCATGATCTGATATTTGAAGATGCCGTAAATCACGCGCCCCTCAGGATCTTCCGGATATGAGCGCACAAACGATTGCAGTTTGGTATAGGCGGCATCGAACTGCTGATGCACCCACGTATCTCGGTAGACATCAAGCAGCGTGCGGTCCTTGACCGGAAGCTTCCCTTCACGTTCAGTCGCCATGAGGAACCACTGCTGTCCATCCTGCTGCCGGCCCTGGAACACAAGAGCCATTCCAATCCGCATGTAGGGCAGGGCGAACGAAGAATCGAGCGCTATTGCCCGATGAAACTGCGAGATAGCCGAATCGTATAGCTCCCGGTCGAACAACTCAAGCCCCTCAAGGTAGAGCCTGTACGCTGCCGGCGAGGCGGAGGCAAACTCTGAGGCGTTGGTGGCTCCTCGCATGGATTCCAGGATGTCCAGCGAGGCAGCAATCTTCTCGCTGAGACTGTCAACCAGTACGAAAGCATCCTCACCAACCACTTTCTCGGCCAGCACAATCCTGCCGGTGGCGACTTCTTCAATGCGGGCATCGATACGAATCCTGGTGCCGAGCCGAAAATACGACCCTGACAGAACATTGACAGCGCCGATATCGATCGCACACTTCAGATAGTTCTCATACGAGTACTCGCCGCCTCGTTCCCCGTAGCCCCTGGCAACCATATGGTCGTCCATACGACGCGGACTGACAACATTAATGGCATCGCTCTGAGACAAATCGGTCAGCAAGACTTCAGGCAACCCGCTCTTCAGCCAATCCAGACTCGGATTACCGGTCTTGTTTTCGAATCCAATAATCGCCAGCGAGTTACCAGCCGCTCGCACCGCTTGACCGCCTCCGGAGCCGCTGAAGTCTACCGTCGACAGTATCACGCTGACTACGGCAACAACAACCACAGCAACGGCAACCAGACCGAAAGTCCGCCACCGTCCGCTCCTGCCGGCAGCCATTCGACTCGATACGCCCGAGACGGTCTCGGTGATGCCGCTATCGTACTGGCGGCGCAGACTGCGGATATCCAGCACCAGGTCAGTCGTATTCTGGTAACGATCATCGGGCTTCTTCTGCAGGCACTTATCCACAATCCTTTCAAGCTCTGGCGGAAGTGACGTGTCCTTCGAACGCAGCGGTTCATGCCGAGTCTCCAGTATCTTCGCCAGAGTGGAAACCTGGGTCTCGCCCGCAAAAGGAAACTCGCCGGTGGCCATACGATACAGCAGCACGCCGAAAGAGAATACATCCGAGCGCGTATCGACACTCTCCCCTCTTGCCTGTTCCGGTGACATATAAGAAACAGTGCCGATGATCTTGCCGGCTTGAGTAAGCTCTTCTGAGACGGTATCGGTCTTCTCCGAGTCAGTGCGCACGCCCGAGGATTCCAGCGGCTTGGCCAGTCCGAAATCCAGAATGCGTGGATCTTCGTTCTCATCAACGATGATATTGTCTGCCTTGATATCCCGATGTACAATATTCAGCTTATGTGCAGCAGCCAGACCAGCGGCGATCTTCTCGGCTATCCGAAGCACCATCGGTAGATCCGGCCTGCGCTGGTTCAACCATGCGCTCAACGACTGCCCCCGGATGTATTCCATCACAATATAGTGAACATCTTCATCACCTTCAGTTGCCGGGGCACTGCCGATATCATAGATCGACATCACATAGGGATTGGAGACCTGTGCAGCGGTGCGGGACTCGCGGTGAAACCGCTTGAGCTTGTCGGCATCGGAGAAAAGCTCGCCGGAGAGAATCTTGATCGCGACTTCTCTGCCGAGTTTCTCGTCCTCGGCGAGATAGACTTCGCCCATTCCTCCGCGTCCAAGCAGTCGCTTGATCTTGAAGTGCGAAAACGCCTGGCCTTCGGACAGCATTAGCCCTCCCTCTTAAGGATCAGTGTGGTGATGTCGTCTGACTGCGGTGCCTCTTCCACGAACGTATTGATATCCTGTTTGATACGCGCGCACAAGTCCGACGGTTCCATATCTCGGTTCTCCAGCAACAACTTACGGAGTCGCTCCTCACCATACTGCGTCTCATCACCGCGAGTCGCCTCAGTGACTCCATCGGTGAATGCCACCAGCACATCCCCCGGCTCCATCGTGACCCTTTTCTGCTCCCACTCCATGCTGGGGAAGGCCCCGATCATCACACCGCCCGGGTCAAGCTCCACAATCGAGGCATCCGCCCGGATCAGCATCGGGGGATTGTGACCGGCGTTGATGTACTCCACAGTATTGGTCTCGGGGTTGAGAATCGCCACAAAAAGCGTGGCAAACATGTCCGATGCTGTGAACCGGTGCATTTGCGCCGATACCTGCCGCACTACCCGTCGCAGATCGATCTGGCTCTCGGAATACAGCATCCGGAAAGCTGCCAGCAGGTTCGACATCAACAACGCCGCCCCCATTCCCTTGCCGGAAACATCGGCCACCAGAAACAGCAACTCCCCATCCGGCAACGCAGCATAGTCGTACAGGTCGCCGCCGACATCACGCGACTGGTCCTGGTAACCGGCTATCCCGTACCCGGACACCGTGGGGACTTCACGCGGCAACAACCCCCGCTGAATTCTGGCCGCCCGCGTCAGTTCGCGCTGCATTATCTGGCGCTGTTGACGCTCGTTGAGGAGATTGTAATTAACCAGCCTCGATGCGATAATACTCCCGAAAGTGGATAGAAGGTGCACATAGTCGTTGTTGTACTGGTGGACTGGATTCGTGGTGTCCACATACAGAATCCCGAGCACATCTTCCTCATCGAGCAGCGGAACCGCCATGGCGGATCTGATTTCGGCCAGTATTATCGACTCCTGCCGCGCAAAGCGAGGATCGCCGGCCGGATCGCCGATCAGGATGCTTGTCTTGTTGGCCATGATCTCTTTGATGATAGTCCGCGACAGCCGGAAATCTCCCAGATTCTTGCCCTGCGGCAGGATCGTCGCCGATGGTGTCGCCGCTCCTGAATCCTGGTCGACCGACAGGATAGCGAGCCGCTCAGCCGGCACGACCTTGGCGAGTAATGCCAGTGATTGCTCCAGCATTGTCGCGCGCGGCTCCGGCAGCATCAGCATGCGGGCCATGTCCATGAGCGTCGGCACCAACTCAGGCAGATCAGTCACCTTCGGCGGCAGCGGGCGCCGCATCTCTGCAAGCGACAGAAAAACCGACTTCTCCGGCGAATCGTCCCCCATCAGCCGCGTCGCTGGCGGGGGCGACTCGACATCATCGGTGAACTCGTCGGCAATCTTAAACTCCGTGCGGCCGAATCCCACCCGATCCCCCACCTTCACCCTGGTCCGATCGGATATCAGCTCCCCATTGACTGTCGTACCGTTGTGGCTGCCCAGGTCCCTGATGTAGCATTCCCTGCCGGACCCCGCCAACTCGATCTCGGCGTGGCGGCGGGAGACTGTCTTGTCCGGGACGGCGAATTCGTTCTCATCGAGCCGGCCCAGCACGTGCGTTCCCGGTTCGATCACCCAGCTATAATACCGTTCACCATCGGTGCCGATCAGCTTAATCATGTACAGTTGTTATCCATTTTCTGGAAGTCTGCGTTGTTGCTTCAATATAACGATCATTCTTCACATAAGTTAGCCAAAAACTGAGCGGCCCCGACAAAACCATCCAACGGCTGTTTGCCCCATCCGGCTCGCGCCATCCGTTCCAGTTGCCCGGACTCATGCAGCATGGCAACCAGCGGTCCGAGCATTGTCCGGGCCTTGCCAGAGTGGACAGATCGGGCCACGTCCAGCATCTGTCCCACACGCTCAGTCTCCTTCTCGACCTCGTTCAGTCCCCGACGCAGCCAGATTACCGGCAAGCCCAGCCCCGCCGCCCAAACCAGCTTCTCCCGCGGCGGTGCCACGACGAAATCAAGCTCGGCAAACAGCCTCGCGATCAGCCCCCGCTCCTCGCGACGACTGCCGATCTGCACAATGATCACCGGGTGCACTTCGGCGCCGATGCCACGCGTACCGTCGATCACGCCCCCGGGGATATGATGATACATCAGGGCAGCCTGCAGGCACCGGGTAAGTCTCCCACCGACTCGACAGAACACGAACAGCCGGCTGTCTCGAGTCCGGCAGACGGAGACGACACCCTCGACAATGTCCCGCACCTGCGACGGCGGCTCTGCTTCGTCGGCAAAAACGGCGCCCGTGAGAGGCCCTCCATCCTCTATCCGCGTCATCCGTTGCTCGAAAGCGGTCACTGCCTGCGCCACCAGAGCCGCTTCAATACACAGCCCGGTGACAATGATCCGTTCGGGGTGAAACCCTGCCTGAATGTAGCTCCCGGCTACTTCCGAGGTTGGCACAAGCACCCAGTCTGCGGCCATCGCTGCATTCGAACGACCAAAGGCCAGTTCCCCGTGATTGTAGACGATTCCGCCACCGGCCCGAATCAGCAACGGCAAGACAGCATGATCGACAACCAGGGGCCGATCGTGACCAACAAACTCGTAGCGAAGATCCCTCCGCAGCAGACGGAGCAGCCGGCCGCGCGGCGCCCAGCCACGACGCAACCACAGACTGCGGCTTACTCGTGTTGTCAGACCCGGTTCGATCCTGTTGCGATAAGCTCGCCGCAGCAGTCTCCATGCCATTGCCGATGCTCCGGATGCGTGATCCTCGACTTCACTCTCATTCCTGACCAGCGAGATCTGCCGGCTTCGCAGCAGCGTCTCGAGAATCCCGTCAACAAAGACACAACGTGCCTGCTCAAGGTTCGAATAGAGGAACTCGATCTGTCGAAATGGTGGCATACAGCATCAACCCTGTTACAAGAATTCCTGCGATAATAGCGGACACCGGCGCCAATGTCAACTTCCGGGAGCTCTCGGTATCATTTGCACATCGGTTCCGCGAATGCTATGTTTGCAATGCAAGACAGTGAATGCGGACCGTGCCGAACAACGCCGTAGACGGAATGACCACGAAAGTAGCCAGGAGAGTAAGAGACGATGAATAAGCGACTTGTGACACTCCTGTACGTGGCGGCGCTGAGCATCCTGACAGCCGCCTGCAGCGCCGCAGACCAGGAGCCCCGTACCCACGAGGACGAGGTGTGGCAGTTCCAGCGCGACATCATGGTCGCTCGCCAGATAGCTGCTCGCGGCATTTCCGACACCGCTGTCCTGACCGCCATGGGCAAGGTCCCCCGACACCTGTTCGTCCCGAGGCAGTACCGAGCCAACTCGTATGGTGACTACCCCCTGCCAATAGAGCACGGACAGACGATCTCGCAACCGTTCATTGTGGCCGCCATGACAGAACTACTCAAGCCGGATTCATCTTCCCGTATTCTGGAGATCGGCACCGGTTCCGGTTATCAGGCCGCGATCCTGGCTGAGATTGTCGACTCCGTCTTCACGATCGAGATCGTCGCCCCCCTGGCCCGACGCGCCGCTCAACTACTGGACTCACTCGGCTATGCTAATGTTGTGGTCAAAGCCGGCGATGGGTTTGTCGGCTGGCCCGAGCACGCCCCTTTCGATGGGATCATTGTCACCTGCGCTCCATCAAACGTTCCGAAACCGCTGGTCGAGCAATTGGCTGAGGGCGGGCGGATGGTCATCCCGGTCGGAGAGATAACCCAGGAACTGGTGGTACTCACCAAAGAGGCGGACAGCCTGATCAGAGAATCCTTCTTTCCGGTAAGGTTCGTGCCCATGACCGGTGAGGCGCAGTCCGACAGCGCCCGGTTCGACTCATCCTTGCGGAAGTAGGCAGCACTTAGCGGGTAAATGACAAGGCGGGCCGATCTGTCAAGATCAGTCCGCCCGATAGAGTCTGGCAGTTGCCGATGGTGATTAGATTACATCACGTTCGACATCTCGCTGACATCGATAACCTTGGACAGATCGAGAAAGATCAACAGCCGGTCTTCAAGCTTGGCCACACCCTTAATGTACTCGGAGTTGATGCCGGTCACTATCTCCGGCGGCGGCTCGATAGTGTTAGTCGGCAGACGCAGGACCTCGGAGACGGAGTCAACAACCATCCCCATAACATTCCCCTCGATGTCCACCACCACGATACGGGTGTTCTTGTCGTACTCTTTGATCTCAAGACCAAAGCGCTTACGCAGATCGACAATCGGAATGACTTTGCCGCGAAGGTTAATGACACCCTCGACATAGTGCGGGGCCTGCGGCACCTTGGTGATCTCGGCCATGCGGTTGATCTCCTGAACCTTCAGGATGTCAACCCCAAATTCCTCGCTGCCGATATTGAACGACACAAGCTGAAGAAGCTCATCGGCCGATCCGGCAAACTGCTCGTCCTTTTTGTCAACCACTTGAGTTTTCATTATTACAGTCCTTACGTAAGAGTTTCGCTTTGTCTCCTGCGCTCGCGGCAGATCATGATCAGCTTCCGACAGGCAATATCAGTGCTGACTGTCCCCAACCCGCCGGCGATGAGTTGCCAACGCTGGACGAGTGTCTGCCGTTTCTTCTGTATATCGACAGGCCGCCCAACTACTTTAGAACCCGGGGGCCGCCCGGCAAAGACTGTTCAACTTTTGTATCTTGCTGATAATTAGCGGTTTAGGATGACTCACCTGAGCCTCGAAGGAGCTCTATCAACCGCCCGGCGGTCGTCGGACTGTGTCCGGTGTAGTGGTTGTTGATGTAAACATAGACTGTGCGGCCCAGTTGTGATTGAACGTCCAGCAATTCGGCCCACCACCGAAGGTCCTTCTCGCGGTCATCTCGCACATAAGAAAAGTCCCCCTGGATCTTCTTGCGGTCGCCGAGGAGACGAACGTACCCGAAATCGGCGGTCATCTCGCTATGCCGGGGCATCCACGGATGATCGATCAGCGTCAGAGCCATGTTGCGCTTTCTCATAAGGTCAAGGACTGACGCCTCCTCCAGCCATCCCTTGTGTCGAAGTTCCACTGCCACTTGGAGGTGCTCGGGAACGGCCTCGATCAACCGCTGAAGCATCTCTCGCTGTTCCGGTTTGAAACTATAGGGGAACTGCATCAACAACGGCCCATGTTTGTTCCCCAGCGGTTCCATGGCCGCAACGAAGCGCCGCATGGTCTCCAGGCGCTCCCCGGCCGTCCCCTCATGAGTGACTGCTTTGGGGAACTTGGCCGCAAAGACGAAGTTCTCAGGCGTCACCCTGTACCAGCGCACTACCGCCGCCCGCTCAGGAACACGGTAGAACGTGGCATCAATCTCCACTGTGTCGAAGTGATTTGCGTAGACCTGCAGAAAATCAGCAGGGGGACAGAACTGGGGGTAGAAACTCCCCGCCCAGTCCTTATAGCTGAATCCGGAGGTGCCAATACGTATGAAAGACAGTCTATCATCCATGCCTGTATAACAGAACCGCATTGCAATTGTTCGGTCAGGCCGGGCCGGCGAAACCTGTCTGCGCGCGTTGACCTTACCCCAATTCTGTCGTATCTTGCAGGCCAAAATAATCAAACAGGAAAGGACCACATCATGAAAGATAAGCGCAACGAGATACTGGCCCGGCAGCTTCTGGACTACTCCGTGGAGCTGAAGACCGGTGAGGTCATCTATATCGAGATCAAGGGCAAAGAGACGCTGGAACTCGGCAAAGAACTCATCCGTCTGGCCACCCAGCGGGGCGCAACACCATTCTGGTACTACAGCGATGAATCGCTCATGCGGCACTTCGTTGGCAATGCGGGCGATGATCAGTTCAGGAAGATGGCCGAGCTGCACATGCCGTTGATGAAGGCTGCCAATGCCTATATCGGCCTGCGAGGCTCCGATAACCCGTTCGACATGGCCGACATCGACAGCAAGCAAATCGAGAAGAATAACGCCCTGTTCTACAAACCGGTCCATCTCGAGGAACGCGTCAAAAGGACCCGGTGGGTTGTCCTGCGCTATCCCAACAACGCCATGGCCCAACTGGCCGAAACTTCGCAGGAGTCGTTCGCCGACTTCTACTTTGATGTCTGCTGCGCCGACTACGCCAAAATGTCAAAAGCACAGGAGAAGCTGGTCGACTTGTTGAACGCCACTGACAAGGTGCATATCAAAAGCCCCGGCACCGATCTGACCTTCTCCATCAAGGACATACCCTGCGTCAAGTGTGACGGCAAACGCAACATCCCCGACGGCGAGGTCTACACCGCACCGGTTCGAGATTCCGTCAATGGCACCATCACGTATAACACACCGAGTTTGTATCAGGGCACTGTTTACAACAACGTCTCACTGACGTTTGAGAAGGGCAAGATCGTCAAAGCCACTTGCGATGGCAACCAGGAGCGCCTGAACAGGATTTTCGATACCGATGAAGGTGCCCGATATGTCGGCGAGTTCGCAGTCGGCGTCAACCCGTTCATCCTGCACCCCATGAAAGACACGCTGTTCGATGAGAAGATCGCCGGTTCCATCCATTTCACGCCGGGTCAGTGTTATGACGAGGCGCCCAACGGCAACCAGTCGGCTATCCATTGGGACATGGTGCTCATCCAGCGCCCGGAATACGGCGGCGGCGAAATCTACTTCGACGACAAGCTCATCCGTAAGGACGGCGTGTTCACCGATGCCGACATGGAGAAGCAGTTCTCGAAGGAAAACCTCAAGGCCGAGGGTCTTGACTAAGCAGCAGCAATCGGGGCAACACTGTCCCTGCGATGAGGATTCGATATGGAAAACATCCTGGAATTTGCAATGAAAATGGAGATGGACGGCAAGCGCTTCTACGAACAGGGCGCCGAAAAGACCGATGATGAGCGCATGAAGAAGATCCTGCACACGCTGGCCGAGGAGGAGCAGCGACATTTCGATGTCTTCCGCAAGCTCAGGGACAAGAATGACCTTGCCGAGGCGTCGAAAGCGCTCGGCCCGAGGCTAACCACCTCACCCGCGATCAAGAACGTGTTTCAGGAACTGGTGGAGAATGGCATGGAGACGCTTCCGGGCGACGATCTGAAGAACATGTGGACCGAGGCCATCCGGATCGAGGAGGACTCAGAGAAGCTCTATCGTGAACAGGCCGGGCGTGAGACCGATGAGAAGCGCCAGGCACTGCTCAACCGGATCGCCGATGAAGAGAAGAGCCACATTTACCTGATCGACAATATGATCCACTACCTCGCCGATCCGCAGGGATTTGCCCTGTCGCAACAATTCGCGCAGTTCAAAAGCTGGGAGGGACGATAGGCGGCCCGGGGTTACGAATCACGAGCGTTTGAGGCCCTATGTGGCCGGGACACCCTTGCGGCGTCTCGGCCACTCTGATATCACCACTCCCGCCAAAGTGATTGTTCCCCCGATCACGAATGACCAGCCCAGCGGCTCACCCAGCCAGAAGAATGCGACCGCCGTCGCGATGATCGGCTGCACATTGTGCCAGACGGCAATCCGCGAGGCCGCCATGTATTTCAGCACCCAGTACCACAGGATATAGACCACTCCGGACAGACCCCACGACACGTACAAAACAGACAACCACGCCCCAACCCCAACCCCTGAGTAGTCAAAGTCTATTGCGCGCCACAGGCCAAATGGGATGTAAAACACCGAGCCCGAGGCCAGAGCATACGCCGTGACCCTGATCGCACCGTACTTCTCCACCAGCGGTTTTCCCCACACCGTGTAGTACGCCCAGGCAATCACCGCGACCAATATCAGAAGATCGCCCCACAAATAATCCAGGCTCATGGCTACGGCGCCGCCGCTCATGATCGTAACAACGCCGATGACCGCGCATATGACCCCAAGCGCCCTACGCGGCACCACTCGCTCTTTCAAATGAATGATCGCAAGAACGAAAACCCAGATCGGTGCGGTGGAGAAGATCACCCCTCCATGATTGGCACCGGTCAACGATTGTCCTATCAGGAACGCGAGTTGATTGAACGGAATAATCAGCAATCCCAACCCGAGGATTCGCCAACCATCACGGCGCTCTATCTTCCGATGATGCTTTCGGAACCGGACTATGGCGAGCAACGCAATACTGGCCAATATGAAACGGTAGAAGGCGAACGTGAACGGTTCGATCTGCGCCAGCCCAAACTTGGAGATTGGGAAGGTCATAGCCCCCAGAAGCTGCTGAATAACCAGCGCTCCGATCAGGGCCGCCATCGCCGGTCGCTCACCGGTGCGTGAGGATAGCTCATCGTCCTTAGGAGTCGCCGTTACAAGGCCGTTGGTGTACGGCTCCTTGCGCTGCTCGTCACTCATGCGCTCCTCCGCGACGGCGCTGTCGTTGACGTTCTGAGTCTCTTCGAATTCATCACAAGACCAGAACGCAGCGCCGGATGATGCAGTTCCACCGCGGCGCCCGGCAGACGGCAACTCACTATGCTGATCTGGCGACCTACAACATGAACTTCACTAGTCCACCATCAACCCGGATCGAGCTACCGGTGATATACCCGGCGTGCTCGCTGACCAGAAACGCAACAGTGGCCGCAACCTCCTCTGGTGTGGCCAGCCGTCCGGCAGGAACATTCTCCGCAAACGAGGCCATGACTGCTTCCGGCTCCAGGCCTCCTTGTTCGGCGCGCGACTTCGCGAGATCCTGCAGCCGTTCAGTTGCCGTGTACCCCGGACAAACACAATTGGCTGTAACGCCCGAACGGGCATGGGTATTCGAGACCGTTTTGCAAAACGCCGTAACAGCGCTGCGGTAGGCATTCGACAGCACCAGATCATCGAGCGGCTGCGGTACACTCACTGAGGTAATGTAAATCAGCCGTCCCCAGCCGCGGGTGACCATCCCCTCGATGACTACCTTGGTCAGTCTGACCGCCGAGTACAGCAGCAACTCGGCTGCATCCTTCCACTGCTGATGCGAGAAGTGCATGAACCGTCCCGAAGGCGGACCGCCCGCATTACTGACGAGGATGTCGATGAACCCTCCCGGCGTGTCCTTACGCACCCCCTGAGTTACCGTATTGATGCCCTTGTCGGTGGACAGGTCCGCCACCAGACACCCAGGGCGCCTCCCGGTCGCCTTCTCAATCCGATCGGCAGCGGCCTCAAGACGCTTCTTGTCTCGAGAATTAATGATTACATCGGCCCCCTCGGCCGCCAGGGTCATTGCTGTTGCGAACCCCAGACCGGCCGACGCACCGCAGACCAGTGCCTTCTTTCCTTCAATTCCCAGATCCATTACTTGCTCACCTCGGCCAGCTCGTCCGGCAATACCGCTGCCGTCCGGCAACCATTTTCAAAATCCTTAACCCGGAATCGCTCATTCGGCGAATGAATATTGTCATCAACCTGCGCAAACCCGATCAGCAGCGTGTCCACACCGAGCATCGTCTTGAAGTCTGCTACTACCGGGATGGAACCGCCCTCTTTCATAAACACGGGTTCTTTGCCGAATCCCTTCTTGATCGCACGTCCCGACGCTTCCAGCCAGGGACCATCGACCGGTACCACAACCCCGCGCGCACCACCGTGTTTGACAACTTTCACCTTAACGGATTTGGGAGCCAGCTTCAGGATGTGCTTCTCCAGCCTGCGACAGATGTCGTTTGGATCCTGGTTCGGCACCAACCGGCATGTGATTTTGCACGATGCTTTCGCCGGAATAATGGTCTTGCCCCCTTCCCCCTGGTAGCCGCCGGTGATGCCGTTGATGTCAAGTGTCGGGCGTGACCACTGACGCTCGAACGTCGTATACCCCTTCTCGCCCTGTACAGCCCTGATTCCCAGCCCTCTCTTGTAGGCAGCCTCGCTGAAAGGCAGCCGTTTGAACTGCTGACGCTCCCACTTGGTCAGCGCCTTGACGTCCTTATAGAAACCGGGGATCGCGATCTTGCCGCTCTTGTCATGAAGCTGCCCTACGATCTTACAGAGTTCGTTGATCGGATTAGCGATAGCGCCGCCGTACGATCCCGAGTGCACGTCGCGGTTGGGGCCATCGACAAACACCTCAACAAAGGCGATCCCGCGCAGCCCGAATGTAACCGCCGGCAATGTCTTCGAGAACTGCGCGGTATCGGACACCACCGCGATATCCGCCTTGAGCAGTTTCTTATGGGTCCGTATGAATGTCGGGAGGTTTTCGCTGGCGGCCTCTTCCTCACCCTCAATCAGGAACTTCACGTTCACCGGCAGGGTGCCGGTAGTCTTCAGTACCGCCTCAAGCCCCTTGATCTGAGCGAACACCTGCCCCTTGTCATCAGCCGAACCACGCGCGTAGATATATCCGTCCCGCACCTGCGCCTGGAACGGCTGGGACTTCCACAAGTCCAGCGGCTCCGGCGGCTGAACGTCATAATGACCATAATACAGAACCGTCGGCGCCTTCTTGTCGGCCTTGTACTCAGCAAACACCAGCGGATGTCCCTTGGTCTTGTATATCCGGCTCTTGAACCCGCACTTGTTCATGTAGGCATTGAGCCACCTGGCGCAGTCGGCAACATCCTGTTTGTGCTCCGACTTGGCCGAAACCGAAGGGAAGCTGAGAAATTCGAACAAGTCCTTCATACGCTGCTTCTCGGTCTTCTTCAGATACTCGAACGGAGTCATACTTACCTCGTAAATCCGATGTTTCCACATTGTGTCCGCCGAATATAGGTTACGGACTTCGCGCTGTAAAGGGATCAGTAAGAAACATAGTGGCCTGGAAATCACTGCTGCCGAGGCCGCTCGAGAACAGCATCGCTGACTGGCTCGCAATGCATCCAGACGTGAAATGGTGCGGGCTGTTGCGCGCTACCTGTGCATGCGGAACCATTCGGCGGGATCATCGACAAACTTCAGACAGGACTTCAGCAGGCGGGCGTGCATCTTCTCCTCTGCGATCAGCCACTTGTAGAACTTCTTGACCCGGGGATGGGTGGCTTCGGCCAGCTTCTCCTCATAGAATTCCTCGGCGCCATTCTCGAACTTGATGGCAAACTCATAAGCCTCCCGGTCCGAGCCGATCGGTTGATCGGCCTTCTCCAAACGGGCGAGAGTCTCGTTGAATGAGACCAGTTTCTCCTCGGCGTCGGACTCGCCCACATCCACCAACTGCGACTCATCTCCTCTTGTCACGCTGGCGAAGAAATCCCGAATTGTCGCAATATGTCGATCCTCTTCGGCAGCCAGGAACTCGAAGGTCTGGCGGGCGAACTTGCTCGTCGTCTTCTTCGCTGCTTCGACGAAGAATGCCTTGCCATCCTCCTCAAGCTTCAGAGCTACTCGGTAGGGTTCAAGGTGGTCGTATGCAGGCGTCTTGTCATTCATAGCTTGTCAGTATCCAGAATCAGGTGTCAGTGGAGAAGATAGTCGTGATTGGTGAGCAGGTCAATAGTCGCGGCGCTGGAACATGGCCACCGTCAGCCACATCATCGCCACCGCAAACAACAAGGTGCTCCACACCGGCAGCCACGAGTCCACACTGTCGGCGAACGCGATCTGCCGGAACACTGTCTCCATGTCGCCGATTTTGGGCAACACATAGTACAGCGTGTCGAGAATACCGACCACAAGGCGGCTGTTGAGAAACTCGGAGAGTCCCTCTCGCCAGGTGCCGTACCAGCCGGACAACAGCTTCTGAGCAATCCACAGCACAAACGTAGCGGAGATCGTCATACCCACTGAGCCGGACATCAGCCCCACGAATACCGTGAAACTGAGCCACACAAACAGACTGACCAGCGCCCCGACAACCACCCAAAGCAGAGCCGGCGCCGCAAGGCCATATGTGATCCACAGCGTCACATAAAGCACCGCTGCGCACACGACAACAGCCCCCCCGTAAACAACTTCAATAGCGATCAGCTTGTGCAGATACAACTCGGCCCGTGAGACCGGACGCGACAGGTAGTAATCTGCGGTACCTCGTCGTAACATCCGGGGAAACAGGCCCGCAGTCGACATCACGGCCACAAAGACCAGCAATGCCACGAAACTCGCGAAGGCCTGCATCAACGGACCGCGGGTTAGCTGACGGAGGCTTTCTTCCATATCGGGGCTCCCCTGAATCTCTATGTGGAAGTCGACCGCCAGGCTCCCCAGAACAGCCAGCACGGCCAGCGCTGTGAGAAAGCCGAACAGAATGGTCATCTTGCGACTGCGAAACTCGCTCCATGTATCGCGAACCATCGCCATCATACGCCCTTCTCCTGCGGCTCCGTGACAGCCTCGACAAACGACTGCTCCAGCGTCAGCTTCATCGGCTTGACAGACCTGATACTGATTCTCTTGGCGCGCATGGCGTCGATCACCCAGTTGACGTTCTCCGAGTCATTGAGCTCGACAATCAGTCGGTTCGAAGACACCGACACTCGCTTGCCGATGTCCTCAGGAATATCGAACAGCCGGTTGCCAATCTCTGCCTCGATCTCGTACTGGCTGCGACGACTGGTCAGCTCCTCCACACTGCCCACCTTGACGACCTTGCCACGCTGCAGAATCGCCACCCGATCGGCAACTGACTCCACCTCGGAAAGCAGGTGGCTGTTGAGCACCACCGTCTTGCCCTCATCGCGCACCCGCTGAAAGACCTTGCGCAATTCCACCTTCCCGACCGGATCAACACCATCGGTCGGTTCATCGAGCAGCAACAGGTCGGGATTGGCCACCATGGCTTGAGCCAGACCGATCCGCTGGGCCATCCCCTTGGAATACTTCCGAATGAGAGTGTCGCCCCACTTAGCCATATCGACCAAATCGAGCAGGTAGTCGCTCCGCTCTTCAATCTGTACACGCGTCATACCGTGAAAGCGACCTGTCAGCGCAATCAGCCCGCGTCCTGTCAGGTGTTCCGGGAAACGATGGTTCTCAGGCAGGAAACCGACCTTGCGACGAGAGCGCGGATCGGCTGGCGGCAGACCGTGGATCATAGCACTGCCGGACGTTGGCCGGCAAATCGACAACAGCACCTTAAACAAGGTCGTCTTGCCGGCGCCATTCGGCCCCAGCAGACCGAATACCTCGCGCTGTTCAATCGACAAGCTGACCTCATCGAGTGCCACTATGCCCCCCTTACGCATCCGTGGCTGGTAGACCTTGGTCAGTTTCTCAACATCGACGACATTCACTGCTTGATTGCTCCAGTCCCTTGCCGAACAAGTATTCACACTTCATTGACGGTACCAAAATAGGCATACGGAAAATCGGCACGCAAGTTTGTTTTACTCATCTGCCAGCCGGAGGGAATGAGGTGCCTTGAGAATTCTGGCAGTTAAACCGTCAACTCGAGCAAGCGCCACCAGCCGAAGATCATTCACTAACGGAATCGCGGTGTCGCCCGGTCAGCCTCACAACCACTATTGACACCTCGTACAGCACATACAGTGGTCCAGCCAGCATAAGCTGGGTGGCAACATCGGGGGTCGGCGTGATGATGGCTGCTGCGATGAGAATCAGTACCACCGCGTAGCGCCTGCCCTTGCCCAGTATCTGTGGTGTAACAATCCCCAGCCGGCCGAGAAAATAGGCTACAACGGGGATCTGGAAACCGATTCCAAACGCCAGCAGCAGCATCCCCGCGAACGAGATGTAGCTGCTGACCGTAATGATCGGGCTGAGCAGATCCCCCGAGAAGCCGATCAGGAAGTTCAGCGAAAATGGCAGCACCACAAGATAGCAGAATCCGGCCCCGGTCAGAAACAGCGTCGTCGATACCGCTACAAGCGGAAGCACAGTCGCCTTCTCACGCTGATAAAGCCCCGGTGATATGAAGGACCACGCCTGATAGAAGAAAAACGGCGCCGAAACCACCAGGCCCGTAACCAGCGATATCTTCAGATACGCATAGAACGACCCCGTTACCTCGGTTACGTGCAGCTTGATTCCCCCTGCCGGCCTGACGAAGAAAGTCATTATCTGCTCGGAAAAATAGAAGGCAGCCGCTGTTGCCATGATTGCCGCCAGCGTGCACCAAATGAGCCGCCGACGCAACTCCTCCAGGTGATCCAGAAACGGCATACCACCCCCGGTGTCGGGATCATCGGGATAGGGGCTGTCCTTCTCGGGAGTGCTCATAACCGTGCAATTAGGTCACAGGGGGAATAGTTGTCAATGCCTTTACCGAACCAACCGCGCCCCTACTCACCCAGCAGGCGCCTCAGTTCATCGAGAAACTCACTCTTGTCCTTGAACTTCCGGTAGACACTCGCAAACCGGACATAGGCAATCTCGTCGGTCTCCCGGAGCTTGTCCATCACGAGCTCCCCCACCTCCTGACTGCTTATCTCGCTACGAAAGCGGGAGTTAAGCGTGGCTTCGACTTCATCGGCGATCGACTCCAGTTGCTTGGATGTGACCGGTCGCTTGTTGCACGCCAGCTTAAGACCATGAAGAAGCTTGGTGCGATCATACGGCTCATGGCGACCGTCCGACTTGATGATTGTCAGCGCTACGTGCTCCACGTACTCGTAGGTCGTGAAGCGCTTCTGGCAGCCAAGGCACTCCCTGCGACGGCGGACGGCATGACCATCCTGCGAGGGACGGCTGTCGACTACCTTGTTCTCCTCATGTCCGCAGTGGGGGCAACGCATAGCGCAATAGAGCCAACGGGCGGGCGTCTCGGCAGTCGCAATTGGCCATCGGTGCTTCACACCAGCGACGTAAGCAATGAGACTCCCGGCCGGCAGCGTCGCTGTTACTCCGTTTCCTCCTTGATCCAGGCGATGTATTCAGCAAGCCCGGCTACCAGGGGCATGGCGATCACCTCCGGCAGATCGTACGGGTGGTTCTCCTCGATGTACTCGATGAGCTCATCCATGCGTCCTGCCGTCGTCTTGATGATCATCAGCGACTCGGTATCAGTCTCGATTTTGTCATCCCACCGGTATACCGAATCGATGCGGGGGACAATGTTTATGCAGGCAGCCAGCCGCTCTTCGACAATGGCAGTGGCCAACTGGCGTGCCTCATCACGGGGCACCGATACGAGAACGACACGAATACTCTCCATCTACTTGTTGACCTCCCGCTTCAGTTGTTTCTCGATCGAGGAGACCTTGCCGGTCAGCCGATTACGGGCTCCCTTGCGATCATCGATATGCATGATAATATACACCCGGCTGTGCTTCCGGCGAAGCATCAGGCGGGCTTTGTTGATTACCGGGATAACTGCATTCCAGTCTCCCTCAATCAGCGTCGCCATTGAGGTCACCTTGTACGGCAATCCGGACTTATCAATAATGTCGATCACTTTGGCCACATCAGCCGAAACGCTGTCTGATCTCTTGTCCGTCGGAAACATTGCCAGCGAAAACAGCATAGTCACCAGTCCCTTCCAAAAATGGTCGGTTGACTCCTACACACCCGCTGCCCGGTATTCCGCCTGCAGCTCCGGGTATAACGGAAACTTCGCACAAAACTGCTCAACGTCCTGCGCTATCTCGGCAAGCACCTCATCCTTAAGACGATTCGCGATCCCGCGATCGATGAAGTCCGCAATCCGCTTCATTTCATCCGGTCCCATCCCTCGGGTCGTCACAGCCGGAGTCCCGAGACGCACGCCCGACGTCACAAACGGCTTTTCCGGATCGAACGGCACCGTGTTCTTGTTGGCCGTTATCCCTGCCTTGTCCAGGGCGATCTCAACTTTCTTGCCGGTGACTTTGGGGATATCAATGAAGTTCATCAGCATCAGGTGCGTGTCAGTACCGCCTGCGACCAGCCGGTGTCCTTTTACCTTGAGCGCCTCCGCCAGCGTAGCGGCATTCTCGACCACTCTCTTCTGGTACGTCCGGAATTCGTCCGACATCGCCTGCTTGAATGCAACTGCCTTGGCGGCAATTATGTGCATTAGCGGCCCCCCCTGAATCCCGGGCATTACCGTTCGATCCAGATCGGCCGCATACTTCTCCTTGCACATCACCACCCCCCCGCGCGGCCCGCGAAGCGTCTTGTGGGTTGTCGAGGTGACGAATTCTGCCATTTCAATCGGCGAGGGATGCACTCCCGCTGCCACCAGACCGGCGATATGAGCGATATCCACCATCATATAGGCACCGCAGGCATCACACGCCTCGCGAATCTTGACAAAATCCCAGAACCGGGGATACGCCGAGGCTCCCGCCACAATCATCTTCGGCCTGATCTCTTTCGCCTGCCTGATCAGGGCATCGTAATCGATGACTTCCGTCTCGCGGTCTACCTGGTATCCGACGAAATTGTAGAGCATTCCCGAAAAATTGATCGGGTGCCCGTGAGTGAGGTGCCCACCGTGAGACAAATCCAGCCCCATGACCGTATCGCCCGGTTTGAGCACCGTGAAGTAGACGGCCATATTCGCCTGCGAACCGGAGTGCGGTTGCACATTGGCATGCTCACAGCCGAACAACTTCTTGAGCCGCTCCCGGGCAAGGTCCTCGGCAACATCGACAAACTCACATCCACCGTAGTATCGCTTACCCGGATAACCCTCGGCGTACTTGTTGGTCATCACACCGCCGGCGGCCTCCATAACTGCCTGCGATGTGAAGTTCTCGGAGGCAATCAACTCCAGCTTGGTTGACTGCCGATTCGCCTCCCGGACAATGGCATCGTATACTTCAGGATCAGCCTTCTGCAAGTACGACATAGCACAGACTCCTTGGACATAATTTGCCACAATGTATCACATAACGACCCGGCGGTCAATGGCCGGTCGCGGCAGATTCAACCCAAAAAGAAGGCGGGAAGCATCGCCTCCCGCTTTCCTGGTCGTTTGTCTCACGTCGCTGCCACGTCATTCGAGGCTTGAACGTACATACTCATCCTCCAGCGCAGAGATCTTGTCCACTCGACGCTTGTGACGACCGCCCTCAAACTCGGTGTCAAGAAACGTGGTGACGATATCCTCCCAGATGTCCTCACTGACGTACTTCTGCCCCATGCTGAGCACATTGGCATCGTTGTGCAACCGCGTGTAGTAGGCCATGTCACGGTTGAGTGCCAGCCCTGATCGAACCCCGCGAACCTTATTGGCCGTGATATTCGTGCCGTTCCCGGTCCAGCAGATGACAACACCCCGGTCCGCCCGACCCTCCGACACCGCCAGGGCCACCTCCCTGGCATAGTCCGGATAGTCGACGGAATCGGTCGTATTGGTCCCGTAATCAAGTACCGCATGACCCAGCCTGATCAGAAGTGCCTTCACCTTGTCCTTCAGTTCAACCCCGGCGTGGTCACATCCGATAGCTACCTTCATTTTGCGGCCACCCCTTCATACCTGGGAACATAGGTCAGCCAGCCGTACTTGTCCTCGGTCCTGCCTTCAATGATGTCGAAAAACGCCCTTTGCAAGCTCAGAGTAATCGGACCCGCCTTGCCCTCACCGATCGTGATATTATCGATTTTGGAGATGGGTGTCACCTCCGCTGCTGACCCCGTAAAGAACACTTCGTCGGCAAGATACAGCGATTCACGCGGGACATTCTGCTCGATCACCTTGATTCCCATATCCTCGGCCAGCTTAATGATCGAACGCCGGGTGATACCGGGCAGGATGGAGGCCGAGAAGGTCGGCGTGATCAGGGCGCCATCACGAACCAGAAAGATGTTCTCACCGGAGCCTTCGGAAACATGACCGGAGACATCAAGAGCGATTCCTTCAACATAGCCGTGACTGAGCGCTTCCTGCTTGATAAGCTGGCTGTTCATGTAGTTGGCTCCGGCCTTGGCCATGGCCGGCATCGTGTTCGGGGCAATCCGATGCCACGACGAGACACATACCGATACACCCTTCTCCAAAGCGCCCTCGCCCAGATACTGCCCCCAGGGCCACACGGCAATTGCAACATCGACCGGGCACGGTGTCGGATCTACGCCCAGCGAGTTGTACCCGCGATATGCGACCGGACGCACATAGCAGGCCTCAAGCTCGTTGATACCGATAGTGTCCAGCATGGCCTTGTCCAGCTCCTCAGCGGTGTACGGCATCGGCATGCGATAAATCTTGGCTGAATTAATCAACCTCCTGGAATGATCCCGAAGACGAAAACAGGCTGGGCCATCAGGCGTCTTGTAGCAGCGCATTCCCTCAAAAACCGAGGATCCGTAGTGGATAACGTGGGAACAGATATGGATCTTCGCGTTGTCCCACTCAACGAACTCCCCATTCATCCAGATGTATTTGGACTTCTGCATCATAGCTCGGTATCCTCCAGGCCATAGCGGTTACAACATTTCCGGGTCGTTGAATATAGTCAAAAGCATGTCGGATTTCAATCGATTTCCCGAGAACACCGGGCAGCAGGAGCCAAGCCACCTTCAGACGACATGTGAACTATGCGATCGACAAGTTGTTGTACTGTTCACTGAAGTAGTTGCACTGCAAGCCCTCAAAGGACTAATCATGAGATACCTGTTGGTTGTTCTGCTAATCTGCTGGGCAGTTGCTTTCGTCCTTGCGGCTTACGGATTCTGGCGAAGAGCTGAAGTCACGTCCCCTGATGAACCCCACAAGGACCAGGACGCCAGATCGAAACAGCGCTCAGGCACAGCTATGGTCAATACGGCCACTATCATCTTCATCCTGGGCGGACTGGCCGGCATCATCTACTGGTTCACCAGCTGAAGCACCTGACGCCCCGGCCAACTAAGCAGCGTAGTGAGTTGACTAACCAGCGAGGTGAGCTCGATCTGCGAGGCACTCCATCGCACACTACCCGGTTCTGCCGCTGTTTTTCGTGAATCGGCGCCCCGGCCCTGATGCCGCATTGTGGTTGACAAAGGCCGCCGCGTCTTGCACTGATTCTCATCCAACTTGTCTGGGATTAGAAGAATACTTGAGGGCTACAGAATGAAGAGCTTATCGGTCATCAGTATGCTGTGCATGGTCGTGGCCTTTGTGCTGGCTCTGCGCGGCACATGGAAGAAGGCGGACATATTCGATACCCCCGACAGACCAGCCACACCGGAACAACAGGGCATACTGCGTCAAGGCTCACTGCTCATTCGCCTGGCGAAGACGATCTTCGCGGTCGGCACCATTGCAGCCATCGTCTATTGGGGTATCGAGCCTTGATGGTGGTGATGCCCCGCCCGGTGGCGGGAACGCCAGGCTGAGTGTAGCCGAGACCGAGACGAGCAACCGGCGGGAATCTTCCTACCGGAGTAAGCGGGCCTTCACCCGAGGTTTTGCTTCAAGGAAGTCATGTAAGTCGCTGCCCCCAAAATAAATAGAAAGCCAGCAGAGGGATTCGAACCCACGACCTGCTGATTACAAATCAGCTGCTCTACCAACTGAGCTATGCTGGCTTAACACCGATCGCAGCCTCCCCTGCGGGTGCTGTATGTCACTTACACTTTGCGCTTCCAGCGGACTCCCTGCGGGGTGTCTTCAAGGACAATCCCCATCTGAACCAGTTCATCTCGTATGCGATCCGCCGTGGCGAAATCCCTGCTCTTCTTGGCAGCAGTGCGCTCGGCGATCATCTGCTCGATTCTCTCGTCGAGCTGCTCCTGTTCTTTGGCGAATCCCAGCACCGTATCAAACCGCTCAATTGTCTCAAGTGCCCGGTCACGCTCCGGCGCTGACAACTTACCCTCGGTGCGGAGTCGGTTGATGTCGCGAACATAATCAAACACAACCCCCAGCGCACCGGAGATGTTCAGGTCATCGTCAAGCGCCTCCTCGAAACCAGTCCAGGCCTTCTCGATCACGGCCCCAGCGGTGCCGTCGGACTCCCCTCCCGGATACTCACGAAGGTTCACGACGAAATCGTTATACCGTTCCAGCGCGGCCGTGGCGGCTTCCAACCCCTTGAACGAGAAATTCAACTGCTGACGGTAGTGGGTCGCAAGGAGCAGATATCGAACGGCCAGTCCTGAGTAACCTTTTCCGAGGACATCACGCAGGGTGTAGAAATTCCCCAGTGACTTGGACATCTTGCGTCCCTCGACAATCAGGTACTCATTATGCAGCCAGTAGTTGACAAATTTCTTGCCGGTGCAGGCCTCCGACTGGGCGATCTCGTTCTCGTGGTGCGGGAACATATTGTCCACCCCCCCGCAGTGAATGTCGAAATGCTCCCCAAGATACTTCATGGACATGGCCGAACACTCGATATGCCAGCCCGGACGTCCTTTGCCCAAATCGGTCTCCCAGTATACATCGCCATCCTTTTCATCCCAGGCCTTCCACAGAGCGAAGTCACTGGCGGAATCCTTCTCATACTCATCGGAGGCCACCCGCGCCCCGGCCTTCATCCCCTCACGGTCAAGATTGGCCAGCTTGCCATAATCCTCGAATTTGTCAATACGAAAGTAGTAGTTACCGTCAACTTCATAGGCGTAGCCCTTCTCTACCAGCGTCTTGATCATCGCCACCATCTCGGGAATGTGATCAGTGGCCGCCGGATAGACCTCGGCCCGCTCGATCCTCAACGTATCCAGGTCCTCGAAAAAGGCATCCTTGTAACGCTGAGTGAATTTATCAAGCGAAACACCTTCTGCCTGTGAGTCGCGAATCGTCTTGTCGTCAATATCTGTCAGGTTCATCACCTGCATGACGTCGTACCCCTTGTACTTGAGGTACCGACGAAGCAGATCCTCAAACACGTAGGCCCGAAAATTGCCGATATGAGCGAAATTGTACACAGTCGGACCGCAGGTATACATGCGGACCTTGCCCGGCTCGATCGGCCTGAACTCCTCCTTTACGCCGGTAAGGCTGTTCTTGAATCTCAGGGCCATAGCGGTTACGCCTCCGTGAATGATGCCACCGTCTTTTTGTCGAACACGGCGACCAGCTCGGTCACCAGCTTGATGGTATTATCATAATCGGTACGACTCATGATTGCATTATGGCTGTGCAGGTACCGAACGGGCGGGCCGATCACTATCGAGGGCACACCGATACGGCTGATATGCACCCGGCCACCATCAGTGCCGCCGCGATCCATCGAGGTCAGATGATAGGGGATCTTCTTCTTTTCCGCCGTATCAATCACCAGATCGCGCAGTTGCTGGTTCGGAATCATCGTAGCATCGAGCACCAGCACACTGGGGCCGTTGCCCAACCGCTCCGGCTTCTTGAAGTTGCCCGGCGGGACATCCTGGGCAATACTCGTATCCACAATAATACCGACATCAGCGTCAGCCAGTTGCGCCAGTGTCTGCGCCCCGCGAAGTCCCACTTCTTCCTGCACACTCGCCGCGGCCAGAACCGTATTGGGATGCTTGCGACGCTGCAGGCCGTTGATTACCTCAAGGACAACCCCACAGGCGGCACGATTATCGAAAGCTTTTGCCATATAGGCCTTCTTGTTACCCAGCACCTCGAAACTGCTGACCGGTATAATCGGATCTCCGATTCTGATCCCCAGCTTCTTGACAACATCGAACTTCTCCTGAGCGCCGACATCGATAAACATGTCTTTGATCTCGATGACGTTCTTACGCTCCTCAGGGGTGATGATGTGCGGTGGCTTGGAACCGATTACGCCCAGTACCGGACCCTTACTGGTCATGATCCTGACTCGCTGGGCCAGTGCAACATGACCCCACCAGCCACCCAGTGGCAGGAACTTGATGAAACCTTCGTCGGTAATCTCCTTGACCATGAATCCGACTTCATCCATGTGCCCCACAATCAATACCCGCGGATCTTCGGATGTACCGTTCTTGACACCCATAATGGAGCCCATCTTGTCGTACTGGATATCGTCTACTTTCCCCTTGAGCTCACGGGCCATGATCCTGCGAATCTCGCTTTCGTTACCGGGCACACCCGAGGCTTCAGTCAGTTCTTTGAGCAGTTGTTCGACTTTGTCCACGACTTCTCCTCTATCATTCACGTCTGTATCAGCTTACCATGCGAAAACAGAGCCGGAATATAGGCACCAAAACGCGAATCGTCCACCCTAAAAGTCGAAATGCCCGCGAAGCCCAGACAACGAGTCCACCCTGCGCACATCCGCTGGCATGTCAGGTGGGTACTCACGGCCGGGTTTGACCTTCAATATCCCGGGCATCCCGATCGAGGTCGGCCCCTGCACATCCTCAAGATACCTGTCTCCGATGTAGACACACTCGCCGGGAGCGTACCCGGCCATGTTGGCAGCCTTATAGAAGATGTCCGGGTGCGGCTTGCGCCACCTGAAGGTTGAACTGAAAATCGCAAAATCCAGAAACGGCTCGATCCCGAACCGCCGAAGTTCTTTCCGATGCGCCCGCTCCGGAAAGACAGTATTGGAGATCAGCCCCACCCGGCCGTAGCGAGTACGAACGGCCTCGAGCGTCTCAAGCGTGTCCTCATAAACGAACAGGTGTTTCTCTACCGGTTCATAGTACGCGTCAAAGAACAGGTCGACAAACTCCTCATCAGATGGCAGACCCAGCTCCCTCAACAACGGCGCCGCCACCATAGGAACCGACCACTCTTCCCAGGTCGTTGAAGCCTTCTGCCGATAGGCCGCCTTGGCCAACTCGAAGGCATCATTGAACTCAACCTCATCCGGGACTGTCAGCTTCCGACTGACAAGGAACTGCCGCGAGGCCTCCGTACACTCCCGGCCCAATTCATCCCAGGGAATCGACTCGTACTCCAGCAGAGTAGAGCCGAGATCAAACAGCACTGCTTTGGGCGCCAGCTTCTCCATCACCATCAACCTGTCACTGCTTTGTCGCCAGTTGTACCAGACGCTCAACCAGGTCATCGAAACTCATGCCCGACTCGCGAGCCGCCATGGGTACCAAAGACAGTTCTGTCATTCCGGGCGACGTGTTTACCTCTAAACAATATCCGGTTCCCGACTGATCCATTATGAAGTCGACCCGGACCACTCCCTTGCATCCGAGCAGACCATACAACTTCGCGGCATCCTGCTGCATCGAGGCCGATTGCTCGTCCGTGATCGGAGCCGGCACCAGGTACTCGGATTTCCCCTTGGTGTACTTAGCCACATAATCATACAGACCCTCTTTGGGTCGGATTTCCACCACCGGCAGCGGCTCGCCGTCAAGAACCGCCACTGTCAGCTCGCGTCCCGCAATGAAGGTCTCAACAAGGATCTCGCGGGACTCCCGAAAACACTTCTCAAGCGCCTGAGCAATCTGCCCCGATTCACTGACCTTGGTCAGGCCAATCGTCGAGCCACCATCATTGGGCTTGACGATCAGCGGCACGTCGAAACAGTCCAGCACTTCCGCCCCAATGCGCTGCAGGTCACCTTTGTCAGCTACCCGGTACAGGGCATGCTTCGGCGTGATGACATCCACCATAGTCATCAAACGCTTCGTCAGGGCTTTGTTCATGGCGATTGCCGAGGCCAGCATACCTGACCCGGTATACCTCTTCCCGGCCAGGTCCAACAGACACTGCACCTGCCCATTCTCGCCGGAGCCGCCATGCAGGGCAACGAACACAACATCGGAATTCAGCACCGTGCTCGAGCGGATCATCCACAACGGCCCCGGCGGCAACCGATCACTCGTATTCGGCGTTCCTGCTCCCGGATCGAACACCTCCGCTTTGAATCCCTTCCGCACCAGGGCATCATAGACAGCTTGCCCGGACTTCAGCGAAACTTCACGCTCGTTGGACTGCCCACCGACCAGCACGACAACTCTCATTTTTGCTTCCTGCGAATCTTCCTGATTTTGCGCACCACGAACAGGATCACCAGCGCGATGACAATCGGCCAGGCGATCGCATTGTATGTCTTGAAGTAATACTCGACCAGATACAGGTTCTCAACAAACACAAAACCGAGGTACATCAACAGCGCCACGAATACCACATACGACACCGCGCTGAACGCCACCATCGATACCACCGGTACCCGGCCCATGCCGGCTGTCAACGCTATGACGACGCGGAACCCCACCACGAAGCGGGAGGCTATCAGTATCAGTGGTCCCCAGCGACTGAACAGCCGGTCCGCGGCATGGATGTCCTCGGCGCTGAAAAGCTTGTAGTTCTTCCGAAGAAAGAAGTCGCGTCCGTGATGCCGTCCGAACCAGTACCAGACCATCACCGAAAGCAAGCCACCCGTGACTGCCACCAATCCCGAAATGACCGGGTCCATGCGCTCGACCGCTACCAGCGCGCCGGCCGCCACAATGAACGAGTCCCCGGGAAACGGCGGCGTAATGTTCTCGATAAAACAGGCGGCAAACAGCGCCAGATACACCCACGCCGGACCGTATGCAAACAGATGGTCCAGCCACTCATCAATCCAAATCGCGTATTCAGCCATTGAGTACAATCAGGCAGACCGCCGAGGCGGCGATACCTTCCTCGCGACCAACAAAGCCAAGATGTTCCGTGGTGGTTGCCTTGAGGCTGATCCGTTCGGGCACAATCGGCAAAACCGAGCCCAGCCGTGTTCTCATGGCGCTCAAATGCGGCGACAGACGCGGCCGCTGGGCCATCAGGGTGGCATCTATATTAACTATCTCCTTCAGCCCCGCCTGTGTCAGCTTCCTGACAACCGTCTTCAGCAGTTCCAACGAATCAGCATCGCGCCAGGTTTCCTCTGTGGCCGGAAAATGGTAACCTATATCGCCCAGCGATGCCGCGCCCAGCAAGGCGTCCATGATCGCATGTGTCAGGACGTCGGCATCGGAATGCCCGGCCAGACCCTTCTCGTGCGGAATGGTCACGCCACCGATAATCAGTGGCCGATCGGCCGTCAATGCATGCACATCGAACCCGTGCCCGATTCTCAGGTCAGCCATACATCTCCCGTCTGAGTAGCGCCTCGACAGCCACGAGGTCGGACTGGCTTGTCACCTTCAGGTTCGGGCTGTCCGGCTCGACAACGGTCACCTTGAACCCGCACGCCTCGACCAACGAGGCGTCATCAGTGTAGCCGCGTGTAGCATCGGTGCTGGCCGCCTCGTGTGCCGACATGATAAGGTCATACTGGAACACTTGCGGCGTCTGTGCCCCGTACAAATCACGGCGGTCTACAGAGGAAATCACGTACCCGGCTTTAGTCCGCTTCAGCGTGTCCGTGATCGGTGAGGCGAGCAGCGCTGCTCGCTCGCTGCGCGCGCGAGCTATCACCCGCTCAATGTCATTCACGGCCGTCATCGGCCGGGCGCCGTCATGAACCGCCACCAGGCCGGTCGAAATCGGCAACGCCTTCAGCCCGCGATAGACTGACTCCTGCCGCGTGGCCCCACCGGGTACCAGCTTGATCACCTTGCGAAATCCGTACGGGTCAACTATCCTCTGAGTGGCAAACAGCAAGTGCTCCTCGGCGACGACTACGATGATCGAATCGACCGATTCAGCCGCTTCCAGCCGCGAGATCGTCCAGGTAAGCATCGGCCGATCGATCAGCATTCGAAACTGCTTAGGGACCTCGCCGCCAAATCGTTCACCGCTTCCGGCTGCCACTATCACTGCCGCGGTTTTCATCAGGCCCGAATATAGACCCCTTTTCGCAGCGGAGAAAGGTTTTTTACAGGATCAGCATGGCATCGCCATAGCTGTAGAAGCGGAGGCACTCACTGATTGCCTGTTCGTAGGCAGCCAGCATCCGCTCTCGCCCGGCGAAAGCACTTACCAGAATGAGCAACGAGGATTTCGGCAGGTGGAAGTTCGTGATCATGTGATCAACTACCTGAAAGCGGTGTCCCGGCCGAATGTACAGATCCACCATCTTCGACAGCGGCTGCACCCGCCCATCGACAATTCGGGCCGATTCGAGCGTTCGCACCGAAGTCGTCCCCACAACGAACAGTCTCCCGCCACGATCACGCACCCGATTGATCGCATCGGCGGCCGCAACCGGCAGTTCCGCGAACTCCGGATCGACAGTGTGATCCTCAACGCGCTCAGCCGTCACCGGCTTGAACGTGCCCGGCCCCACGTGAAGGGTCAACTCGATCTTCATAATCCCCCTGGCATCCAGTTGCTCCAGGAGCCTGCGCGTGAAATGGAATCCTGCGGTCGGGGCCGCCACCGCGCCGACCTTGTTGCTGTCGGCAAACACGGTTTGGTAACGACGGATATCCTGCGCGCTGTCCCCTCGACGAATGTAGTGCGGCAGGGGGACATGCCCATAGCGAGCTATCAGGCGCTCCCGGGCCGAACGAGAGGTGAACCGTACGTACCAGCGTCCGTCTCCCTGATTGTCAAGCAGCTCGACCCCGGGCGTTCCCTCAAACTCGACCCACTCCCCCGGTTTCACTCGCCGCGAGGGGCTGACCAGAGCCAGCCAGCGCTCGTCAACCGCATCCGGTACCCGGCGCACCAGAAATACTTCGACTCCGGCACCGGATGCGCGTTTCGCGAACAGCCGAGCCTTGAACACCTTCGTGTTGTTCACGACAAGTGCGTCACCGGGTTGCAGGTAGTCAATGATCCGCGAGAAGGGAAGTATCTTCGCCAGCCCGCTACGCCTCCGGTCTATCACCATCAGGCGCGATTCATCCCGCTTCCGGCTCGGATGCTGCGCGATCAGGTCTCGCGGCAGATCGTAGTCAAACAGCTCGATATCCATTGACGCAGTCGTTACTTCCGACTGAAAAGGTTGAGAATAAGTGTCAGCAGCAGCGAAACTATGAGCATAGTCACCAGCGGAACGTACACGGTGGTTCGACCACGCTTAAACACAATGTCACCCGGAAGTCGGCCCAGCCAGGGTATCCGGTCGGCAAACAGAAAGACAACGCCCAACACCACAAGGATCGCCCCGGCCACAATCAGCAGTTTTCCCACCTGCGGCATCATAGCACCCTGCTTTGCTCATTCCTGATCACGCGAGTCATAACTGTCTGCCCATTCGATGGTTATCCGTTCATACCAGCGCGCCACCAGCGTACGCTGTGCCTCCGTCAGCCCGTCAGGCAAAGCCTCCCCGTTGACAAGGCGCTCCAATCCTGTCAGCGCCGCGCGTGTGTCGCCCACCGTCAGGGCCGGCTGTCCACTGGCCAACAGCCAGTCGCGATACACCAGCGTTTCCTCGATCAGAAGGCTCGCTATCTCGCATGCCTGCGGATCATCGGCCTGCTGCATCTGACGAAGCAGGTCAATGATCCGGTTCTCTTCATCCCGGAACATCCTAAAACAGTTTTCCCTGGTTATCAGAACTCGGGAGGCTCGCTCCCAGATGACGGGCAGCTTCGGCAGACACCACCCGTCCCCGTTTGGTTCGCTGCACGAAACCGATCTTCAGCAAGTACGGCTCCACCATGTCAACCAGCGTGTCGATTTCCTCGTTGAGTGTGGCAGCCATAGCTTCGATACCGACCGGGCCGCCCTGGTAATACTCGATCATCACCTGAAGCAGCTTGCGATCGAACGCATCCAGCCCAAGAGCATCGACCCCCTCGGCATCGAGCGCCCGGGCAGCCAGTTCGGGGCTTACCCGCCCATCAGACTTGACGGCCGCGAAGTCCCTCACCCGGCGCAGCAGACGATTGGCTATTCGCGGTGTCCCTCGTGACCGTTCTGCAATGATCCGGGCCGACTCCGACTCCACCGGCGTTTCCAGAAGCTTTGCCGATCGCATGATTATCTCAGCCAGGTCCTCTGGCGGGTAAAAGTCTATGTGATAGTACAGCCCGAACCTGTCCCGAAGCGGCGCCGACAGGAGACCCGCCCGGGTCGTTGCCCCCACCATCGTGAACCTCTTGAGCGGGACATTGATGATTTTGGCAAACGCCCCCTTGTCCACCACAAAATCGACCTTAAAATCCTCCATCGCCGGATACAGAAACTCCTCGATGACGGATGACAACCGATGGATTTCGTCGATGAACAACACATCGCCATCCTTCAGATTGGTCAATATGCCCATCAAGTCACCGGATCGCTGCAGGGCCGGCCCGGCCGTTGCAAACAGCTTCGAGCCCATCTCATTGGCGATAATGTGCGCCAGTGTTGTCTTGCCAAGCCCCGGCGGACCATAGAACAGAATGTGTTCAATCGCTTCGCCACGTCCCCGCGCGGCGTCGATCGCCACCTGCAGCTTCGACCGCAATTCATCCTGACCAATGTACTCAGACAGGCTCTGTGGCCGCAGCGACAGATGTTGTGACTCTTCGGCCGGATCAAGCGGCCCGCCAGTGACTAATCTCTCGCGACTCATATCGTAATCACTGCCCCGTCTGCCCATGCTGGCTGCGGAAGATGATCTCGATCAGTTTGTCGGCCGAATTCACTTTCGGGTTGGACTGTATAGCCTTGGTGATCATCTGCTCTGCCTCCGAGCGGCTGTATTGCAGTTGCAGCAGTACTTCAAGGGTATCCTCAAACAGCGGTGTCCGGCGTGTCCCCCTGGTCACAGCCAGAGGTTCTACAGTTCGACTCAGCGCGAATTTGGTCGTCTTGCCGTTCAACTCGGCGATAATCTTCTCCGCCAGACGGGCTCCAACCCCGGGCAACCGCGACAAGGTAGCCGGGTCCCGAGTCTCGATCGCCTCGGCGATTTCCCTGATGGGAAGAACCAGCGACTTCAGGGCTTTCTTCACCCCAAGACCGGGCACCTGGGTCATCAGCGAGAAGAACTCCCGGTCCACCGGATCAGTGAACCCGACCAGGCGCGGAAAGTGGCTGGCCTTCTTATCCCCGGCTTCAATGTAGTAAATCGTCTCCAGGGTAATCGACTCGCCAAGCGCACCATTGCTCTTGAGACGTTCGGCCAGCGCCGAGGGCAACATGACCTCATACGACACCCCGCCATTCTCAACCAGCGCCGATTCGCCAATCACCTCCCGCAGTATTCCCGAGATACGGCTGATCACAGTCCCACTACCTCCGAGTGTTGCAGCGCACGGCAATGGCACAATGCCACCGCCAACGCGTCAGCGATATCCGGCGGTTCCGGTACAGTCGTAAGACTCAGAGCGGAACAGATCATCATCTGCATCTGCGACTTGGTCGCCCTGCCATTCCCCGTCAACGCCTTCTTCACGCGCGTTGCCGCATAGGGGACGACACTCACTCCGGATCGCGCCGCCGTCATGAAGATCACACCCCGTGCGTGGCCCATGATGATTGCGGTCTTCGGGTGTCCGTAGTGCGAGTACAGCTCTTCCACGGCCACGACATCGGGCACAAACTGCGTAATCACGCTCTCCATTTCACGCGCCAGATCAACCAGCCGCTCAGACAAGGGCGCCTTCTCATTCGTTCGGATCACCCCCGCCTCGGCCACACGGACCTGTTCCCCCTCGAAGTCGAGCACACCATAGCCCGTTATCCCCAGACCGGGGTCTATTCCCAGAACTCGCATACGGTTGTTAGATAGGCGGTGAACGCCCGCATTTCAACTAAAAAGGGCGGCTTTGCCCCGCCAGGACTGACGATGTGACATAGGAGATGGAAGGAAGCAGGCGGCCAGCCCCCGGTACGCCCGTAAACTGGCCGCGCCTGTTCAACAAAGGCCTGTAGCTACACATCGCGCGCACGTGCTCAGAAGAAACTGATCTCCTCCACCAGACCTCGGCCGGTCAACTCCCAGTACTCATGGTGGTCCCAAGTTCCAAGATAATCACCACCAGAGCCCCAGCCTTCCACCCCGATGATGTTGATCCGCCGAGACAACAGCCCCTCATATCCGACGAGGTCGACGGTTTCCATGGTCGTGTCATAGTCATCCTCACCGGCCCAGGTGTATTTCCAGGTGATCGTCCAGGCGAGGTAAGTACCTGTAGGCAGATCGACAAGATCGAAACCCGTGCAGTGCTTCTCGATTCTAAAGGGCAACTCAAGACTATCTGCATAGAGCCAGGAACTCCCTGCTCGGAAGCTATAGAACTGCAGGGCATCGCGCGGCGGGTCATACCATTGTGGGTCCTTCTCCCCGAGGAGGTTTCCAAGCACAGCCGCGCGGGCGTGCTCAATCGACTCGAACTCGTGTCCGCCAATCCTGATTGTCCCCGATTCCTTAAGCGGCGTTGCGCCCGCAAAGGCAGCCCCGTCCCAGCCGAACAGATACAGGCACTTCTTGTGGTTCAGCATCCAGTTGATCTGCACGAGGCTGTCCGGTGGAGTCGTCAGCGGATTGCCTCCAAACATCACTTCCGCCACTCTGGCAGCGGTCGCACCGCCCGGGAGGATCTCGAGGTCATGGACGGCAACCCTCGACGCGCGGTTAATCGCATATCCGATCTGGTCCTCGATCTCCGGTGGATCGTAGTTGTCGCCATACAACCCACCCTGATACGTCCACGTATTGCCGACAACAAGCGGATACTGCGGAGGCGGAAGAATCGTATCTGGCGCCTGTGTCCCAACTATGTCGTCCAGGACACTCCACTGCGCGCTTGCCGGTTCGGTCGGACCCTGCGAACAAGCAGCCAATACAACAGCCAGCAGCCCCAAAACCAGTAGTGTTACTCTGATCATCTCTCTTACTCCTGCGTTAAGTATGTACCTCGTCCTTCCGAGCGGTTGTCAGCCGTGACATGCTGACTGCAACCTACTATCATCGCTACTCCTGATCTGCCGGTTTGATCGCCTCGATTCCCACAACGTAGCTGGACACTCGCCAATACCCGAAATGCCCCGCCGAGTCAATCGGCCGAACATCCTCAACAGCATAGCCGATTCGATGTCTGCCCGGAACGAGATGATCGCTCAGATCAATAACCAGCGGCTCGACCACGTCCCCGGGACACCACCCGGAACGGGAGAAGTCCGAAGACCACCAACCATCCGACCAACGCGCCGTGTAGGGGTTCACCGCACGGAAGTCGCGGCAATCATCTCTCCAGGGACGGAAACGGTAGACAACGACATCGTTGACCCTGATTACATTGTCCTTGGTGACGAACTCATCCCCCCCCCGACCGTCGGTGCAGTGCCCCGAAACATAGTAGTACAGCAGGACTCTGTCAGCCCCCGGCGGTACGTCCACATCAACCCCGATACCTTCCGGGTGAATATCCTGAGCGTTATATGACTGGACAAACATCACCGGCTCAACCCAGACAGATTGCTCGATCGGCGAACTATACTCACTGGTGTCGGCGGGGGTGAACAGCAGTTCGAAATCGACTTGCCATGCCGGTGATACCCATGTATCTACAAACGCCTCGAAAACGCACTCATCCCGCAGAAGCGGAGCGAGATGGCTGACGTCAACCTCGAATTCTGTGAATCCACCATAGGACGTAACGAACTTCACCATCTCGATCGGCGGCCCATCGGGGACCACCAGGCGAACGTCACCGGCACGATCCCATTTGTCATAGACATTGCGATCATCCTTCGCCACCGGATACACCGCAACCTGCGCTTTGATCGCCACAGGCTCGTCGTAGTCCGGCAGAACCACATTGCGGCGAACCACTCGTCCGTTTTCGAAGATCTCGCCGCCCATCACAGAGGCCAACTCACCCGGATTGCCCGGGCTGAACTGGATATCGACTTCGTGCAGAATCGAGACTCTCTGGACCTGACTTGCCACAGATGGCGAACACAGGAGTGTCAGCACTGCACACACTGAGAACATGGGCACGAAAACTCGCCATTTCACGGTCGAATTCAAACGCATTACTGAGACTCCTGTTAGTATCAACTTGTGAATCGGGACCTCAATTCAGGGAGCAACCGGCTATACTCATGATTACCGTTCCCCTGCCTGCGCCGCAATGTCCTCTGAACACAAGATAGTATCCGCGCGCCAACATGTCAATCGATCGAAGGGGGTCAGGAACCGCTTGACGAAGCGAGGTCCCTGGAGCAGATTGTCTTGATTAGAACGGTCCCAACGACTGCAGCCTTAGCGCAGGAGTACTTTATGGTCTTGGAAGAATTGTTGGTTACCTCTTTTTGGCGAAGGCTTACTGCTTTAATTCTGGTAGTGTGCTGTTGCTGGATTCTGGCAGCCTGTGCAAACAAGAGCACTGGAGACGATGACCCGGACATACCGGATGACGACATTACCCCGCCGGCCGCCGTAACGGACTTGCACGTGATTCAGGTGACAACAGCGACGGCCTTACTCCAGTGGACCGCTCCCGGCGATGACAGCCTCACCGGTGTTGCCTTCGAATACGACCTCCGGGGTGCTCTGGACAGCATCACCGAGGCCACGTTCGGTCAGGCCATCAGAATCGACAGCGCCCCGCCCCCCATACCGGCCGGACTGACACAGCAGTGCCTGATTGAGGAACTGACACCCGGCATGACATACTACTTCGCTCTCAAATCTCGCGATGATGCCGGCAACTGGTCGGGCCTGTCCAACTGCACTCGCGCCGACTGCCCCGAAGACGCCCTCGTCACTTTCACTGATCTGTCGCTTGAAGCCATTGTTCGTTCTCACGTAGCAAAACCAACGGGAGACATCCTGGCCTCTGATGTAGACACCGTCACTGAGCTCAACGCCAACGATGCCGGCATCACCGACATCACCGGTTTGCAACACTTCACTGGTCTGGGCATACTGCATCTGGGGCTCAATGACATCGCCGACCTCACACCGTTGCAGGGGTTAACAGATCTGCGCGCACTCCATATCGGCACCAATGCCATTGCAGATCTCTCGCCCATATCGGGTCTGATAAACCTCGTGCAGTTGTCGATCGGACAGAATCCCCTTCTCACCGACATCAGCGCCGTTGCAGGCCTGGTGAACCTGCGCACCCTTCGGGTCAATGGCAGCTCAGTCACCGATTTCTCGCCCATCTACGGCCTTTCAGCGCTGGAGGAACTGGACATTCACAGCAACCGTCTCGACAGTCTGACTTTCCTGTCCGGCTACCCGAACCTTCGGGTCGTAACGCTCACCTACACGCACACGTCAGACATATCACCGCTGGCGCCGCTGACCAGTCTTGAAGAAGTGTATCTCAATCAGAACGCGGTCGTGGATGTCACCGCCATGAGCGGTCTGACGAACCTCAAGCGCATAGACCTGCGCGACAACCAGATAGTGAGTATCCTGCCGCTGGTGAACAACAGCGGTCTGGGCACCGGAGACTTGCTGCGCCTGCAGAACAACCCCCTGGACTCGATGTCAATACACGAATACATACCGACTCTGCAGAACCGGGGCGTGGCCGTGTACTTCTGACCGTGCGTGTTCAGTAGCCTCGCAAACACAGACGCGATGGCGCCCCGGCCCGCCGCGACCAAACGCTGCGGGTGGCGTCGCCGCCGTCCGTGAGCTATCCGGACCCTATGACGCAGGCACACGAGCCTTACCTTAACAGCGGCAATCGGGCGAGGCTGTCAATCGTCAGGGCCGGAGTTATGCCGCTTCTGCTAACCACATCCTCGCGATACTTGCCGGTTCGTACCAGTATTCCCTTCATACCCAGTGCCTGTGCCCCCCTGACATCACCAATGATGTCATCTCCAATCATCGCTACCTGAGCCGCCGGCAGACCGAGCTTGTCCAGCGCCGACTGGTAGAAGCTGCGAGTTGGTTTGCCAACCTCCACCGCTTGTGTCTCGGTGGCGTACTCCAGAGCCGCCATGAATGAACCAACGCTCAGCCGAAGCTCCCCGTTGCTCATCCAGTACTTCGACTTGTGCAGGGCCAATACCCGAGCACCATCGAGCACCCGGTGGAACATTCGGTTAAGTAGCCCGTAGCTCCAGTCCTCGCCGATCTCGCCTACCACAATCCACTCGGGATCCCTATCATCCTGCTCAAACGTGAGAAAGTCGGCGCGAGTGTCCCGGTTCATTACCAGCCATACGCGCTTGGCGCCCTCCTTCTTGAGGACATCAACCGCGGCGGAGGTGACTCCGAAGATTTCTTCGGACTTCACGGGCATCCCCATATCCACCAGCTTCCTGTGAAGGGTGGTCCTGGAACTGGTCGTGGTGTTGGTACAGAAAAGGCAGCCCATGCCGGCTGCCTTGATCCTGGTGATCGCTTCTGCGGCTCCCTCAATGGCTTCGTCATCCTGGAACACGACGCCGTTGAGGTCGATCAGAAAGCCGCGTATTTCAGCCAGACAACTCCCGTCCACGTCTACGCCAGCTTCTCCAGCAGCTCGTCGGGGATGTCGAAGTTGGCGTACACCTTCTGGATGTCGTCGTGGTCTTCCAGCAAGTCGTACATCTTCATCATCGAGGAAGCCTCGCTTTCCTTGCTCAGCTTGACCGTATCCTTGGGAATCATTGTGACCTCGGCCGTCTCCATAGCGATCCCCCGCGCTTCGATCGCCGAGCGCACGTCATCAACGGCCTCCGGCGGCGTCGTGATCTCGTACAACTCTCCTTCGGTCTTCAAGTCCTCCGCGCCTGCCTCAAGGGCGATCTCAAGCAGCGTCTCCTCGTCGACCTTGCCGGCATCAACAGTGATGAAGCCCTTGCGCTCAAACATCCACGCCACACAGCCATTGGCACCGAGGTTGCCGCCATACTTGCTGAGAATGTGACGTACCTCGCTGACCGTACGGTTCCTGTTGTCGGTTAGCCCTTCCATGAACAGGGCCACCCCGCCCGGGCCGTAACCCTCATAGGTCACTGACTCATAGGACACGCCCGGCAGCTCGCCGGTCCCTTTCATGATCGCCCGCTTGATATTGTCCGCCGGCATATTCGAGCCCTTGGCGGCAGCGATGGCGGTCCTCAGACGCGGATTAGCCTCAGGGTCACCGCCACCTTCGCGAGCCGCAATCGTAATCTCCTTGATATGCCGGGTGAATATCTTTCCCCGCTCGGCATCGGCCTTGCCCTTCTTCCGCTTGATCGTTGACCATTTTGAATGGCCGGACATAGCGCCTCTCCTGTATGTCTAAATGTGATATGGTCGTTCTAAACTATGATAGCCACTTAAGATACACAATCGCGCTGCATCTGGCAAGATACCACCGACAATCTTTTTTGGCACTTGATTCGGGCGGGCGTGTTCGATACCATACACGCTATGGCTACCGTGTTCGAACGTATCAGGAAGCGGGAGCTGCCCGCCAAGGTGTTCTACGAGGACGATGACGTGATGGTCATTGCCGATCACCGCCCTCAGGACACCGTCCACCTGCTCATCATCCCTCACGACGTCTACCCCGATTTCTACCGGACACCGCCGGAGGTCATGAGCAGACTGCTGACAACCGCCAGGATGATTGCCGACCGTCTGCAAATCGCCGGCCACTTTCGTTTGGTCATTAACAACGGCTATCGCCAGGAAATCGACCACATTCATATCCACTTCCTTTCCAGTCGCGGCGCTGAACACCTGACCTGGCTTGATCGGTAGCTCATCTCCGAGATTACCAGTAACCAAATGCCCCTCAACTCGATACGATGCGATGACCAAACGCGAAATCTCGTCAGTATTCATTTGACAATTGAAGAGAAGTGTGTAACTTTCCGATAGTTGGAAGTATGTCTAATCTCAAGCGCTCGAGAGGAGGTGTCGCTGTTTGACAGGAGTTAAGGTTCGGGACGATGAGTCCTTTGAACGCGCCCTGCGTCGATTCAACAAGTTCTGCGAAAAGACGGGAATACTGACCGATATCAAAAAGCATCAGCATTTTGAAAAACCGTCGGAGGCCCGCAAGCGTAAACTGGCCGCCGCCAGGCGGAAAGCGCGTCGGGCTCGCATGATGGAGAGAGACTAACGATTACATGTCTGTTATCAGTAAGATAGACAGCGATATCAAAGAGGCCTTGAAGGCCGGTCAGAAAGAAAAACTGACCACCCTTCGAGGCCTCAAGTCTGATCTGAAATACGCTCAGATCGACAAAGGCAAGGAACTGACCGAAGAAGAAGTGCTTGCCGTTCTCGCATCGGCCGCAAAGAAACGGCGCGACTCCATCGAGCAGTTCCAGGCCGGAAACCGACAGGACCTCGTCGATTCCGAAACGTTCGGACTGCGCATTATCGAAGCGTACCTGCCGAAGCAGCTTTCCGAGGATGAGCTAAGGCAGATCGTCAGTGATGCCATCCAGGAAACCGGGGCTCAGTCGCCACAGCAAATCGGACTGGTAATGAAAGCCGTCATGCCCAAGATAAAGGGGAAGGCCGACGGCAAACTGGTCAACCGCCTCGTCTCGGAAATCCTTGCCAATTGATTTAAAAAACTTCTATAATCCGGGCAAAATCAATCCTGTGTAAGGGAGTACGCTTGTCATGAACTGGGTTGATATCGTCCTGCTCGTCCTGTTGCTGCTGTCGGTCATTATCGGCGCGAAGAAGGGGCTGATCAGGGAGTTGACCGCCTTCTTTGTCGTCGTCGTCGCTGCCATCGTATCCATAACCTACATCGACCAGTTTGCTGTCTGGGTGCACAATCAGCTCGGCGGCTCACCCTTGATCTCGGCCTTCCTCTCTTTCGTGGTGCTCCTGGCAGCCGCCTATGCCGCCTTCAAGCTGCTGGCCATGCTGTTTTACAAGATTGCTCAGGTCAAATCACAACCACACCGCCGTGACCAGATGGGCGGTGCCCTCGTCGGCTTCCTGCGCGGGTGGCTGATTGTCGGATTCATCACTTTCCTCGCCTTCCTCCTACCCATGCCGCAGGGATTCTACACTGCCTTTGAGTCCTCGTTCTTTGGCCCCACTGTGGCCAAGACACTCCCTTTGATTTACGACTCCACCGGCATGTTCCACCCAACCAAGCCCACCTTCCTCCAGCAAATGGAGAAGACCCTCATGTTGCAGAGCGGCCCAACCACCAACAGCTCAGACCTGGAAGAGAGTCGTATCCAGGTCCACCGCGTACTCTACCAGCTCGAACGTCACTTCATAACCGGCAGCGGGACCTAAAAGACGCTTTCCTGAGGCGCTGCAAGACGTATATTAGGGCCGGCAATTGCCGGCCTTTTTTGGGTGGATAGATAGAAACATGATTGATCAGCACAGTCTCACAACCCTGGAGTTCTCAAAGGTCATCGACCGCATTGCAGGCAAGTGCCTCACTCCGCACGGCCCCGAACAGGTGCGGGCGTTTCAGCCGATGACCGACCGCGCTCTCATCGAGCGCCGCAGCACTGAGATTACCCAGATGAAGGACATTGTCAATTTCGGCGATGCCTTCCCCCTGTGGCGGATCGAGGACTGCCGCGAGCTGCTCGCACAGGCCCGGATACAGGGACACTATCTCGACCCCAAGCAGTTTCGTACGCTTCTGCAACTGGTCGAGATCTCCATCGACCTCCACGGCTACCATCGCGAAGGACGTGACAACTTCCCCCAACTGGCCGAGCACCTGCAGCACGTTCGCGCCTTTCCGGAGCTGAAGACCGAGATCACACGTGCCATCGATGATGATGGCGAGATTCGTGACAGCGCCTCCCCTGCCCTGAAGAAGATCCGAGCCGACCTGCATGACAGCCGGCGAACCATTGTCGCCCGCATGCGCAAGATTCTCGGCGAACACCAGAAGCAGGCTGGCTGGCAGGACGATGTTGTCACCCAGCGTTCGGGGCGATATGTCATTCCGGTCCCCTCTAACCAGTACCGGGGCGATATGGGCATTCTGCACGATCGCAGCCAGTCCGGCGCCACGCTGTTTATCGAGCCGCCACAGACGGTCGAGCTGAACAACAAGATCAACATGCTCATTCAGGAGGAGCACTACGAAATCGAACGCATCCTCCTGGCCCTGACTGCCGAAGTCGCCGCTCGCGCCGACGCCCTTACCGAAAACGTCCGTCGGATCGGGCATCTCGATGCTGTCCACGCCGCAGCCACCTTCTCCAATGACATACAGGGCACACGACCGATACTGGCCGAGAAGGATGCCGTTCTCGATCTGCGCGATGCTCGCCATCCCCTCCTGATCGTACACTTCCGTGACATCATGAAAGTGGTGCCGACCAGCCTTGAGCTTGGCGACACTCGCCAGGGACTGCTCATCACCGGTCCGAATACGGGCGGCAAGACGATTGCTCTCAAAACGATAGGTCTCGCCGTTCTCATGGCTCAGGCCGGCCTTCACATTGCCGCGGCAGAGGGATCGACAATCGGCCTGTTCCGGCACATCTTCGCCGATATCGGCGATGAGCAGTCTATCGAGTTGTCGCTGTCCACCTTCTCTTCGCACGTGCGCAATATCATCCGGGGCCTGCGCTCGGCGGACTCGCAGACGCTGCTGCTGTACGATGAGATCGGCGCCGGCACCGACCCGCGCGAAGGAGCCGCCCTCGCCGAAGCTATCATTCACTACGCGCTCGACAAAGGCGCGAAGCTGCTGGTCACGACCCACTATTCACAACTCAAGACGCTCGCACTGGACAATCCCGAGATCGAAAACGCCTCGCTGGAGTTCGACCGCGAGACCCTCGCCCCCACCTATCGCCTGCACATCGGGCTTCCCGGTTCTTCGTACGCCATCCAGATAGCCCGACGGCTCGGCATGCCGGCCGAGATCTGCGACAAGGCCGCGGCCGCTGTCGGAACCGGCGAGCGCGATCTCTCCGAGCTGATTGCTGCCCTGCAATCCGACCTCACCAAACTGCACCAGGACCGCAACGAACTGACCCAGCGCCTCGACAAAGCCCGACAACTCGAGGAATACTACCGAAGCCAGGTCGAGAGCCTCAAGAACGAGGTCGAGGCAAAACGGAAGCAGGGTCTTGAAGACACGATGAGATTCCTTGATCAGACCCGCAGGGACGTCGAACACTTGGTGGCCGACATCCGCAGTTCCAAAGCGTCCGGAAAGTCCGTCAAGGATTTCCATCGAAAGATGAAGGTGGCACAGCAGAAGTTGGGTGAGTTGAAGGCCACAACACAGCCACAACCGGAGCTGGACCAGTCGTCATTTGCGGTTGGTGACACAGTGGAAATCATCTCCTTTGGTACCGTCGGTGAAGTCGAGGAGCTGCTCGACAATGACCGCGCCCGCGTAGTTGTCAATAACGTCCGGACCACGGTCGACTTTCGCAACCTGCGCAAAGTCAGCGACGGTACTCCGCGCGGTCGTCGCCCGGCAGTGAAATCGGTCGCCCGTGACGTTGCCCAGATCGAAAGCCCTGAAATCCATCTTCTCGGCATGACTGTCGATGAGGCTATCGATGCGCTCGACAAGTTCATCGGGCGGGCCGTCATTGCCGGAATGCAGCAGATCTATGTCGTACACGGCAAAGGCACCGGGGCGCTCCGGCGCAACCTGTCCACATGGCTCAAACAGCACCGCGATGTCGAATCAATCCGCCTGGGCGACTGGGGCGAGGGCGGCAGCGGTGTCACTATCGTCAAACTGCGGAGCTGAACGTAACACCCGTACGACCATGATACCTGAGGACACGATAGACCAGATACGCCAGTCAAGTGACATTGTCGATGTCATCGGCGGCTACCTGCGTCTGAAAAAGCGCGGGCGCAATTTCCTCGCCCTGTGTCCGTTCCATACCGAAAAAACTCCCTCGTTCACGGTCTCGCCCGAAAAACAGATCTACCACTGCTTCGGATGCGGCGCCAGCGGCAATGTCTTCACGTTCCTGATGGAACACGAGAAAATGAGCTTCGTCGAGGCCGCCAGATTCCTTGCCCAGAAAGCCAACATCACCATCCGCGAGGACAGACAGGACAGCGCCCGCCGTGAACGACTCGAGACGATCGCCTGGGCTAACCGCGTGGCGCTGGAATACTTCCGCGGCATGCTCCAAAACCAGCGATACCAGGTGGTACTGGAAAAGTATCTGCGGGGCAAGCGGCAGATTACTGACGCCGCGATCGATCACTTCCAGCTTGGCCTCGCCGGGGAAGAATGGGACGGCCTGATCCGACATGCCCGCAGCAGGGACCTCATGCCCGACCAGCTGGTCGAGGCCGGACTCGCATTGAAAAACGAGGAGCGCGGCTCGTACTTCGATCGCTTCCGACAGCGCCTGATGATCCCCATTTTCAATCTCTCGGACAATCCTATCGCATTCGGCGGTCGAACGCTCAAGAAGGGTGAACCGGCCAAATATGTCAATTCGCCGGAGACCCCCCTCTACAACAAGAGCAGCGTCCTCTACGGTCTCAATCAGGCCCGCAGCGCCATCCGTTACGCTGGTTTCGCCTACATCGTCGAAGGGTATTTCGATGTCATCTCGCTCTGGCAGGCGGGAATACCCAATGTCGTGGCCTCATCGGGAACCGCTTTCACCGCCCAGCAGGCACGACTGCTCGGACGCTTCGCCGAGGAGGTATACCTGTTTTTCGATGCCGACAGCGCCGGTCGCAATGCCGCCATCCGCTCAGTCGACGTCCTCTACGACGCCGAACTGGAGGTGAAGGTGATCGAGGCCCCCGAAGGAGAGGACCCGGACTCCCTCGCCCGCGAACAGGGCGCCGAGGCAATCGAGGCGCTGCGCAGTCAGGCAACCGGCTTTGTCGCTTACCGTGTGCGCCATGTCCAGATTGAAAAGACTGGTGTTGTCGGACGCGAAAAACTCGTCAAAGAATTGCGAGCCGTTGGCAACCGCATCGGCGACCCTACCCGCCGTGAGCTGTTTTTCGATGAGGCCGCCAGTCGCCTCGGCGTCAACACATCCCTCTTCCAGATCGACAGCCCAGCGACGGCAGAACCTGTCCCCCGCCGGCGGTCGCAGACACAGGCACCCGACGAGTTCAACTTCCTGTCGCTGTTGTTCGTCTACAATGACGATCTGGAACCCGTCTTCGAAACCATCGCTCCCGATGATATCGACTCAAGGAAGCTCTCTCGCCTCTACTCCGCCATGATCGCCCAGTATCGGAGCCTGGGACGACTCGATGCCGCCCGGCTCGTACAACAACAGGCCGATCCGGACTTCCGCTCGTTGATAGCCGAGGTCGCCAGCGTCGAATGGGACGACGTCGATGTAACCAACAAACTGCGCACCGCCATCCAGACAATCATGGAAATGAAACGCCGTCGTGTTCGCACCAGGCTGATGACCGATCTCAGGAAAGCGGAAGCCTCCGGCGACACCGAGGAGGCCAACCGTCTGCTCCGCGAAATCGAGAGGTACTTTGGCGATGATTAAGCGGCTGGAGATCGAGAACATCGCCCTGGTCGATCATGCCGTCATCGAATTCGAACGCGGCCTGTCCACCCTGACCGGTGAAACCGGAGGCGGCAAGTCGGTCGTGGTCACCTCCCTCGCCCTGGCGCTGGGTGCCCGAGCGGACCGCGAGTACGTCCGCCACGGCGCCGAACAGGCCCGCATTGTTGCGCAGTTCTCGCTGGAGGATATTCCGATAACAGCCCGCAGACGCCTCCCTGAGCGGCTAAGGGCGTGCGAGGAATTCACGGTTGAACGCGTCGTCACGGCCAGCGGCCAGAGCCGCGCTAAGCTCGACGGCGAAAACATCACTGTTGGCGAACTGCGCGAGTTGACAACCGACATCGCCGAGATCCTCAGTCAACACGCCTCACAACGCCTGATGGATGACACCAACCACCTGATCTTTTTGGATCGCTTCGCCGGTCTCGAATCCGAGGTGGCACAACTCGCCGAACGCTACCACGCGTGGCAACAGAGCGCCACCCGGTTGCGCCAACTCCAAAGGCAGCGTGAGCAACTGATCAATGAGCGTGAACTGCTCTCGTTCCAGCGACAGGAAATCGAGCAGGCCGAATTGCGTGCCGGTGAAGAAATCGAACTCGAGAGCGAACGCCGACGCCTCGACTCGGCGCGCGAACTGATGTCCGGCGCGGCAGCCATACAGCAGCTTCTTGGCGGCGAGGACAACTCGGTCAGCATGATGCTGGGCACGGCCCGCAGGGAGCTGGCCGTTATGGCGCGCCTCGATGACCGTCTGGCCGACAAGTTGCGGACCCTGCAGAGCGCGGAGCTGGAGATCGAGGAGTTGCGTCGCGATATGGAGCAATACGGCGCCTCAATCGAGGACGACCCGCAACGGCTCGACCAGATCAACGAACGCCTAACCGAGATATACCGCCTGAAGAAGAAGTACGGCAACACCGAACAGGCCGTGCTGGACCATCTTGAGAGGATCAGCCACGAACTGGACACCAGCCTCCCCCCCGATGACCACATCGCCCGGCTCACAACCGAGACGGCGCAACAGCTCGATCACTACGCAGAACTGGCGCGCGCAGTGAGCACCAAACGGGAAAAGGCCGCCGAAACCCTCCGCCGAGCGGTGCTTTCACAACTGCCGGATCTGGCTATTGACAACGGCGATTTCATCTGCGAGTTCATCCGCCAGTCTGGCACCGACCCTTCGATTGAGTTTATGGGTGACAGCGTCACTTTCGGAGAAAATGGGCTGGAACAAGCTCGCTTCCTGTTCACCGCCAATCCCGGCGAACCCCTCAAGTCGCTTTCGAAGACGGCCTCCGGAGGCGAACTCTCCCGCGTCTTGCTCGCCCTCAAACTGGCGGAGAAACAACAGCGTACCGGCGGTTGCGGCCTCATGGTGTTCGATGAAATCGATACCGGCATCGGCGGCCGCACGGCCCTTGCCCTCGCCGAAAAACTCAAGGAGCTCTCAGGCCAGGCCCAGGTAATGGTCATCACCCACCTGCACCAGATCGCCCGCCTGGCCGATCACCATTATGTCGCCGACAAGATTGCCGCCCCCGATGGCCGCACGCTCATCAAAGTCGAGCGCCTCAGCGGCGAACGAATCAACCGGGAAATCGACCGGATGCTGGCTATTGTCGAAGAGTAACGCTCGTACACACCCGCTGTTATCTTATTGCCCACCAGTTTTTTACCTTGCCCACGCAACAACCGCCGGGTTCCTTCGAATAATACCAAAGCAGGTGAATAATCCCTCCTCGCGCAGGTATATACCATAACAAGAGGTGAAACGCGCGATGTGTACTGACGCGACATTGGTGAGCGGAATTGCTGCCGGCGACAAGAAAGCCCTTGGCCTTCTCGTCCAACGGCACAAGAAACTGGCCTATCGTCTGGCGCTCGGGTTGGTTGGTAACAAAGACGATGCCTTCGACATTTCTCAGGAAGCCTTCCTGCGAGTCTATCGCTCCGCCGCTACTTATGATCAGACGCAACCGTTCCTGCCCTGGTTCTACACGATCATCTCCAACCTGTGCAAAACGTGGTTGCGCAAACGCAGCCGCTATGAGCACCGGGCCGTCGACCTCGATGATGTCTCCTTCCTGCTGGTGGACACCAGGACCCCGGACACGGCACTTGAGACCAGGGAGCTGATCGACCGTCTGCGCCGGGCACTCATGGAACTGCCGTTCAAGGATCGAGAAATCATCACGCTCCAGCATTTCCGGGACCTGAGCTATGATGAAATCGCAGTACTGCTGGGCATCCCCAGGGGCACAGTCATGTCACGCCTGTACTATGCGCGCAAGAAACTGCTAAACCTGATGAGGCTCCACGATGACTAACGACATGCATGAGTGGCTCGCCGGCTATGTCGACGGTGAGCTGCCCGAGGAGCAACGCAGGCAATTCGAGGAGGAACTGAAGCGCAATCCAAAGCTTCGCGAGGAGCTGGCAACGTTTCAGAAACTGCAGGAGGTAACGGGCATGGTCCGCTATGCCGATTTGCCGGACGAGGTCTGGGAAAGCTACTGGGCCAACATCTACCGGCGCCTTGAACGTGGCATCGGCTGGATTGTCTTCTCAGCTGGCGCGATTATTCTGTTGCTGTTCGGGCTGTATCACGCCATGTCCAGCCTGTACGCCGCCGCCGATATCCCCCTGTGGGTCAAAATCGGCATCACCGGTGTCCTGGCCGGCAGCATCATTCTGCTTGTGTCCTACGGCCGAGAACGATTGTTTGCGTACAACCGTGACAGGTACAAAGAGGTCAAACGATGACAGGAGCTATCATTCTCTCTACCAGCGACGACATCGCTCATAAACGGATCGTCAAAACGCTGGGACTGGTCAAAGGGAACACCATTCGCGCCCGACACCTTGGCCGCGACATCGCCGCTGCCTTTCGCAATATGGTCGGCGGCGAAATCTCCGACTACACCAAGCTGATCGGGGAATCGCGCGAACAGGCGATCGATCGCATGGTTGAAGAGGCCCGTGCTATGGGCGCCAACGCAATAGTGACTATCCGCTTTTCCACCTCGGAGATCATGCAGGGCGCGGCCGAATTGCTGGCCTACGGTACCGCCGTCATCGTCGAAGACGACGAGTGAACTGACGCACCGCTTGCACAGATGCATTCAACGAGTCGCATGAGCCTGTGCCCACGCCGGGTGTGCCACTACAACCGGACTCCGATCATGAAGGACAGATTCCTGTTCTTGACCGATGGATCACCTTCGAGATAGAAGTTATCGCCCGGTTCCTCACCGGATATACTGTTCACTTTGTCGGCATCGATCGTGTTGGACAGACCCAGCGTATATCTGACATCAAGAGTAACACGCTTGTAATCAATTCCTCCACCGAACACCAACCCCACATCCAGAGACTTCGTCCCGTCGGAGACATCGAGTGACCTGTCGCTGTACCCCACCTCTGATTTCAACAACACGCTGATCGCCGGTCCGACAAACAGGTTCGGATGGAACGGGCCCGCAGGCACAAGGTCATACTTCAACAACACCAGGAATTCCAGATAATCGGTGAACCAATAGGGATCGACAAAGAAGATGTTCTTCTCAGCCCCCTTGTAAACATACAGAATCTCTGGCTGTACCGCGAATTGACGACTGAGGTTGTAAGTCAGGAAAGCACCTCCGGTGAATCCGACTCGGCTGTCAAGGAAGTCGTTTAGCTCATCGTAGGCGGTGTTGATTGAGGCGATGGTAAAGCCGAGCTTGAAGCCTTTACCGGTCACGCCGGTAGTCCCCTCTTGTGCGCTCTTTGCGACACCCGGCAACAGGATGACCACCAGCAGGAGCAGCTTTTTCATGGGACGTCCTCGCGTCGATATTGTTCACCGATCTGTCTTCCTTCGACCGCACGATACCGACATTTCAGTCCACAAACAAGAAAGACCGACTTCTCGTTTTACAGTCACCGAATGTGAAGGTAGCCACCAGCGCGCGCATCCGACGAATAGTCCAGTAATCAATCCCGAACACAACGCACCGAAAGCCCGTTCTGCATGTTGCTGTGGTAACGACTGATCCCCGAATTGTCGTTGTACAAATAGCGCGACCACGCGTCGAGACTGTCGTACGCCGTGGAGGACCAGAAGTAACCGTTGAAACCCATGTTGTTGAAGTGACCGAGATAGTTGCGGAACCCTCCGGGCACCGCGCTGAAACCGCTTTCGTTGGTGGCGCTCGCATTGGGGCTGATCCACTGTGAGGTACCAGTGTCTTTGAGCTTCCCCCCCACGTCCTCGGCCATCTCTCGAAAGCCCTTCGAATCAGCCTCAGACCGGCTCATACCAAGATACACCTCCAGTTGCTTCCACTCGTCATCGGTCGGCACATGCCAGCCGTCCGGCGCAATACCTCGCGCGTCGGTCACAGCGTGCCAGTTGTACAGCCTGCCATAGGCCTCAACACTCCCCGAATCGTTATCGTATTCGCAATAGGCCCCTTCGGCAAGACCCGACCAGGCGCCGGAATCAGCGGCATGAAGAATCGCGTCGCCATTGCGGTAATGCACAACCTTCAGATTCTCCACCATCCAGCACTGATCACCGATCAGAACGGTCCGATACACATGGCCGTCAATATCCGTCACCGTCGGAGGACAGCCGCTCTCCTCAATGACTCCTTCGGTAGCGGACACCGGGACTTCATCGTTCGTTATCTCGACAGTCGTTGATTCCGCATGAACCAACCCAGTTGAGACGACCAGCAAACACAACACCACCTGCAGACTCCTCGCACGCATCATAGGACTCCTCTTGCTTGACCATCGCTTGACTATGCACAGAATAGCCGCAATGATCTGCTTGCGCAAGGTCTTCCGCCGTCCCGTCCCGAGCTCTTCTTCCTGACGGCGCCCGGTGCCCCACAGCTTGCTGTGGGTTCAGTCCACATCGCATCACCAATCTCCCAAATCGGACCAAAACGTCTTGAAATCATCGGTCCGATCCACTATCTTAGATGCGAACGACCTCTATCCGGGGACCCTGAGGTGACCAGACTACGACATTACGACAATCTCGGCTCGGTCCGATTCACTACCTTCAGTACATTCCGCCGTGAACCAACGTTTATGACCGATTCGGTACGGCGATTATTCGTCCAACATCTCTCCGCGATGCGCGACAGTCACAGGTTCAAGCTTCTTGGTTACGTGGTCATGCCGGAACACATTCACCTGGTCTTCTGGCCGACCGACGATTGCATGGCAGGGAGAATGATCGGTGAATTGAAATCCCGCTTCGCGCGCGACTACTTCGCGTGGCAACCCGTCGGAGGACATAACGATCGGCGGGTCTTCTGGCAGCGGCGTTGTTTTGATCACAATTGCCGCACGCCCCATTCAGTCTGGCAGAAGATTGAGTATTGTCACAACAACCCTGTGAGACGCGGGCTGGTTGGGTCTCCGTCGGACTGGAAGTGGTCGAGCTACAACTGGTACCACGGAGTTGCCGAGGTGCCTATAGCGATGGACGTAGTTGACTTGGGTGAGTGTAGAATGCTTGACGGAGACCCACAGCAAGCTGTGGGGCACCAAGACCGAAAGTGAGAGAAGAATCGAATGTGGGCCACCAGCCACGCCGACGTCAAACGGCTCTTACAGCGGATATACGAGGCCGAGACGAAAGCCGAATCGGAAACCCTCATGCGGCAGTTCGCCGAGACGTACGGGCAGAGCTATCCCCGGGCCGTCGAGTGCTTGTGCAAAGACCGGGATGTCTTGTTGACCTACTTTGGGTATCCCAAGGAACATTGGGTGAGTTTGAAGACGACCAACCCGATCGAGTCGATCTTCGCTACGGTGCGGCTGCGGACCAACGCGACGCGGCGGATCAAGTCGCCCCGTTCGGCGCTGTATTTGATCTTCCAGTTGATTGTCAGAGCACAGAAACGCTGGCGCCGGATCAATGCGCCGCAGATGGTGGCAAAGGTTCTGGATGGAGTGACGTTCAAAGACGGAATCGAGGTCAGAAAAACGACAAACAATCAGACCGAAAAGGACGCTGCTTGAAAAATCAATTTACACAACTCTTGACATGAGCTCCACATCCTCGGCGGATGTTATACTCCGTCAGATTTCAGTAACTTTGTCGTAAAGGGAAGGAAATGCGTTTTGCCGCAATCGGAACTTCGTACCATGGTTGTGTCCTGTTCTTGCATCAAAATCAATCAATACGTCCCCCGTTTCAATTGCGTGTAAGAATTTATCGAGCGAAAACTTTTGTAGCATCAAAATACTGGAGTATCGGAACTGTTCTCGTCCCTCGACTCGCCTAACATCAGCTTGTATATAGAAACAATTGAGCAGCTTTGTCCCAGCCTTATGAAAAAGGTCGTCAAAGCCCCAATAAGGTTGAGGATTCAACTCCCCAAGACCCACTCGTTCCTCAACAGTGTTCAACCATTCGGTATGCCTCGCATCAACCTTGTTTGAATCAAATGACACAACAACCTTCCGCGACTCGCGATCAATGACAATCCCAAACCCTCTATCAGTCCGAGACAAGCCATTTATTGTCTGCCTGAAACTCATTTCGCTTTGAGGGTAGCGGTCACCTGCTTGTTGATGTACCCAGCCATATTTAGGCAGAAGAACAGCAGGAACAAAACGGATCGCCCGAGGGGAGGGTTCCATATGGAATAGTGTTGTTAATGAGGCTGAACCAGCACGTTGACATTTGAGTTCCCACTCCGCTGCATTGGGAATTGGTAGATTGTTCTCTTCAATTCCAAGCAGGTCTTCCAAAGTGTTCCCGACGCCTCCGGCGTTTCCATGCCTGGCGTTAGGTATCCATCCTCTGTTGCGTATATCCCGAAGAGCTCTTATCAAATCTTCTTTGGTTACAAGTTCCATGAACGTCACCCTCAAACAGTTGTTTCTGGTCGCCAGAAATCAAGAAGATACTCGAAAGTGACGCCCATAGTGATATAATTACTCGGCCATCCGAATATACCTATTTGATTAACAATGTTGGTCCTGTCCCATATGATAATGTTCCGCAACTCATATCCGCGCTTTCTAAGCTCTTCTATCAATGATACATGTATGGTTATTCTTTGATTTTCCCACCACATATCAGGTACATTTATTACACAATGCCCTTTAGGACGGAGAAGTTGCAATAGCTTTTCATAAATATCCCCCATTGTTCTTGCGTACTCTTCAAGTTCAAGGGTACCAAGGTCACGTTCATCCTGGGAATATTGTTCGATCTTCCCAAGTTGGTCGTTTTTTCTATTTCTACGTGATTTATTCTTTCTCTTTCGATTGAGAAGATTGGCATAGGGAGGTGAAGTCCAAATCAGTGCCACCGATTCTTCTTCAAGATAAAGCGGAATGTTCCTTGCATCATCTTGTATGGCTATCTGATTAGCATGATTGAACATGTTTGTATTTCTTGCCAATCGTTCTGCGCTTAAATTGATGTAATCTTCCTGCAAATCAAATCCAACGGCATTACGACTCAAATCACTGGCAGCAATTAGCGTTGTTCCGCTACCCACAAACGGGTCGAGAACAAGTTCACCAGTATGTGTGAACAGCTCGATTACCTTTTTTGCAAGCGAAATAGGGAAGGTTGCAGGGTGAACTTTCTTGTCACGAATATCCCTTTTCTCGTAGAAAAATTGCCAAACCCCTAATTGGCTTTTTAGCCACTCCTTAGCTGTCATGCAGTTTATATGTGTTGGTTTGCAATCACAAGAACGCGAAAAATCAATTTGAAGTTTCCGGCCATACAGGGGATCACCCTCAAGAATTTTGGGAGGCAAAGATTTTGACGTTGTTTCTTCCCCAAGAGTAGTCGAGTCTGTCATCTATTTCTCCTGTTTTATGGTACTGAATCGCCCCGGGGTTGCCGGAGACTGTTTTAGTTGAGTCAGGCCACGTGGACCTGTGTCTTCTGAGTGCTGTAATATACATCTTCAAACTCGGCCGGGGGAATATTTCCGATCGGTTCCAGCAGCCGCCGATTGTTGAACCAGTCGACCCACTCCAGGGTCGCGAACTCCACTGCCTCCAGATGCTTCCACGGTCCGCGCCGATAAATGACTTCCGTCTTGTACAGCCCGATCACCGATTCTGCCAAGGCGTTGTCGTAGGAGTCGCCCACCGAACCCACCGAGGGTTCAATGCCGGCCTGAGCCAGTCGCCCGGGTGCCCCACCGCTTGCGGTGGGTTCAGTCCATATCACATCCGGTCCCTTGACCCACCGTTCACAACTCCCTCCTCCCCCCTAATCAGCCTTCGTCCACGGCTGCGTCCACTCACCCAATGACCCGACCTCCCGCTCCACCTCCTCAAGAATCTCACACGAGGCCACCACATCACGCATCTTCGTGTGATCCGGGTACAGCGGACGGTCGACATCGAGGAAGGCCACATGCCGACGCACCACCTCATGCGCCTTCGTCGTCCCGCGTCCGAACCCGTAGTCACGGAAATCCAGCGCCTGCGCCGCCGCCATGAACTCAATCCCCAGCACACCCCAGGCGTTCTCCAGAATCTGCACATTCTTAAGCGCCGTGTTCATCCCCATCGAGACGAAATCCTCCTGGTCCGCCGCCGCCGGAATCGACTGGATACAGGCCGGCGCCGACAGGATCCGCTGCTCCACAATCTGCATATCCGCCGTGTACTGGCTGAGCATCAACCCCGAGAACATCCCCGCCCCCTTTGTCAGAAACGGCGGCAACCCCACACTCAGCGCCGGGTTGTTCAGGCGGTTCATGCGACGCTCAGACATCACCGAGATCATGGTCACGCAATACCCCACCATATCCATCGGCACCGCTATCGGCGTCCCCTGGAAATTGGCCCCGGAAAGCTGAAGGTTCTCATCCGGGAAGAAGATGGGGTTATCGCCCACCCCGTTCAGCTCGATTTCCACCTGCGAGCGCGCGTACGCCAGCGCATCGTGCGCGGCGCCAATCACCTGCGGCGTCGACCGCATGGAGTACGCATCCTGCACCTTGCACTTGATACGTCCCTCGTACAGATCTCCCCCCTCGACCATCTTGCGAATCGCCTCCGCTGAACGCACCGCCCCGTTGAACCCGCGGAGGCGGTGCAGCTTGTCGGTGTAGGGCTTCATATTCGCCTTGAGCGCCTCCAACGACATGGCGCAGGCAATCTCGGCCTGCTTGAGCCAGCGGTTGGCATCATAGAGACACAGCGCCCCCATCGCCGTCATGAAATTGGAGCCATTGATGATCGCCAAACCATCGCGCGCCTTCAGCCCCGGCACCTCGATCCCGGCTTTGTCCAGCGCCTCCTTGCCCGACAGCAGTTCACCCTTGTAATACGCCTGCCCCTCGCCGAGCATCACCAGCGCGATTTGCGACATCGGTGCCAGGTCACCGCACGCCCCTACCGAGCCTTTCTTGCACACAAACGGCGTGACGCCCTTGTTGAGCATGTCCACCAGCGTCTGCGTGATCGCCGGCCGCACCCCACTGTTGCCGTGGGCGTGCACATTGATCCGTGCCGCCATCGCCCCGCGCACCCACTCCAGCGGCATCGGCTCCCCGATCCCGGCCGAGTGGTTGTAAATCAGATACCGCTGAAACTGCTTCACCTGCTCGTCATCGAGCACCACTTCCGAAAACTCGCCGATTCCCGTGTTGACCCCGTACATGATCTCGCGCGCCTCTATCTTCGCTTCCAGCATGTCGCGGCACTTCTGCATGCGCGCAATAGCCTCAGCGTCCAGCTCCACCGGCTCGTTATGCCGTGCGATCCGGACCAGCTTCTCGATTGTCAGCCCTGATCCGCTCAAAGTGATAGCCATGTCATCCTCGCTCTATCTGATGTTGTTCGACTTATCGTTGAAAACCCGCCTTCTCGGGTGAACGCTGTCCGGAAGGGCGGCAATGAAGATCGGGCCACCGGCTACGTATCCTGCAGTCCTTTGGCCGAATTGGGAAGATACCGGGTGGGCACGGTCGTTCTGACACCGTGACGCCTTTTCAGGGGGCAGTTCTGTCTGTTCAACAGCATACGTTGATACCTCCGAGTCAGAAGATAATCATCACAGGCAGCTTGTCAATCGGGATCGCCGGCCGTACCTTACCACCATGTTTGTACCGGATCAGAACGGAGACAGGCTGACCGACCAGACGTTTGTCGCTTTCGACACCGAAACCACCGGAGTCTGGGCACCGGCCCATCGTCTGGTGGAGATTGGCGCCATCAAATTCCGACTCGGCGATAACCATCTCGAGTGTTTCCAGTCGCTGATTCACCCGGAGCGGTGTATCCCTGCCGAGGTGATCGAGATTCACGGTATCACCGACGAAATGGTGGCCTCGGCCGCGACCGCCGAGACGGTGCTGGAGAATTTCATCGCCTTTTGCGGACCTGACTCAATACTGCTGGCCCACAATGTGACTTTCGACATCTCGTTTCTGGCATGTGAACTGGAGCGCTGTGGCAAGTCATTTGGTGATAATGTCTTTCTTGACACACTCGATATCTGTCAGCACGTCTTCCCCGACCTTCCGTCCTATTCTCTGTTGTCGCTGGCACAGCACTTCAGCCTGGCCTCGAAACAGGAGCACCGGGCGCTCGGCGATGCCGCCCTGGTCCATCGGTTGTTCATACTTGCTGCCGAGCAGTCTGCTGTTCCCTTCAACCCTCAGAATCTCATCAAGCAGTTCAAGGCCTACCACGCCCATGAATGGCGCGACGAGCAATGCCCGGTGCCGGATCAGTACGCCCCCCTGCTGACCGCTATCCACGACGCCGCGCGGGTCAGGATAGCCTACCGGCATCGCACTCTCGGTGACCAGTGGCGGGTAATCAGACCGATCGGCATCTACTCGCTCGGTTCGCGCTTCTACTTGCACGCTTTCTGCGAGAAGGCGGCTGCGGAGCGGACTTTCCGCCTTGATCGTGTCTCGGCCTTCGAAATCCTGCCCACGGCCCGGCTGGGCAACTAATCTGTTGACACACAACGAACGATAACGTAGAATAAGAGTCCTGAACGGCCATACCATGGGGCCATAGCTCAGTTGGGAGAGCGCATGACTGGCAGTCATGAGGTCAGGGGTTCGACCCCCCTTGGCTCCACCAAATAGACGAAGCCCGCCGACTGGCGGGCTTTTCGCTTGTCGTTCGAGGTGGCACAGGCCCGACTACGACAATCCCGGCGGGACCCCCTCGGGCTTTTTGACGCGATTGGCACGGAGGAACGCCAGCGGCACACCGGCCAGCACTATCCCGATCGAAATCAGGATCACCTTGCGGTAGGCCATCACAAACACTTCGCTGGCAGACCCCTCCCCCGCGTAATACGATTGGAAATGCGCGAACAAAGCAGTCGTCATGGCAATCCCCAGAGCGAAACCGATATTCCTCGTGGCTGATATTATTGAGGATGAAATGGCGCGCTCGCCCGTTCCGACCGAACCCATGAGGGCCGATGTATTCGGTGTGTTGAACACACCCACTCCCACCGATATCACCAGCAGCGACCACGCCACATAGCCCGCCGGAGAAGCGGCCGTCAGGCCGTGCAGCAGGTACAACCCCAGAGCCGTCATCAACAAACCAAGAGTCGTCAGCAGGCGATAACCGATCTTGTCGGACAGCTTGCCGGCCAGCGGGGCCAGAACGAACATCACCACCGGCATAATCATCAGGTACAACCCCACGTGACTGGGCGCAAATCCCTTGACCCGCTCCAGATAGAAGGGGACCAGGATCAGCACCCCGGCAATCGACACAAACAGCACCAGCATCCCAATCACTGCAATAATCACTTGCCTGTTGCGGAAAATGCCCACTCCGATCAGGGCCTTACGCGGATCCGACTCCAGACGCACAAACGACACCAAAGCGATCCCGGCCAGCAGCAACACTCCCCACACCCGCCAGTCGGTCACCGGATGGTCTGCAAGTTGGGTCAGCCCGAACACGCCGGCCCCCAGCACGATTGAAAGCGCCACCGCCCCGCCGAAATGCACGGAGACCCTGAGGGATGGTTTCGGCAGCTTCCTCAGATACCGGTAGGTCAGCCAAAGCCCCACCAGGCCGATAGGTATATTGATCAGGAATATCGCCTGCCAGGGGGCCACCGACAAAATGAATCCCCCGGCCGGCGGGCCGGTCATCAACCCGGCAGACACCATCATGACCATCAGTCCGATCCCTTTGCCACGCTCCTCCGGCGGAAACACCGTCGTGACCAGCCCCACCCCCACCGCCTGAAACATGGCCGCCCCGACCGCCTGAACCACCCGCGCCCCGATGAGCATAAACACTGTCGTTGAGGCCGCCGAAAGTATCGATCCGAGGATTAAGAACACGTAGCCAAACCGATAGGCAAAAAAGTACCCCCGGCGCTGTGTCACCGACCCGAACACCATCAGCAGCGATACGACAGTGAGTTGAAACGCTAAAATGACCCAGGCAACGACATCGATACTGGCCGACAGGGAGTCGGCAAGAGTCGGCAGGGCAACATTCAGTATGGAGCCTTCCAGCGTCCCCATAAACGTTCCGATAGCCCCGACGGCAAAGAAGCGGTAGCGATGAGACTGTATGAAGGCTTCGGACACAGTTGACGAATCCGGCTAAGTCGTTGGCAAAAAAAGAATTGACAAATTTCAACGGGTAGCATAGCCTATGCTGACCGGGCAGTCAACTCATTTTTGCCTGCCCTTTTCGTTGAACAGTAACCGGACTGAAACGTCTTGCTGGTAAGAGAGCCAAGTGGGGAATGAAAGAGAATACCCACGACCTCGTACAGAAATTCATTGATGGAGACCACAAGGCCTTCGCCGAGTTGGTCAGGCGGTACCGGGAGAAAGTCTACGCTATTGCTTTCAACGTCCTCAGAAACCACCTGGATGCCGATGAAGTAGTTCAGGAGGCCTTTGTAAGGGTCTATAGAAGAAAGGAGACGCTTCAGGGTGTCGGCTACTTTCCCTCCTTCCTGATGAAGGTGGCCACCAATTACGCAATCGATCTGCTGAGAAAGAGAAAAGGGCACAGCACCGTCGGCGAGGACACCTCATCCCTCCCCGGCGAGGTTCAACTCGACCTGGCACGACAAATCGACACCCCCAGCGAGAGATATCAGCGCAAGCGGTTAATGGAGCAGATCTACAAGGCCCTGGACCAACTTCCCCCCCGACAGCGTGCCACCGCCGTATTGCACGATATCGAGGGGTTCAGCAAGGCCGAGATCGCCCGCATCTTCGAATGTCCCGAGGCGACGGTACGATCGAATCTCCACATCGCGCGCACCAAACTGAGAAAGATACTTAAGCAGCGTTTGAGATCTAAGGAGTAGCTATGAGCGTCCGCCATACTCAGGCTCTCCTTGAGGCTTACCTCGACAATGAGTTGAGTAACTCCGAGCGCCGGGAGGTCGAAAACCTCCTGGACACCTCACCGGAGTACCGTCGAGACTACCAGGAGCTGGTTCGACTCAAGGAGATGCTTCACGACGCACGGGTTCCTGACCCTGGTCCGGATTACTGGTCCGAAACGACCGAACTGATCCTGGCCCGCACTGTTGACAACCCCACACAGGACCTGCAAAGAACCGCCGTTCGGCCGAATCAGGCCGACCGCCGCCGCGCCTTCGTTCGCGCCCTGGCCTCTGCGGTCCTGTCTCTGGCTATCCTGATTTCGGCTGTCGCTATCGGATCGCAACACCAGAGACAAGAGCAGGCGGCTACCATTACAAGTGTCAACCAAAGTCCGATCCTGGTGACCGCGCCGCTGCGACTGATGATGGACGACCCGATTTCCGACTTCTATACGCCGAGCGATGAACTCCGTCTGGCGCGGGGCGTGCTGTTGATCGGTTTGCCCGGCTTCGCAGGTAAACTGGCCGGACTGACGGACTTCAGCGATGTCCTCCTGTACCGGTAGCTTTTTCCCCTCACCCTGTCTTGTAAGGAGTACGACAGTGAAGAAGCTTCTCACGATTCTTGTGGTCGGGTTGGTCCTGACGGGGCTGGCGGGATGCGCCCAGGGAGACCGGTCCGTCACCCTCCAGTTCCGCTTCGAACCCGGCCTGAGCACCAAATACGAGCAAATCAACAAACGCCACGCACAGATCACCTCCGGCGACAGCATTGTCCGCAAGGAGTCGAGCACCTTCGCAATGTCGATCGAACAGCAGGTCCTCGAGGTGCACCCCGACGGCTCCGCGACCATCCTCGAAACCGACCAGTGGGACTATGTGCATCCCCGAACCGATGATTCGACGGTCATGGATACGGTCCGCGAGGTTCGCAAACTGGAGATCATTGTCAAGTCCGATGGCCGCATCGTCGACCTGAAGTTTCTGACCGACACCAGCCCCGGCATGGTCAAGTATCTCAAGAACTTCTATGAACAGGGCATGCCCATTTTCCCGCGCAACGAAGTCTCCCCGGGGTATAGCTGGACTCAGACGACCAAGGTCATCCTCCCGGAAGGACCCATGGAGGCCTCCACAACCTTCAAGCTGACCTCCTTCGCCCGCGAGGGCGGCTATGACTGCGCCGTGATCGAGTGTGACGGCAACCTCATATTGCCGCTTGAGGCTGACCTGTCCGACGATACACCAAGACGTGGCGTGGATCGCATTTCCACTACGGGTGTTACCTACTTCGCGTACAAGGAAGGCGTGGTCGTACAACAGCGCGAGCGGTGGATTATCAACGGCGAACGTGAACGCTTCAAGGACGGTCAGTGGGAACCGTACGAGTTGACCTCGGAGACTGATGTTGACTTCCGGCTCAAGAAGCTGACCCGCAAGTAACTGCTCACCGCCACGATCTTTGCCCGACGATCTCAAAACTGCACCGCCGACCGCATTTCGCAACCACAATGCGGTCGGTTTGCTTTGGGGTTTACAAATCGACGCCATGCGCATAGATTGGCGCCATGACTATCGGACGTACTATCCTTGTGGTCGCTGATGCCTGCGGTGTCGGCGAGGCCCCCGATGCCGCCCGGTATGGCGACCTCGGCGCGGCAACTGTCCCCCACGTCGCCGAGGCCGTCGGCGGACTGGACATGTATACCTGTGGGCGTCTTGGCCTGGGCAATATCGTCCCTGTCGAAGGCGTGCCGCCTGCTGCCCCACCCCGAGCGTGTTTCGGCAAACTCGCCGAGAAGTCTGCCGGCAAGGACTCCACCAGCGGCCACTGGGAGATGGCCGGCGTTATCGTTGACAAACCCTTCCCTGTTTTCCCCAGGGGCTTTCCGCGCGAACTGGTGCAGGAATTCGAGCGCCGGTCAGGTGTTGGAGTCATCGGCAATGTTGCCACTTCCGGCACCGAAATCATCCAGAAACTCGGCTTCGCCCACCTTGAAACCAAGGCTCTGATTCTGTACACGTCGGCCGACTCTGTCTTCCAGCTTGCGGCCCACGAGCGCCTCTACCCCCCCGAACGCCTCTATGAGATTTGCCAGATTGCCCGTGAGCTGCTTCAGGGCGAGTATGGCGTGGGGCGCGTCATCGCCCGGCCATTCGAGGGCGAACCCGGGAATTTCAGGCGCACCCGCAATCGTCGAGACTTCTCGCTCGTACCGCCGCACGACACCATCCTCGACCTGTTCACAAAACACAACCTGCGTACGGTCGGTATTGGCAAGATCGGTGATCTGTTCGCGGGCCGAGGCCTGACCGACAAAGTCAAGACGGAGAACAACCGCGATGTCGCCGGCGCCCTTATCCAGGCCGTCGAAGAGACCGACTACGACCTGATCTTCGCCAACTTCGTCGACTTCGACGAACTACATGGACACCGCAACAACGCCATCGGATTCGCGCGCGCCCTCGAAGACTTCGACCTCGCTATGGAAGAGGTCGTCGAAGAAATGCGACCCGATGACATGTTGATCATCACCGCCGACCATGGCTGCGACCCCACCATGACCTCAAGCACCGATCACACGCGCGAATACGTTCCCCTTCTGGTCTACGGCAGACAACTGGCGTCAGGCATTGATCTGGGCACGCGCGAAACCTTCGCCGATATCGCCGCCACCATCGCCGACGCAAGAGGGTTGCCTCACCAGTTCCCCGGCAGGTCGTTTATGAAAGACATCACGCCCTGAGACACCATGACTGATCCGCTTCTCCAACTCAATCGAAGGATCGACCACGCTGTCCTGAGACCCGAGGCGACCGAAGCGGATGTCATCGCAGCTGCTCAGCTCTGTCGCGACCTGGAACTGCGCGCACTCTGCGTCAACCCGGTCTGGGTATCCCTTGCGGCAGAACACCTTCGAGGCAGCCACACTTCCGCCATTACGGTTGCGGGTTTCCCCCTGGGGGCCAGTCGCACCGACATCAAAGTTGCCGAGGCCCTGCGAGCAGCCAGTGATGGCGCCACAGAAATCGACATGGTCGCCAATATCGGCTGGCTGCGTTCCTGTGAATCCGCGAAAGCCGCCGATGAGATCAGAACCGTCCGTGACGCTCTGCCGTTCAGCATCGGCCTCAAAGTCATTATCGAGTGCAGCCTGCTCAGCCCCGATCAGCAATCCGAGGCGGTACGCGCTGTCATTGAAGGTGGCGCACAATTCGTGAAAACCGGTACCGGCTTTGCCCAACCGGCTACGATCGAACAAGTTCGCCATCTCGCCTGCGCCGCCGACAGCCAGGTGCCGATCAAAGCAGCCGGTGGCATTCGCACACTGAAGGACTGCCGGTACATGCTCGCCGCCGGAGCCACAGTGCTCGGCAGCTCGTCCTCAGCAGAAATCATCAAAGAGTGGCTTCGCAGGACAGCCTGACAACCTGCCCTTGTTCCCCGCCTGGCAATCTCACATTCGCGGCTTTTTTGTTTTCCCCGTGCACGGTTCGTATTAATGTAGGAGGCAAGAATGATGGCTTTCAACCGATGGACAAGCAGAACAACCACAAGCTCCGTCCCTTTGTGGGCATCCACTTCAAGTGCTGCAACGTATATGCCCGCGTATACCTCAACCGCAAGGGTGATGCTTTCGTGGGATGGTGCCCCAAATGCGCCCGCAAGGTTGAAATCAAAGTGTCTCCCGATGGCTGCGATTCACATTTCTTCGATGCGGTGTAACTGATGGCTTTGCAGGTCAGCAAGAAAAAGATGTCGCTCATCAGGTCCAAGATTGTCGTTGTCCCCATCGGAGAGGCTGACTACATGCTGGTCAACCGTCTCGCCGCCGATGTCGGCCCGGCGTTCACACGGTCGGTCGATATCCTCAAGGGAATGAAACTGCCGGAAGAAGCCCAGAACGTCATCCGCAATCAGTACTACGCTCTCGTTATCATGGCCAAACTGGAGCGCATCAAAGCCAACAGCCGCGAGAAAGTGATCGGCGTCTGCGAAGAAGACCTGTATCTTCCCGACGAGAACTATGTTATAGGGCACGATGACGCCCTCGCGGGCACGGCGGTGGTCTCCCTGTACCGACTCCGGCAGGAATTCTACGGCCTTCCGGAGGATGAGAGCAAGGTCTACCCGCGGCTGTTCAAGGAAGTGCTGCACCGGCTGTCACACCTGTTGGGGCTGCCCGAGTGTCGCAACCCGAAATGCGTGAACTACTTCAGTCAGATGATGCTGGATATCGACAGCAAGTCCCGACGGTTCTGCGACATCTGTCGCCGCAAACTCAGCAATGGCTGACTCTGCCCCGCAGAGCTTTGACAAGGATCACATGACGTGAATATCGAGCAGATCATCGACACCCTTAGGTCCGATCCCCGCTTCACTAAGAGCATCGCGCACTGGCGGACGTTTCCCGCTCGCAAGGCCGTTTATGCCGAGTTCCCAAAGATGCTTGACCGACGGCTGGTCGATGCTCTGACCCATCGCGGCATCACTCGCCTCTATTCGCACCAGGCCGAGGCCATCCAAACGGCGATCGACGGCAACGACCTCGTGGTTGTCACTCCGACCGCTTCGGGCAAGACGCTCTGTTACAACCTGCCCGTATTGGACACAATTCTCAAGAAGCCCGAAAGCCGTGCTCTCTATCTGTTCCCGACCAAGGCCCTCTCGCAGGACCAGATGGCCGAGGTATACGACCTGATCCAGTCACTGAATGTCGACATCCGCACTTACACCTTCGATGGCGATACTCCCACCACCGCCCGGCGACTGATTCGTGCCGCCGGACACATTGTTATCAGCAACCCCGACATGCTCCATGCCGGTATCCTGCCACACCATACCAAGTGGATCAAGCTGTTTGAGAACCTGAAGTATATCGTCATCGATGAAGTCCACTCCTACCGCGGCGTCTTCGGCTCGCATCTGGCCAACGTCATTCGTCGGTTGCAGCGCATCAGCCGCTTCTACGGCTCCAACCCGACCTTTATCTGTTGCTCGGCGACGATCGCCAACCCCGATGACCTCACCCGCCGTATCATCGGACGCCCCGTAGCCCTGATCGACCGCAACGGCGCCCCCTCCGGTGAGAAGCATTTCATCCTGTACAACCCGCCGGTCATCAACAAACAGCTCGGCATCCGCAAATCAGCAGTGAAGGAAGCCTCGCGGCTGGCGGCGATGTTCCTGAAGAACCGAATCCCGACTATCGTGTTCGCCCACTTCAGGCTCTATGTCGAGGTCATCCTGACTTACCTCAAGCGCGAACTCAAAAGCGAGTTCGGCCGCGGCATCACCGTCGCTGGATACCGCGGCGGCTACCTTCCCAACGAACGTCGCCAGATTGAGCGCGGTCTGCGCGAAGGGACTGTCACCGGTGTTGTCTCCACCAACGCCCTGGAACTGGGAATCGACGTCGGCAGCCTCGATGTCTCCATAATCGTCGGCTACCCCGGCACCATTGCCTCCTTGTGGCAACAGGCCGGCCGCGCCGGAAGGCGCAGCGGCAACTCCCTGACCATCATGGTTGCCTCCAGCACCGCCATCAACCAGTTCCTCTGTCACGATCCACGCTACGTGTTCGATCGTACCCCCGAATCGGGCGTCATCGACCCGGACAACCTGATCATCCGCACCAACCACCTCAAATGCGCCTCGTTCGAGTTGCCCATCGATGAAACCGAGCGCTTCAACGGCGACGGTACCAACGAAATCATGGAGTATCTTGAGCAGCTCCGCGTTGTCCGGCGCTCCGGCGAACGCTACCACTGGTCCAGCGAAATCTACCCCGCTGGCGAAATCTCGCTTCGCTCCGCCTCGCCGGACAATTTCGTCATCCTCAACGAGAGCAAAAACTACGAAGTGATCGGCGAGGTGGACTACTTCTCCGCCCCCATCTTCCTGCACCCCGAAGCCATCTACCTGCACTCCGCCCGCCAGTACCAGGTCACCAAACTGGACTGGGAAGGCAAGAAGGCTTACGTCAGAGAAGCCAACGTCGACTACTACACCGACAGCGACACCAAGTCCGAACTGAAAGTGCTCGATATCGATGACGAACGCTCCGTCGGCGAGGCCGTAATGAGTCACGGCGAAGTCACTGTCACCAATGTCACCGTCATGTTCAAGAAGATCAAGTTCGAGACCCATGAGAATGTCGGCAGCGGCCATCTGAAGATGCCCGAGCTGGAGATGCACACCCACGCTGTGTGGTACGCCCTCCCCGGCGATATCGGCCTGCGCCTCAGATTGGACGGCGCCGAGTTCGGCGGTGCCCTGCGCGGGCTGGCCAATATCATGGGCAAGATCGCCCCCCTGTGGGTCATGTGCGACTACCGCGACCTGCGCTCCATCTCGCAGGTGCGCGCCCCGTTCACCGAACGACCGACCGTGTACATCTACGAGAACATCCCCGGCGGCGTGGGTTTGGCAGAGAAGCTGTACAAAGACTGGGAGCCGATGTTTGAGGCCTGCCGCGAGCATGTCCGCGCCTGCATGTGCGAGGCGGGGTGTCCGACCTGTGTCGGCCCGCCATTGGAGGTCGGCGCTGCGGGCAAGGACGGCGTGGTGCGGCTGCTGGATTACATGTTAGCTACCGCGCCGGTGTGAAGAATTCCCCCGATGGGTAAGCGACCAGACCAACTTCCATTATGCTCATGTTCTCGTCGTCACGCCAACTCACCCTGTAAGCGACAGGTGGATTCGGTGTGGATCGACTCATATCAACCTGCGATGAAACCTCGACCCGCAGAACAATAAACAGGCTGTTCGCAAGCGGCTGCTCGAAGCACTGGGTTATTGTCGATTTGAGATCATTTTCGTTGGCAAGTTCCACCGACGTGTGCCCAACGACCCCCTCGCAGCAATTGTCCATATGGATTCTCCGGAGTAGTCTCCTTCTGGAATCGAATAGACCTTCTCCGGTCCGTCATTGTCCTCACGCCTCGAGTAGAACTCAATACTGACTTTCGCATAGCCGTGTGTTGCAGAGTGGTTCTTGATATGTGTGGACAGACGAAGCTTGTTGAGACCCGTGATTTCATCCGTCGGATCAACGCTCTCAAATGCGATCCTGCTCAATAGAGCCGTAACCACCGGCCGCGTCCTCATCTCGAGGTCCCGAGCTGAATCCCTTGCGATTCCATAGGTGAAGTATGTATAGAACACCAATACCAGCCCCGCCAATGCGGCCAGCCATGCTTCTGCAGACAGATTAGGAGCGTAGAAATGCAGTATGCTCGTGACGAGAACGATGTAAGCAGCCAATATGCAAATGAGTTTGTAGTACCGGTACTTCATGTGCCATGCAACCAAGACCGATATCACTGCAGCAAACATGACTGCAACATAGATGCTCGTCGCACTCAACCCCGCCCCCCCCTCTTCAGAACACACTAAACTTAAAGTACTTCTTCGGATCCCGCTGGATGTCGCTCACTAGGTTGTTCACCCGGTCCACCAGCTCCACCACCTCGACATACAGCGCCGTGTCGTTCACCAATAGACCAAGGCTCCCCTCGGCCCGGTCGATCTTGTGCATGATCGTGTCCAGCCGCGCCGTACTGGCCGTCAGATTCTCGTACAACTGCGGGTCGTTGACCAGCCGCCCGATCGTCCCCTCGTTCTGCTCCACGCGGGTAGTCAGCGTCGCCACCGACTGCGCCGTCTGCTCCAGTGACCCGGTGATCCGCTCCTGATTCTTCTGCAGTTCAGCCGACAACTGCGTCAGTTGCGTGGTCAGCTTCGTCAACTCCACATACAGCTCATCATTCACTGCGAGCTGCCCCAGTGTCCCCTCGCCGCGATTCATCTTGCCGATCACACCATCGAGGTTTCGCACCAGTTCGCGGGTCTCGCCGATCGCCTCCTGCCCCTCGGCGAACATCTCCGTGGCGCTGCCGGCATCGCGGGCGGGAATGATACTCCCCTCGGCCAGCACCGCCTCGCTGGGCGGCCCCGGTACGATGTCCACGTACTTGTCCCCGATCAGCCCGATTGTCCCCAGCCGCACCACCGTCCCGCGGGTGAGCATCGGCCAGACACTGCGCTTGATCCTGCACGTCACCTCGACCACGTGCAGAGTGTCAAGATTGGCAAATCGCACCCTGGTCACGTTGCCGACCGCCACTCCGGCCATCCATACGGGCGACCCGGACAACAGGCCGTTGACGTCAGGGAAATAGCACTGGAACTCAGTCTTGGCCTCAAACAGCGACGCTCCCGTGCCTGCCAGCGTCGCCCACAGGGCGCCGGCAATCGCCAGCATGAGCACTATGCCAACCTTCAGATTCCCCCAGCCGATATTGATAGTTCGTTTCATCCGCTTTCTTCCTCCGGCTCTCCACTTTCAGCAGAACCGCTCTATTCTCTCAGGCATTTCTTCAGGCACCATCGGCCCGAATCTTCTTCAATACCTCATGAACTCCTGCCTGACCACTTCATCAAATGACTCCTTGAATGGTCCCAGGAAATCCTGCACCCGTACGTCGGTGCAGTCGCGGAGCTCCCGCAAGCTGCCGTCGAACGCCACCTCTCCCTGCACGATCACAATGAACCGTCGTGACAACGTGACCGCATCCGCTATCTGGTGGGTAACCACAATCGACGAAATAGAACGCTCCGCCTGCAACTTCTGAATCAGCCACAACACCTTCGAAGTCGCCTGTGGGTCCAGTCCCGTAGTCGGCTCATCGAACAGCATTATCTGCGGATCAGTCGAAAGCAACGTCCGCGCAATAGCCACTCGCCGCTGCATACCGCCGGAAAGCTCCTCCGGGAGTACGTCCATTATCTCATCGGGGTTCAACCCTGTGAAACCGAGGATTTCTCGCACGCGCCGGTCGATCTCATCCAGCGCCAGGTTGGTGTGCTCCAGCAGGTAGTAGCCGACATTCTCCGCGACATTCAGAGAATCGAAAAGCGCACCGTCCTGAAACACCATGCCGATCTTCTTGCGGATCTCCCGCTTGGTCTTGATCGGCAAATGACAGATATCACGCTGATCGACAATCACTTCCCCCTGCTGGGGACACTCCAGACCGAGAATCAACCGCAGAATGGTTGACTTGCCCGAACCGGAGGGGCCAAGAATGACCACCGACTCGGACTCCTCAACCCGAAAAGAGACATCCCTGAGCACGGGACGCTCATTGTAAGCGAAGTGTACTCCCTTTAGCTCGATCATGTCCAGCCCCGGATAAGGTTGCCGACAATCTTGGTCAGCATGAAGTTGGCAATGAGAATGAGGATCGACGACAGCACCACCGACTCCGTTGTCGCCCGGCCGACTCCCTTGGTTCCGCCTGATGAGGCAAAACCTTTGTAGCAGGAAACGAATGCGATGATCATCGCAAACGCAATCGGTTTAATCAGCCCCATAAACAGATTGCCGAAGACCAGTCGATCGCGCACGTTCGTCCAGTACAATGACGAGGGCACGTTGGCGACCACTTCCGCTATCAACCAGCCGCCGAGGATAGCCACAGCATCGCAGATAATCGTCAGCGAAGGCACCATTATCAGCAGTGCCCACAGCCGTGGCACAGTGATCTTCCTGACCGGGTCGATTCCAAAAGCAATCATGGCGTTGATCTGATTCGATGTCTTCATGGCTCCGATCTCGGCCGTAATACCGGCTGAAACTCTGGCCGCCACCATTAACCCCGTCAGAACCGGTCCCAACTCGCGGAAAATGGCAATTGCCAGAATACGCCCCAGGTAGTTCTTGGCGCCAAAATCGGACAGCTCCTGACTGAACGCAATCGCAAATCCCTGTCCGGCAAACGCACCCGCCAGAATGATCAAGTACAGGGACCCCACCCCCACCAAATACAACTGCTCCTGGAACTCCCGGAAATAGACCGGTCGGCCAAACTGAGCTCCAATCATTCGGAGCGAAAACAGAAAGAGCCGCTGCAGCTCCAGAGCGAAATGCTTCAGCCAGTTGTTCAGCCTTAAAAGTACGATGAATCGCTCTCCTTTCCTGCTGCCATGACAGAAGATTTATGGTAGGCGCAAGCTCCGCTTAAGTCAATATCAAACGTTGCTTTGCCCTGCAGGCCCGCTGTTCGTATATTGTTACAAACAAGAGAACCATTGGGGCCGTTCAAAAAGGCACAGCGACGGCTCCCCAAACCAGAGCCGAAAACGGACCAACGGATAAGCAGGAATGAACCAGCAGCCTCAGACCGACAGCAACACTCCGAAACGAAAAGCGCACGCTATCGCCCTGTTCTCCGGCGGACTGGACTCCGCCCTGGCGATCCTGCTGCTGCTTCGCCAGAATATCGAGGTCACCGCCCTGACCTTCATGACTCACTTCGGCTGTGACCTGCAGGATCGCTCCTCCTGCGGTTCCAACCCCTTTCCCACCGCCGAGAGATTCGGCTTTCGTGTGAAACTAATGCACCTTGGGCAGAAATTCGTCGATATCGTCAAGAACCCCAAATACGGTCGGGGCAAGCATATGAATGTGTGCACCGACTGTCGTATCCTCATGTTGTCCGAGGCCCGCGAATTCATGGAAATGACCGGCGCCGACTTTGTCGTCACCGGCGAGGTTGTCGGCCAGCGACCAATGTCCCAGGTCAAAGATAAGCTGAACCTGACCGCGAAAGAGTCCGGCCTGCGCGGCCGGCTGCTTCGCCCCCTCTCGGCTAAACTGCTCAAGCCCACCCAGCCGGAACTCGATGGCCTGGTCGACCGCGACCAACTTGAGGGCATCAGCGGCCGCTCCCGCAAACGCCAGATCGAGCTCGCCGCCCAGTTCGGACTGCAGGATTTCCCCTCCCCCGCTTCCGGCTGCCTGCTGACCGATGAAGGCTACTCCAACCGCCTGCGCGACCTGCTGGCCCACTCCGAGTCGGTCAGCTTCAACGACCTCAATCTCCTCCGCGTGGGACGCCACTTCCGACTCGATCCGGCCTCCAAAATCGTCATCGGTCGCAACGAACACGAGAACAATCTGATCGACTCCTACCGCGAACCGCACCACCACCGCCTGGAAGCACTCGATGTCGGCTCGCCGGTCGGCCTTCTGATCGGGCGGGCCAACAAGGACACTCTCAACAAGGCAGCTATGATCCTCGCTCGCTACACCTCAGCCAGGCACGAACCTTCTGTCGAGGTGACCGTATTCAAACCGGATATGGAAGCTCAGCCGCTGACAACCATTCAGGCACCGCCCGCCCGCGACGAGGACCTTCAGTACGTCATCATCAGATAGCACACACTACGTCGCTTTGGAGACGAGTCGAGAATCAACCGTATACCCCCAAAAGACAAGGTCCCAACGCCGCGCGTTGAGACCTCTCTCTCCTCACCTGCCAGGAAACTCTTTCGAGCCATTTCCATTGCGATTACACAGACCACGGTCCATATCCCGATCAAACAGGCTGCGGACACAATGGTTGCAAGGCCTGACAATATACCAAGTAAACAAATACCGTGCCGCAGCTTCACCTTTTCGGCTTAGTGCACAACAGCACAGCGACTTAACCCGCCGGACGGTCAATACGGCCGCACCTCAGAGAACCCCAAAACGCAGAACTTGACGACGAAATCAACGCAGAAACTGCCCCCGTCTCTCCTGCTGCGCCACCACCGGTGACGGCAGTGTCGCAAACCGGGACTCTCGACAAAGAAAAGGCCCCTGCCGTGACCATCAGCAGGGGCTTCACTTGCCAATCTGTATACGTGTACTTACTGCGTACTAATATGCTTCGTTAACCTGAAAAAGCGCAACAAACCAACCTTCTCAGATGTAATCCAGGGCACCTGCTTACTTCAGCAGCATCATCTTCTTGGTCTCGGACTGACCTTCAGCCTCGAGCTTGTAGAAGTAGACGCCGCTGGCGAAGCCGGAAGCCTCCCAGACCACCGAGTTTTCGCCGGCTTCACCCTTGCCCTGGAACGATTCCACCCGCTGCCCGGCAATGTTGTATACGTTCAGCGTGTAGTCGCTCGCCTGACTCAGGTTGAAAGCAATGGTGGTAGTCGGGTTGAACGGATTCGGGTAGTTCTGGCTCAGACCGAACGTGTTCGGCATCGTCTCAGCGCTAATACCCGACAAGGCTACCGACACCCGCTCAAACTCCGGGCGCTCGGTGCGCAGACCGCTCTTCTCCGACAGATCACGATACACGAACATCAGCTCGTGATCCGGGTTCTTCAGTACGATCGCCTCCAACTCGACATCCGTCACACTGGGATCATCGATCTCGAAAACCAGGTTCGCCACCGTACCCGTTCCAGCCTTCAGATCCGGAGCCGGGGTCGGCGAGATCTGCGGCAGAAGCCCGATCACGACCGTGTTCTCCTCGTTGTTGATATTGGCGATCTTCAACTGGAAATAGTCGACACGGGTATTCTCGTACGTAACCTCCCGAAGCGTCACTCCCTCGGAGAACTTCAACGGGATGTTGATGGCGGCCAGATTGTCCTCGTTGGTAATATTCAACGGGACCACCATCGTTCTGGCATCCTTGGCTTCCGCTTTGGCGACCTCGAACTGATGGTAACCACCGGCGAAGATCATGGTCGGGACAACCATTATCGCCGCAAAGATCACCAGCATGCGTAGACGTTTAGTCAAGGTTCACCTCCTCATATTAAACTATGTTTAGTTCCGATGGGCTGCGTCCATGCCGCAATCCCTTGCGATAAGACAGCCGCAATTACTCCGCAATACGAACGAACTCTGTTTACCTGTCTGATTGACTCAATCTGTGTGGGCGGTGAAAGGGGGAGGTGCTGTCGTCACATATATGATACGCAACAAAGTGCTGTTCTGTCAAGTTATTATCGCGTAACGTGTGCCTGCTATGCGCTTCCCTGTCAGTCCTTTCCCGCAACGTGCTGAATAACGTGCAAGGTACTCTACGGCCTCGACAAATATCGTCCCTTCATAGGCTGTTACACATCAGTAGTACAGCAGTTCCCAGCCTAACCACAAAAAAACACTGCAAATCACAGGAAAAACCTTCCGCATTCCGGGCGCAGAGAATGCGACCGCTACACGCTGCATGGCCACGTTTGACAGGATGGATCACAAAAAAGAGTGGCGATGGGCGGATCTGAAGTCTAACTTCCAAACAAGCGGTTACAGACGACCAATCGCGCGGCAACGGGCAACCAAGGGATTCTTGACGACGCGACACAAAGGCACTCACACTGAAACATCAACAACTGAAGAAGGTAAGCCATGTTCTCCGTACGCGGGATGATACACTCTGAAACTACAGATGGGGGTGATGCCAATGGATATTAGCTATGCATTAATGCTCGCCGTTCCGCTTCTCCAGATTGCGTCGAGTTAATTTCAAAAGGTGTGGAAATTGGCAAAAAAGTAGCGTAGCCTTTCGGTGAACTTATCAGGAAACCCGGCCGTGTAGAAGCACGGCCAAACGAAAGGATACGCCGATGGGAAGCTACAAG
>Ga0334890_1000430_pt1 | contig 75398 bp, 77 predicted proteins | sample GraSluR1_MG_3_FD_207220 | JGI IMG/M metagenome (GOLD analysis project Ga0334890, IMG submission 207220) | Sludge microbial communities from methane-producing bioreactor in Wageningen University, Netherlands - Granular Sludge_31_08-R1 | ecosystem: Engineered > Bioreactor > Anaerobic >... | reverse complement strand
CGTCCTGTCGCTCGCCCCCTTTCGCCTGCTCGCCTTCGCCGGGCGTTGCAACCATGCTTCGCCAACGCTCGCTTTGTATATTTATGCAACCCTTATGCAACAAAAGGGGTTTTCGCAGTGGAGTCATGGGTACATTTTAGCACAGTAAACCATTGTTTCACAAGTAACTAAAAGAAGCACTCTACAGGTTTTTCATGTTTCTCAGGGCGCAGCTCTGGCCACACATAGTACAGCTATCTTCCAGCTCCGGGCTGGATTCCGCCCGGTAACGGCGCGCCTTTTCCGGGTCTATGGCAAGCTTGAACATGCTTTCCCAGTCCAGTTCAGCCCTAGCCTTGCTCATTTGCCAGTCCCATTCGCTGGCTCCCGGAAGGCCTTTGGCGATATCAGCGGCATGAGCGGCAATACGGGCAGCTATAATACCTTCCGCCATATCCTCCAGGCTGGGCAGGCGCAAGTGTTCCGCCGGGGTTACATAGCAGAGAAAGTCAGCCCCAGCCGCGGCGGCTATAGCTCCTCCTATGGCACTGGTAATATGGTCATAACCGGGAGCTATATCGCTAACCAGCGGCCCCAGTACATAAAATGGGGCAGAGTGGCAAAGCTTTTTTTGCAGCAGCACATTGGCCTCTATCTCGTTTAAAGGCATATGTCCCGGCCCTTCAATGATAACCTGCACCTCCTTTTCCCAGGCCCGCAAGGTTAGATCTCCCAAAGTAATCAGTTCTTCAAGCTGGCAGGCATCACTGGCATCATTGATGGAACCGGGCCGGCAGGCATCACCCAGGCTCAGGGCCACATCGTATTCACGGCAGATGTCCAAGACTTCATCAAAATACTGGTAAAACGGGTTTTCGGCTTTATTGCGCTCCATCCAGGTGCACAAAAGGGCTCCGCCCCGGGAAACAATACTGGTCAGGCGTGGAGCTTGGCGCAAGCGTTCCAGGGTACTCCTTCTAATGCCGGCATGTATGGTCATAAAGTCAACCCCGTCACGGGCATGGGTTTCCACCACTTGAAGGAACTCGGCCACAGTTATTTCCGACAATTCTTTTTCTAGAAAACCCATAGCATCATAAACCGGTACGGTTCCTATCATGGCCGGGGATATTGCCAACAGGGCTTTTCTGAATTCCTGGGTTTTTCCATGACAACTGAGGTCCATAATAGCATCAGCCTGCATTTCCAGGGCCTTTTCTACCTTACGCATTTCTTCTGCCATATTGCTGCAGTCGCGCGAAATACCCAGATTAACATTTATCTTGGTTTTGAGACCGGCTCCGATAGCTGCAGCCTGTAATGACAGGTGGTTGCGGTTGGCGGGTAGGGCTATCTTCCCGGCGGCCAAACCCTCTTGCAGGTATTTGAGCTCCACTCCTTCTTTTTCCGCCACCTTTTTCATTTCCGGAGTCACTATACCTTTGCGGGCAGCTTCCTTCTGGGTCTTGTAGTTCATATTTTTCTCCCTTCAGACTTTATTTCTTATAATCCCCGGCAGTTGCTGGAGAATATCATGAAAATCCCGGTAGGGGTAGTAAGTTAAACCCTCTTTCCGGCAGTAGCCGGCCAGTTCATTTTTGGCAAAAACGATATCACAACAGGCCGCCGGGCAGAAATCGGAGTAGCCATCTCCGATATATACCGTGAGATAGCCGGGCAAACTTCTTTCCCGGATTATCTTGCTCTTGCATACCCCACATTGGGGGCATACTTCATCCAGGTAGGGTGATTCCATCCGCCAGCCATCATTCCAGTACAATTTATTGGCATAAAACTCGATTTCCCAGCCCTGGCCCCGTAATATGCTTTTTATATAGCGGTCATAGCCATCGCTCAATATAATAGGGAGGTGCTGCTTTTTTCGCACCCAGTCCAGGAAAGAGGAAAACCCGGGGTCTACTTCCTGAGCCTGAAAAAAGGCCTCCAATTCAGCTGCCCCTACCTCCATTGATGAAAGAATGCGACTGGCACACTCTCCAGTAGTAATCACTCCTTCTTCCCAGAGGCGGTTTATTTCCTCCCAGTCCCGGCCGGCATACCTGGCTGCCATCTTATTGCAGACATCCTCCCGGGAAATGGTGCCATCGAAATCCATAAAAATTATTAACTTCTCTCCCATATTTGCCTCAGCTTCCTGGCTTCCCCCTCAATATCGCTTGCTCCCATAAGAGCTGATATTACGGCCGCGCCATCCGCTCCTGTTTCTTTTATCATCTTCAGGTTTTCTTTATTGATTCCGCCGATGGCTACCAAAGGAATCTTAATTTCCAGTCTTAAGCTCGCCAGGAACTCCAAACCGGTAGCCGGAGGAGCATCAGCTTTGGTCGGGGTGGCAAACACCGGGGATACCCCCAGGTAGTCGGCTCCCATCTTCTCTCCTTCCCAGGCCTCTTCCCGTTTATTGATGGACAGGCCGATTATTTTTTCTCTTCCCAACAGGGAGCGGGCTACCGGTAAAGGCAGGTCTTCCTGCCCCAGGTGCAAGCCATCGGCATCCACCGCCAGAGCAATGTCCAGGCGATCATTAATGAGCAAGGGTACGCCCAAATCTCTTAATTCGGTTTGGAGAGCCTGGGCCAGCTCATAGAATTCTCTGCTGCCGGCCTCTTTTTCCCGCAATTGGACCATGCTTACACCACCCTTTACCGCCTTCCTTACCTCCTCCAGAAGGCTCCGGCCCTGAAGCAGGCCGCGGTCGGTGACCAGATACAGGGAATAATCCGAGTTTATCATTCCAATCGTCCTTCTTTCACCAGCTCTTCTCCCCTTAGAACAAAAAGCTCATCAAAAAGAAGCGTCCGGAAAGTCCCCGGGCGGTTTCCCGCCTGGCTGGCAGCTCTTTCCCCGGCCAAATTAAAGGCTAACAAACCGGTAATGCTGGCCAGCCAGGCTTCTTCGGGCGCTGCACCCAAACAAGCGGCTATTACCCCGCCAGCCATACAACCGGCGCCAGTAATGCTTTGGAACAGGGGTGTACCATTTAATATACAAGCATAACGGTTTTCCTCGGCCACAATATCAACTTCTCCGGTGGCGGCCGCAATTAACTTATCCTCAGCCGCCAATTGCCGGCAGGCTTCTGCCAAACCTTCACCCGTATCCAGAGAGTCAACGCCCTGAGCCTGTCCGGCTAAACCGGCCAGGCTTTTAATCTCCGCCGCGTTTCCTTTCAATACCTGTATCTTGCATAGTGACTTTATTCTTTCTATCAAATCCACCTTGCGCCCAATCACTCCACAGGCCACCGGATCGAGAATTATGGGAATGCCGCGGGAGGCAGCGGCCCAACTGGCTTCCAGCATAGCCGCTTCCTGCTCCCCGGTAAGGGTACCCAGATTAAAGTAAAGAGCCGAGGCCAGGGGGGCAAATCCACTGGCTTCAGCCGGGTATTCCACCATGGCCGGTGATGCACCCGATGCCAGAATAATGTTGGCTACATCATTTACGGTTACATAATTGGTAATACAGTGTACCAGCGGTCTCTTGCTTCTGACTTCGTCCCATATTTCCGCACAATACTTGAGCATTAAACTTCCTCCTTTATCGAAGCATCGCTGCCGTCATTCAAAGCTTCCGGTTCCCAGGAGCGCTGAGCGGCAAAATGGTGAGGTATGCCCACCCCTTCGCCTATGGCAAAACCATGCTCTAAACAATATTCTATATAGGCTTTGGCTCGTTTGGCTGCTGCCGGTACTTCCCAACCTTGTCCCATCAAGGTGGCCAGGGCCGCAGAAAAGGTGCAGCCGGTGCCATGATTGCAGTCAGTATCAACCCGCCGGCCTCTTAGCCAATAAAGCGAGTCTTTATTGGCCAGGACATCCACCGGTTCTCCCTTTAGATGCCCTCCCTTGACGATGGCCCACTCGCAACCGAATTCCAGGAGTTCCCTACCTGCTTCTTTCATCCCCTCCAAGCTGCTAACCTCCCGTCCTAACAAGGCCCCGGCTTCCATAAGATTAGGGGTGATTACACTGGCCAGAGGCAGGAGGTTCTTTTTTAGTGATTCCACCGCTTCCTCCTCCAGCAAGCGGTCACCACTCTTGGCTATCATCACCGGGTCAACCACCAGAGGAAGGGAGTTCTTCAGTTGTTTTTCCCGGAAAGCTCCCGCCTGGAAGAAAGAAGCCAAAAACTTGCTTACTACCTGAACAGTTCCAGCACTTCCCAGCATGCCTATTTTGATTCCATCCAGGCGAATATCAGAAAAAATGGCTTCCAGTTGTTTTTCTATTACCTGGGCTTCGATTTCCTGAACAGCCGTTACCTGCCGGGTATTCTGGGCGGTTACTGCCGTAATTACCGACAGGGCATAAGCTCCCAGGGCTTGAATGGTTTTGATGTCCGCTTGAATTCCTGCCCCGGCACAGGAATCAGAGCCCGCTATAGTTAGAATTTTGCGCAAAAAAGTACCTCCTTAGTAAGAATAGTCGTCGGTCATCAGGCGTCAGTGATTAGAAGGGGATATTTCCTGCCGCATTTTACTATTCGAGCCCCTACCGACTCTTCTTTCATCGGTAGTTGTGCCCCCCTGGGCCATGAAATAAAAATACAGGTTAACCAGCAAAAAAGGTCAACCTGTTCAGGTTCCAGGTTAAACGCTTCCCTCCGCTGGCATTATCCAGTTCAGGTGCAAAGGGTCAGAGGCTGTCCCCCTATCTCAGCTTTGCCCGGGCAAAGCTCCCCCAGCGTCTAGTATTCAGCTCTAATAAAGTATTATATCATTATCTTCCAAATTGAGCTATCTTTTTCTTCCGGTGTCAAGGGGACGGTCCTTTTGACACCTTAGCCCCTACTCCTTACTTTTCTTACTAATCAATATAAAACGATTTTTCCGGTCTGCCTGCTTACTTGGAACCTGGAAGCGGACCAGAACATATTATAGAAGTAAAAGAAATACCTGGAACCAATACTTTCAGGCCAGAGCTTCAATAATTAACTGGTACCTCCCATTTTGGTGAATCAGATAAAGGGGGCTGGTGGTGCAGATGAAACTTCTGGTCATAAGCGGCGATTTCCGGCAATACCTCGATTCCAGCTTTCATTCCTTAATGACTGCTCTGGCCGATTTACTGGAACTTTACTTATGGCATGAGAGCGGGTCGATAAAAGATATCCTGCCCCTATTGCCTTCAACCCCTGATTTTGTACTGCTGAATGAGCCCGGCGAAATAAATAGCCCGGTCATTGATGAACTTTCTTCACTTTCTATACCTTATGCTGTCTACCTGCATGATCTGCATCATGATTCTTGTAAGGAAGCCTTGCAGGATAAAAAATTATGCTGGGTTTTCACGCGCTACCGGGATAGATTTCGGGACTGGTATCCGGAATGGCAAAATAGAATGAGCTGGCTTCCTCATCATATTGACAGCAATATTTTCAAAGATTATCACTTGCCCAAAACTATCGATTACCTTATGATGGGGGCGCTGCATGAATATGTTTACTCTTTACGCTATAAAATCCGGGAGAAAATGACGGAAAAGCCGGGATTCGTCTATCATGAACACCCCGGCTACAAGCATTTCTCCCCGGCGGAGATGAAAAAACTCTTGGTCGGCCCCAACTATGCCCGGGAAATAAACCGGGCCAAGCTATTTTTAAGCTGTGACTCCGTCTATAAATACCCGCTTTTGAAATATTTTGAGGTTTTAGCCTGCAACACATTGTTACTGGCCCCCTCCTCACCGGAACTTCTGGATTTAGGCTTCGTCCCCGGGGTTCATTTTGTGGAGATTGATGAGCTGAATTTCGAAGAGAAGGCTGAGTATTACCTGAAACATGAGAAGGAGCGGAAGGAAATAGCCCGGCAGGGCTATGAGATGGTGCGCGAAAAACACTCTAGCACCCGGCGCGCAGCGCAATTGCTGGAGATGGTTGAGGGGATTCTTGAGTCTTATTCCAGTTTCCCCCATTCGCGGCCCTGGTTGCGGACGATTTGAGACATCTTTTCAAAGTATAGTTTTTCATTTAGGGCAATGCGCTCTTCTACTCCTTTGCCCTTGTCCCGGGGATGGAATAGATGCACCGTTTCCGCCCCGGTTTCAAAATAGGAACAAGCGTTCATCTGCAAGCGCCCCACCAGGTCATCGTCTTCATACCAAACCCCTACAAAGTCCTCATCGAAACCGCCTATGGAATAGAATTCACTCCGGCTGACCGCCATCAAAAAAGGGAGTCTAATACGCAAATCATCACAAAGCTCCAATGCTTGAGGCTCATATTTTCCTTGCCGTTCCTCTATATGCCGCAAAAATTCTCCACTCCAATCATTCTTGCCTAACCCTGGTATAGCAATAAGATTAGGCTTCTGCAGCAATGGTTCTGCCAGATAAAACACGGTATCATTCAAATGGTACATTTCCGCGTCACAGAGTATCAAAATGCTGCCAGCAGCGATACGGGCCCCTATATTCATGGCAAATCCCTGACCCCGCCACTTGATATTTCCATCCAGATTTCTTTTTCCGCTGAAAAAATATTTGAGGTTCAGGCTTTGTTCGTATTCCCGGCAAACCCGTTCGGTATCATCCGGGATGCCGTCATTGAGAACGATAGTTTCAAAAGGATAGGGTATTTTCTGTTGCGCCAGTGAAAAAAGATTCCATTTTAAGAGATCTGCCCGGAGCATACTGGGTATGATTATGGATACTATCGCTTTCAAGCTCCCCCATTCCTCCTCTCTATTTTCCCAATCGATAGGTTTCCCGCATCCATTGGATAGTGGCCGGGATGCCCTCCTCCAACAGGGTTTTGGGCTGGTAGTCTAAATCCTTTACCGCCTTGCTTATATCCGGTTTTTTAACCCGGGTAGTAAAATTCTCCTCATCTTTATAAATGACCAGGCTATCATCCTGCCCCAGGCAATTCAAAATCATATCGGAAACGCTCTTCATATCGTGCAGCTCTATTCCGGCAATATTGTATACCTCCCCGGCCTGGAAATTGTCCGGGATACTGGCCAGGGCACGAATACAATCATCTATATACAGGGAAGTCCTCTGGTGCTGGCGGTAGACGGTATAAGGCAAGGAATGCAGGGCACGATAGATAAAAACGCAAAGGGCGCTGCGGTAGGGGGCATAGAATTCGCCCGGTCCATAGGTATTGAACAACCTGACTCTGACCGTTTGCGTCCCTGCCATCAGGGCCGAGTTGAGAATCTGCATTTCATTGGCCCACTTGGAGATGGCGTAATCATTCATTTGTTTAATCGCCACTTCATTCATGACTTCTTCGGCCATTATCCCATCGTAGTCACCATATACTTCGGAGCTGCTGCTAAAGATCATTCTAAAGCCGAACTGTTCTTGCAGTCGCAGGAGGTTTTTGGTGCCAACAGCGTTGCTTGTCCACATTTGTTCATAATAGTCCTCCCCATTCCAGCGTCCAAATTCGGCCGCCAGGTGATAGACCAGGTCAAATTCCTCTTGCTCGAACAGAATCTGCAATTGCCGAAACTTGCTTATATCGCAACGATAATAGTTGTTTTCATGACTGTGAAAAAGATCACAGGCCCAGACCTGCTCCCCCTGGGCCCGCAGTTCACGAACCAGGCTGGAGCCTACTACGCCCTTGCCTCCGGTAACCAGGATTTTCATGCAGTACACCTCCGCAATTCCCTACTCTTGATTTTGCGTGAATACTTTTTGCCTTTTTATTATATGAGTTCAATTTCACCAGGGTGAGTAAATGAAAGCGGGATAAATGGAACCACCTTATAGATTAGGCAGTGAATCATTAAAGGCTGGGAAAGGTATTCAATAAGACAATATTTAATCTACGATGTCACTGCAATAAGTTATAAATATGCATTAGCTTGCATAAATATACCGCTCGCAGTCTTCGCATGGGCAACACCTGCGGCTTGTCTCGTGGCTCAAGGGGTGCCGCGCTAATCTCCCATCCTGGTCACAACCTTAATAGTGACACCCGCAGGGTGGAACACCAGGAGTACCCGCAGGGTGATAGCGCTCTCGCGACGTCCTGTCGCTCGCCCCCTTTCGCCTGCTCGCCTTCGCCGGGTGTTGCATCCATGCTTCGCCAACGCTCGCTTTGTATATTTATGCAACCCTCATGCAACAAAAGGGGTTTTTGCAGTAGAGTCATCTACTGGTATTTTCCGAAAATATGTATATAATAATAAGTGAGAGGTTCTCAAGCGGTCACTTGAAAACCTCTCCGGCCATCGGGAAGAGTAATACAATTCCTGGTGCGAATATGTTATAGATATTCTACTCGGAAAGGCTGATGTGGGGCATCAGTCTTTCTTCGTTACTGCGATAATCGAGACGATTAAAGAGAGAAGCAACAGTAATTCTACTGTGTTCAATCCTTTCACCCCCTCTCCCGGCATCTACACCAGGAATCGAGGGTCTTCACCAACAACCACTATAATTCTAGCATAACAGCCTATTAAAACAGATAGGCTGTTATTTTTAGGAAAATTTATAAGGGGGTCTTAAAACTTATCTTCCGCACCCCTGGAGGATTAGAGGGATGAATTTATACGTTAGCCCTCAATTTGGTAACTCGCCGGAGCGGAAATGAATAAATTATATGGTAAGATGCGGTTTTGTTTTTATCGACAGGAGAGAAGAGATGTGAAACAAGTAATAGTAATGGGATTGGGTTACATCGGGCTACCCACCGCTGTAATTCTGGCGGCAAACGCTTACCGGGTTACGGGTGTGGACCGGGATATTAAGCTTTTGCAGGAGCTGGAACAGGGAAAAATCCATATTGAGGAGCCTAATCTGAATCTGTTGTTTCAGCAAGTTCGCAGCGAAAAAAAGCTTCGCTTCTCTCCCCAGCCGGAAAATGCCGATATATTCATAATTGCAGTTCCTACTCCTGCCCGGGCGGACAAAAGCTGTGATATGACTAATGTTCTGCAGGCAGTAGAAAGTATTCTACCCCAGCTGCAAACGGGCAACCTGCTTATTATTGAGTCCACTATTCCTCCCTTGAGCTGTGAAGAAATTATAAAACCGTTGCTGGAAGAGGCCGGTCATAAAGTGGGGGAAAATCTTTTTCTGGCCTTTTGTCCTGAACGGGTTTTACCCGGGGATATAGTGCGGGAGTTGCTGGTGAACAATCGGGTTATTGGGGGCTTTACCCGCCGATGCGCCCAGGAGGCAGCCAAGTTTTACGGCAGTTTTCTCCAGGGTGAGATATCTTTGAGCGACCTGAAAACAGCCGAAATGACTAAATTACTGGAAAACACTTTCCGCGATGTCAATATAGCACTGGTCAACGAAATGACCAGGATATGCAGCCACCTGGGTATTGATGTCTTGGAGGTGATTCGCCTGGCCAATAAACATCCCCGGGTCAAGCTGCTGCAACCTGGTCCCGGTGTAGGAGGCCATTGCCTGGCAGTGGACCCCTATTTTATTGTGGAAAAAGCTCCCTCACTGGCTCCGCTAATCAAAACTGCCCGAGAAGTCAATGCCAGTATGCCTGCTTTCATAGTAGAAAAGGTCCAAAACCTGGTTGCTGGCATGGATAAGCCGCATATTGCGGTTTTTGGCCTGAGTTACAAGGGTAATATAGGAGATTTAAGGGAAAGCCCAGCTTGGGAGATCGTTAAGTCATTAAGGCAGGAAGGTTATTCTATCAAGGTCTTTGATCCCCATGTAAGAAGTGTTTCCGGGGAAAACTCAGCGCCAGCAGCAGTTAAGGACGCCGATTTGATTCTAATATTAACTGAACATGATGAATTTCGCCATTTGGATTATGATGAGCTGGCCGCAGGCATGCGAACTCCTTTAGTTTTTGATACCAGAAACATAATCCCGGCAAGAGCTAATCCCTTTTCCCGCATCCGGCTTTGCCATCTGGGCAATACTTAGTGAGAAAAGTGAGGAGTGAGGGGTTAATTTATTTTATGACATCTTACTATTCAAGCCTCTACTAACTCACTTTTCATCGGTGTTTTTGCCCCTGGGCCATGGGGGTTAGTAAGAGAAGTGAGGAGTAAAGACCTTAATAGCACCTAAAGGGATCGTGTTTGAACAACCCCGGCCCCTTGTCAATGGCTACTCTTAATAAGTTAACAACTTAAGTGCCTGGCACCATTATTATACTACTTTCAATTTATCGCGGGGTTGCTTTATGGAGCTTTCCCATTTTTTACAGCGGTCGCCCCAGTAAGCCAAAACCTCATTGTCTCGTTTAATACAAACCACTTCGCAGAGATTGGGACAGCCCGAGCACTCATGACTGTTGGAAGTAAAATTGCCTTCCAGCACAAAATTGTCCCCCCGGAAGCGGGTGGGGCTATGGCTTAGCTCAATCTGTTCCCGGGCCAGGATAGCCGCTCCTATGGCTCCCATAACTTCATAATGAGCAGGTACATTTATTTTCAAGCCCAGTATTTTTTCAAAGGCTTTGGCCAAACCACGGTTGGCCGCGACTCCGCCCTGGAATACCACCGGTTCCTCAATTTTTTTGCCTTTGCCGACATTGTTCAGGTAATTTCTTACCAGGGCTTCACAAAGGCCCATTATAATGTCTTCTACGGGAAAACCCATTTGTTGTTTGTGAATCATATCCGATTCGGCAAAAACTCCGCAGCGACCGGCAATTCTTACCGGATGGCTGGATTTTACCGCATAATCACCGAACTCCTGAATGGGAATATTGAGGCGGGCTGATTGTTGGTCTAAAAACGAGCCGGTACCGGCAGCACATACGGTATTCATAGCAAAGTCATGTACAATGTTGTTGCGCAAGATTATTATCTTGGAGTCTTGTCCCCCTATTTCAATAATAGTTTTAGCACCGGGAAAAAGATGGGATGCCGCTACCGCATGGGCGGTTATTTCGTTTTTTACCACATCGGCCCCCAGCAAAACGGCGGCCAGGTGACGACCGCTGCCGGTGCTGCCTACAGCTCTTATTTTTCCGTGCTGCTTATCCAGGCCATCGCTGATGCTGGCATAGCCATCTTTCAGAGCCTTCACCGGATTGCCCAGGGTTCGCAAATAGAGTTTTCGGTATAGCCTGCCGTTCTGATCCAGCAGAATAAAATTGCTGCTGACGGAGCCGATATCCACACCCAGATAAAGGTTCAATCCATCTTCCTTCTTTCTGAATTATTATGCCCGGGCTTCTAACCACAGGGGGCTTGACGATAAATTCTTCTTTCTTTGCAGCATATCCACAAAGGCTTCCAGGCGCGTATATACCCCGGCTGCTCCCGAATGCTCGTCAAAATACAGCGTCATACAGGGTATTTCAATTTCCTCACTGACCTTTCCCAGTATGGATTGGGCTACAATCTCCGGCATACAGGTCAAGGGGGCTATCTGAATTATGCCGTTATAGTCCCGGCGGGCAAAATCCACCGTGGAACCAACTGTTTCCCGGCCATGGCCTCCAACTTCATAGTTTAAATAAGGACGGGAAGACTGAATAATCTGTTTATGATTGGATTTGCGTAAGTAACCTCCAAAAAGATGATCATTAACCCAATCGCTAACATAGATGGAGCGGCTAACCTGCGCATCCAGCCGTCCCAGGCAACGAGCCACATGGCAGTTGCTGGCCGGTTCCAGAATAGTATATATTTCACCTACCAGGCCAATCTTTAATACCTCGGCGCCTTTGCAGGGGCTCTTTTCCATTTCCCTTAAGCTTTCCTGGGCGATTTTCTCCACCTCCTGCTGGCTCTCCGCCTCATCGATCGCCTGCAGAGCCCGTTCAAATACTGTTTCCATATAATTTTTATCTATAGCCCGGGGCAGGCAGTATTCCAAGGTTTTTTCCAGTTTCTCAATAGCAACGAGTTTTTTCCAGGCAAAACGAATGGCCTTGTAGGCTTCCCGGACTGAAGCCTTCTCCCCCAGGGCTTTTAACTGCAGCAATAATTCAGAAATACGCGAATCAGGGGCTTCCAGGACAACCATTTTAAAATCATAACCTAACTCCTGCAGAATCTCTCTTTCCACCTGGGCATAATAGCCAAAGCGGCAAGGTCCCCAGCCTCCGGCCATAACAATGGTATCAGCTCCCTGTTCCAGAGCTTCAATAAAATTGCCCATATTAATCTTCAGCGGCAGGCAGGCAAATTCCGGCGAGTATTTCACTCCCAGTTCCATGGTCTTCTGGCTTATCGGCGGCGGTGCTATTACCTCCAGCTTCAAGCCTTTAAACAGTGTTTTCAAAGGAATGTAGAGATGCCCCATATGGGGAAAGCTTACTTTCACTCCCGCAGTTCCTCCTTCGCCGCAACATATCGCAAAAAGCCTCCAGTCTGGTTATAATTCCAGCTTCCCCGCTATGCTCATCAACGGTAAGAAGAATGAAGGGCTTCTTATCCCGGATTTTGCGTTCAATTATTTCCCCAACGAGAGAATCGGGACCACAGCCAAAACAAGCCAGGTAAATAATTCCGTCAACATCCTCTCTTTGGCTCAGGTGCAGAGCACTTCCCAGCATTTTGCGCCCCAGGGTCCAGAAAACCCTTTTCGGTACCGTGGCCGCTTCTGCTTCCACCTCCTGGCTGCCCAAATGCTCGGGCAGGAGAACTTTGCAGTTCATAGCCCGCAAGCGTTTAACCAGGTTCATGCTGATACGCTCGTCATAAAGCGAATAACCATGTCCTAAAACCCCTATATTCAGGTCTGTTTCCCGCTCTGCCTCCATTGCTCCACCCTCCCAAATCTTGATGGCCTCCTCCATGGTGAATCCCTGGCTGGCCAGAGAACGACATAAACGCAGCTCCTCGCAGCCGTGCTGGTAAGCCAGTTGGATTTTAGGCACCTGGCGGGTAAAGAGACGGCCCACTCGGATTATGTCCTTCTTAAAGCATTTTTCATCACGGCTCAAGTCAACCGTTATATCTATCAGGGGAGGGGTATCCTTTATCAAAGCCCTTACCATATCCGGCAAACCCATGAATTTGGGGCAGATATAGCTGCGGGCTTCCACACTGACCAGCCGGGGTACAAAGAGATAATCCGGTTCTTCCCGGCATAATTCCGCCACATGGCCCAGGTAGACCTTGATAGGGAAGCAGGTTTCATCTACAGCCAGCTCAATTCCTCGTTCTACCGTATTCCGGTTGCTGGGTGAGGAAGTAAGTACTTCGACTCCCAAATCCAAAAAAAAGCTTTTCCACAGGGGATAGTAATAGTAATAAAATAAACTGCGGGGTATACCCACCCTGCTCATTTTTCTTCTCTCCTCCTTTTAAAAGCCGGGCTGGGTTGCCGGCTCTGGTCCTGGGTATTTAAAATTTCCGGGCGCAGGTTCTGGATGGGAACCGGGGAACGCACCAAAATACCTTTTAGAGCCCGGTAGTTAAAGGGAATTAAGGGCCATAAATAAGGCACCTTAAGTGATTTAGTAAAAGCAGCCAGGAGTATTACCAAAATGCTGGCAACGATAAAGCCGGGTAAGCGGAAAAATCCGGTGCCCAGAAGGATAAAAAACCTCGCTAAACGGTTGGCCATAGCCATTTCATAGCTGGGAGTGCAATAAGAGCCAACCGCTACCATAGCGGTATAAAGTATTACTTCCGGTACCAGGAGGCCAATTTTTACTGCCACATCTCCGATTAATAAAGCGGCAATGACCCCCAGAGCCGTGGCCAGAGGCGAGGGGGTGTGTATGGCAGCCATCCGCATCATATCCAGGCTGATTTCAGCTATAACAAATTGCAGGAAGATGGGGACATTCCCCACTTCTTTGGGCCCGATAAACTTCAACGAAGCGGGCAGAATCTCGGGAGACAGGGCCAGTAAAAGCCACAACGGGGTAATAATTATGGAAGCCAGCACCGCTATAAAACGCACCCACCTTATGTATACGCCTACACTGGGGCTTTGCCGGTATTCTTCGGCATGTTGCAGGTGGTGAAAAAAAGTTACGGGAAGAATCATAACACTGGGAGAGGTGTCCACCATTACCAGTACATGGCCTTCCAATAAATGCACTGCGGCTACATCCGGTCTTTCCGTGTAGCGGACCTTGGGGAAGGGATTCCACCAGTTGCCGGGCATAACCAGTTCTTCCACCGATTTCTCCGCCATGGGCAGGGCGTCAATGGCAATGCCGGAAATTTTGGACTTGATATCTTCTACCAGGGCCGGGTCAGCCACATCTTTTAAATAGCAGACGCAGATATCGGTCTTGGACCTTTTACCCGCCTGCAGCAGTTCAATCCGCAGTTTGGGGTCCCTCACCCGCCGCCGCAAGAGGGCGGTATTAAAGACAATCGTCTCGGTAAAGCCATCCCGGGAACCTCTAACAACCCTTTCTATGTCCGGTTCTTCGGGGTTGCGGGCCGGGTAGGTGCGAGGGTCTATAATAAATGCTTCTTCACTGCCATCTATAATGAAGAGAACTGAACCGGATAATACCGAATAAAGCAGTTCATCTATTTTGTTCTCCGTAGTCAGTTCCACATAGGGAACACCTTTTTCCAAAATGCTTTTCACCGTACTGGAAAGAAATACTTCTTTCTTCAGGGCTAACAAAGATTTCATGCATTCCGTCATGATGTCGTCCTTGACAAAACCGTCCAGGCATATGAAGGCAGCTTTCCTGCCTCCCACCCGTACTTCCCGCACGATCAGGTCAAAATTCTCCCCTTCGGCCAGTTCCTTCTTCATAATATCCAGGTTTATATCATAATCTTTACCCAAATAAAGATGGGGACCTTTTTTAAACAAACAAAAATCATCCCTTCGGGTTAAATAAAACGGCGGCCAGGTAGCCGAAAACTACGGCCGCTGTGATCCCGGCAGCAGCAGCTTCTACTCCCCCGCTGAAAGCTCCCAGCAATCCCTTTTGTTCCACGGCTTTCAGAGTTCCCTGGGTCAGGAGATGGCCAAAACCGGATAAGGGTATAGTAGCCCCGGCCCCTCCGATTTTTACCAAAGGCTCGTACAGCCCTAGCCCGCTGAGAATGGCCCCACCGGAAATATAACCTACCAGTATATGCCCCGGGGTTATACTGGCCCTGGTCAGATCCATTATTAGCTGGCCCAGAAGACAAAGAAGACCTCCGATAAGAAACGCCATATATAGCGGTACCATATTTGCCCCTCCAACGTTAGTTTTCTATAGCCACGGCATGAGCAATCGCGGGAATACTTTCACCCTGAAAACTGGTGATCGGACTCATAAGAGCACCAGTAGCGACAAAAAGCAGTTTATTTATCTCCCCGGCTGTCATTTTTTTTAGTAAAGGACCGCACAAGATACAGGCGGAACAACCGCAGCCGCTGCCCCCGGCATTTACTTCCTGAAAATCATCATAAAGCAAAACGCCACAGTCACTGTAGTTGGGCTCAGGCTGCAGCCCGTCTTTTATAAATAGCTCCCGGGTAATAGCCATCCCTACTTTTCCCAGGTCGCCGGTTACAATCAAGTCATAATAATCAGAAGACCGGTTCAGGTCGTTAAAGTGCGTCTTTATGGTATGGGCGGCCGCCGGGGCCATAGCACTGCCCATATCACTGACATCTTTTTGATCCATATCAATAACTTTTCCTATACTTACTGCAGTTATACGGGGACCGGTTCCAACAGGTTCCAGCAGTACTGCTCCGGCAGCAGTTGCTGTCCATTGAGAGCTGGGGGTCTTTTGCACTCCTTGCTCAGTAGGAAAGCGAAATTGTCTTTCCGCCGTATAATGATGGCTGCAGGCGGCAGCAATCACCCGTTCAAAAAATTCGCCATCCACTAGAATAGCTGCTAATAAAAGGGCCTCCGCCATAGTGGAGCAAGCGCCGTAAAGCCCTAAAAACGGAATCCCCAGTCCGCGAGCTGCATAATTGGAGGAAACCAGTTGATTCAGCAGGTCTCCCGCCATCAGTATTTCCGCATCAGCTTCATCGAAATTCCTTTTGTTCAAGGCCTTTTTGACCGTCTCCCGGAGCATCTTGTTTTCGGCTTTTTCCCAGGATTCTTCCCCGAAAAGATAATCTTCCATGCTCCAATCAAAATCCTGACCCCAGGGTCCCTGCCCTTCCTTGGGTCCTGCTATGGAAGCCCAGGAAGTAATAACCGGGGGCTGGTCAAAAACCAGCGTTTGCGCCCCTCTTTTCTTTTTAGCCGGCATATTATCCCCCTCTATTTGTGTTTAGCTGCTAAGGAAAACCTTGATTAAACCTATCAGGACCGCCACAACAAAACCAAAAAGCAAGGTGGGGCCTGCTACTGTAAAAATCCGGGCACCCACCCCGAATATGTAGCCTTCCCGCTTGAATTCCATAGCTGAAGCTACTATTGCGTTGGCGAAGCCGGTAATGGGAACAATAGAACCGGCACCAGCTTTTTTCCCCAGTTCATCATAGATTCCGATACCGGTAAGAAAGGCTCCCAGGAATATCATAATTACCGATGTATAAGAAGAAGCATCAACTTTGCCTATACCCTGGTTGAGAAGATAATTCATTATTAGCTGGGCCAGGAGACAGATAAGCCCTCCTACAATAAATGCCCAAATACAGTGCTTAAGGAGGGGAGGTTTGGGTTTTGTCTGCTGTACCAGGTTTTCGTATTCCTCTACTTCAATCTTCTTCCATCGCTTCGGATCAGGTGTATTCACCAATTTTCCTCCTTGCCAGGGTATTATTTACTTTATGGCCTGAGATTATGCGAATGTTAGCTTTGCAGGGTATTGAAGGGACGGTTCCCTTTCGCCTGCTCGCCTTCGCCGGTGCAACCTTAATAGTGACACCCGTAGGGTGGAACACCAGGAGTACCCGAAGGGTGCTGCACCCATGCTTCGCCAATGCTCGCTTTGTATATTTATGCAACCCTTATGCAACAAAAGGGATTTTGCGGCAGAGTCACATTCAGAAAACTTGGCAAAGGGCCGTCCCTCAACACGATAGCTAGCCTAAATAGGCTATCCTGATATTGGCTTTGTATTCTACAATCTTGTTATCTGCGCAGTTGGCTGTCCAATTGACAACCTCAACACCGGAAATATTGTTAACATCCCGTGAGGCCTCACTCACTGCATTTTCCACCGCATCCTGCCAGCTTCTTCTTGATTCCCCGACAAATTCTGATACTTTCACCTGCAAAAGAATAACCTCCTTTTAAATTGCTTTTAATATTCTGCTTTAGGCTTATGGCTTTTATACATTTTCTTACGGCAGGTGCCAAGGGTATCAAGGGGACGGTCCTTTTGACACCCTCCTCACTCCTCACCTTTCTTCCTAAACCAATGAAAGCGCTGCAGCATAGTATAAAGCTAAGGAGTGATTCATTTGCAGATGCATTATTCCACTAATACCGTACGGCTTAATAGGGATAAACTACATATGCGACAGCAAGGAGTCTCCATTATTACTTGCACCAACCGGCCCGAATGCCGAGATAATATTTTGGCTAATTTCTTCCGCCAGGATTTCTCGCCCAAAGAACTATTAATTATACTAAACTCGAACAGCATGAACTTGCGGGAATGGAGAATGTGGACGGCAGGTTTTCCTGCGGTAAGGGTGTTTCAAGTAGATGAATCTCAATCTCAAGGGGCCTGTCTGAATTATGCCTTAAACTATATCAATATGGGCTATGCCGCAAAATTTGACGATGACGATTATTATGCCCCGGGCTATTTGCAAGAACAAATGGAAGTGTTTCCGGTTAGTGGTGCACATGTGGTGGGGAAATCAAGCTGGTTTATCTACTTTGAAAACAGTCAGATCCTGGCAATTTTCAACCCTAATCATGAGAATTCCCACGAAGAATATCTTACCGGAGCCAGCCTGGTAATTAAGCGGGAAGTGTTTCAAGAGGTGAAGTTCCGGGATTTTAGTGTGGGAGAAGACCTCTGGTTCTTAAAGGACTGTATGGAAAAAGGGATCGTAATCTATTCTTCATCACGCTTTAACTTTGTTGGCATAAGACGCCCGAATCCGGAGAGTCATACCTGGCAGGAAAGCGAGGAACAGATAATGCCTCGCTGTGAGTTTGCAGCTCATACCGCTGACTACCGCCCGCTGATAATCAGGTAGACGCAATAGGAGCTGAGTCCCTGCCCCAGCCCTGCTTCCCGTACCATATTAATAAGCAGGCACAAAATGGATGTTTATAGGGTATAATATTAACCAGCTTTTTATCGCCTTCATTGCTCCCTGCTCTGCTCCAAGGGCTGAGGTTGCCGGATGGAGATGGGATATAATAAAAATGCACGGGGTTATTCTTTTCCCCCGGGATATATTAGGGGCTTTATTGCGCTGTTCAGCAGGTAATAATAGCTTATGATAGTTGGGGACAAGCTATGGGAACTGGCCATTGGACTATTCTGGAGCTTGGGAACGGCCGGCATTATTACATAGATCGGAGGAGTATCGCAACTTGATACCATATACAGCAAATAATGAAGAATTGTTAAATCATTTGCAGGTGAACCCCGATAAGGGTTTAAGCTCCACAGAAGCCTCCAAACGCCTGGCGGAATACGGTGAAAACAAACTACAGGCGAAAAAGAAGAAAAGTATGCTGCAGCGATTCTTGGAGCAGTTTTATGATGTCATGATTCTAATCTTAATCCTGGCAGCGGCAATTTCATTTGTAGTTGCTTGCTATGAAGGAGAAGGTTTCTATGAACCGGTTTTAATCCTGTTGATTGTCGTACTTAATGCCATATTGGGTGTGGTTCAGGAAAGCAGAGCGGAAAAAGCCTTGGAGTCCTTGCAAGAGCTCTCCGCCCCTAATGCACGAGTCATGCGTGATGGCAAGGAAAGCATTATCGAGGCCTCTTTTTTAGTGCCGGGGGATATTATTAAACTAGAAGCGGGAGACAGTGTTCCTGCTGATGCCAGACTTATTCATTCCAGCAGTTTAAAGTCTGAGGAATCGGCCCTGACCGGGGAATCGGTTCCCAGCGAAAAGGATGCGGCTGCCGAGGTAGCAGCCAACGCGCCTTTAGGCGATCGCTTCAACATGGTTTATGCCGGGTGCAGCATTACCTATGGTAATGCCCGGGCGGTGATTACTGCCACGGGAATGAATACGGAAATAGGTAAAATAGCCAGGCTCCTGGATGCCGCCAATGATAGGCAAACCCCTTTGCAGCACCGGCTGGCGGTGCTGGGTAAATATCTGGGGCTTTTGGCCCTGGGGATATGCGCCGTCATTTTTATTATCGGTTTAATCGATGGCATGAAAGTCATGGAAATCTTCATGATAGCAGTGGCACTGGCTGTTTCGGCTATTCCCGAAGGCCTGCCGGCGATTGTTACTATTGTTCTGGCCATTGGGGTACAGCGAATGGTAAAAAAGAACGCTATTATCAGAAGATTGCCGGCGGTGGAGACCCTGGGCAGCGCCTCAGTTATTTGCTCTGATAAAACGGGTACCTTGACCCAAAACCAAATGACCCTGGTAAAAGCCTTGGCTGACGGCGCTTCTGTTTTGGAGGATATTGGTGAAAGCAATTCTGCCGTTATTAAAAAACTCTTGCAATATGCTGCGCTATGCTGTGATGGTACGGTAGAGTTTGAGGATGGCAAGGAACGCCATATTGGTGACCCTACCGAGACCTCCATCGTCCTGGCTGCTCATAAAAACCACCTGCCCAAGGATGAGTTAAACCGCCTGTACCCGCGATTGGCTGAATTGCCCTTTGATTCTGAGCGCAAGTTAATGACAACGGTTAATCGAATTGATGGCAAATACATGGTAATTGTCAAAGGCGCCTTCGATGTTTTAGCCGCCAGCTGCATAGCCGGAGACCTGGAAGCAGCACGAAGATTCAACAATGAAATGAGCCGGCAGGCTTTGCGCGTACTGGCGGTAGCTTATAAAGAAATTGAAACTCTGCCCGAAACAGCCAGCAGCGAAGAACTGGAAAAGGATCTTATTTTCATGGGTTTGCTGGGCATGATTGACCCACCCCGGCCGGAAGCGCGGGAGGCGGTGGCCATCTGCCAGCGGGCCGGAATCAAACCGGTCATGATAACCGGCGACCATGTAGAAACCGCTTCTGCCATTGCTAAAGACCTGGGCATAATGCTTGAGGGAGACCAGGCCATTACCGGCAGTGAACTGGCTAATTTATCCGCTAGCGAGCTGGATGAGCAGGTGCGGCAGATTTCGGTCTATGCCCGGGTTTCACCGGAAGATAAAATCCGCATTGTTCGCGCCTGGCAGCATCAGGGTGAAATCGTGTCCATGACCGGCGATGGGGTAAATGACGCTCCGGCTTTAAAAGCCGCAGATATCGGCTGTGCCATGGGTATTACCGGTACTGATGTAGCCAAAGGCGCCGCCGATATGATACTGACGGATGATAATTTCGCCACCATCGTGGATGCGGTAAAGGAAGGCCGGGGTATTTATGATAATATCAAAAAAACCGTGGGCTTCCTGCTGGGAACCAATGTGGGTGAAGTACTGGCTGTCTTTATGGCTATGATATTATGGAAAGCCTCTCCATTCCTGGCTATGCAGCTTTTGCTGATTAACCTGGTTACCGATGGCCTGCCTGCTATTGCACTGGGCCTGGAACCGGTGGAAAGTGATGTTATGGAGCGCAAGCCCAAGCCCAAAGAGGAGAGTATTTTTGCTCATGGTATGGGCACCCGCATAATACTGCAGGGGGCCATGTTTGCGCTTTTAACCCTTATTGGCTTCTTTATGGTCTGGCAAAGCACCGGGGATATCGTGGCCGGGCGCAGCATGGCGTTTCTGGTAATGGCGCTTTCGCAGGTAATTCATTCCTTCAACATGCGCTCCAGCCACTCGTTGTTTAAAACCGGCATTTTCACCAATCGCTACTTGAATGGCGCTGCCTTTATTTCCCTGGCCTTGCTGGCTCTGGTGGCCTTTCTTCCCCCGGTGGCCTTCGCCTTTGGCTTGACGCAGTTGTCTGCTGTTATGTACTTCTACGCCCTGGGCCTGGCCCTGGTTCCGGTATTAGTCCTGGAATTTTCCAAAGCCTTCGGGCTAGTGAAGCATCAAGCCTAAACATGTCCGTTTAATTGATCTTTGATTTAACTGCAAAAAGTTATTAATATTCATTGGCTTGTATAAATATATCGCTCAGCAAACTTAATAGCGACTAAAGGGTATGTAGGGAACGACCCCCGTGTCGTTCCGAATCAGGCGCAGCAACCTTAATAGCGACTGCAAGGCATTGTAAGGGCGGTCTTCGGCCGTCCGCTTTTTCCTTTGCCAGCGTTTTGTATATTCATAACCACCTTATGATTCTACTGCAAAAAGTTATTAATATTCATTGTCTTGTATAAATATACCGCTCGCAGTCTTCGCATGGGCAACACCTGCGGCTTGTCTCGCGGCTCAAGGGGTACACGCTAACCTCCCATCCATGGTCGTCAACCTTAATAGTGACACCCGCAGGGTGGAACACCAGGAGTACCCGGAGGGTGATAGCGCTCTCGCGACGTCCTGTCGCTCGCCCCCTTTCGCCTGCTCGCCTTCGCCGGGCGTTGCAACCATGCTTCGCCAACGCTCGCTTTGTATATTTATGCAACCCTTATGCAACAAAAGGGGTTTTCGCAGTGGAGTCACCTTATGCAACAAAAAGGTTTTTTGCAGCGGAGTCATTGTTTCCATATTTTTTCTATAATGTTTCTATCAAAAACAGGATATTGCATTTACTTGGAGAAATAGACAATAAAGAAAAGCATACTCATTCTTCAGGTTATTAACCAGGCCTCCTGGCAAGGGCGGATGGTGGTGGGGATTTTAGGGGTCTGGCGGGAGTGGGTTGCGGCTTCCAGTCGCAAAATACATCTTTCTATTACGGCGAAGAGATTGTAATAATCCAAAACCAGCTCTCTTGCCGCCCATATTTTATCCAGGTTTTTCTCATAACGATTTTCCGCCAGGCAGTTTTCGATAGAGCTTATAGCCGTTTCCACATCCTCAATATCTATTGAGGTGTAAGCGCCCTGAGGAAAGTACTCTGCCAGGTTGGGGCAGCCGTAATAAATGGGATAGGCGCCAGCCAAATAGCAATCAGCGATTTTTTCGGTCCAGTAATGCGAAAAAAAACTGTTTTCTATGGCTATGTGATACTTATATTCCCTGATGGCATCCCATTTGTCTTCAATATCGTTAATGTTGAAACCAAAACGCTCGATCCTGGAACCAAAGTGTTCCATCAGCCGGTCCACAAAAGCCAGCCGTTTCCTGTGACCTGCGGTAAAATCCTTATTCGAGCAAACCAGGGAAATCTGCTGGCTTTTTTTAAAAGCTCCCATTCTTTTGAAATCATCATAATCCAGGTTGACTTTGCTCTGCACCGCTTTTATATCGATGATTACCCGACCTGCATGCCAGTTGAAAGCCGGAGAATAGATTATGCGGCGATGGGAGAAATTATGACCCGGACAAGTTATCACCGTGGAAAACTGTTGAATAAAATCCGGCTCATAGTAGAAAACACTGGGAGGCTCAACGGTAAGCAATATGGTCTTTTCCGGCGGGCAAAGGGTGCTTTCTTCATGTTGCAATCCATCATAAACTACCCAATAATCACATTCTTCTACCTCTTCGTTGATGAAAAACCGGCAATTTCTCCATATTCCCTGCGACCCGGGTGTTTGGCGAATGATAGGTTCATGGGGAACCCGGGTGGAGATTTTAACTTTTAACATCTCTGCCTCTCCTTTTAGATAAAAAAAGCGCGGGGTAAGCTCAAACAAATCATTTATCCCCGGGTTTGCAACCGTTTCGCCCTTGGCGATAGAACCTTCTAGCGTTTTAGGGAGCTTTCCCGTCCCCTAATAAGCCTTTTATCTCTCGTTTATACTATCAACACTTCAGCCATCTACACTCTATTTAATGGCTTCGATTACAGTCAGGAATATTATATGCACCACATACAAAAAGAGAACCAATGCAGGACGAACTTTCAATCCTTTAAGATCAGAATAGATGAAAGGGGTTATTACGATATCACCAGAGCTGAGCATAAGCCTTATCCACCTCCAGATCATCCCAATCATCATACATTTCTTGGGGATCTCTCAGAGGAGTGGCTAATTGGATAATTAAAGCTTTGTATAAAACAATTAATTCTTCATGTGGCAACTGTTGAACTTCCTGAATTAATTGTTCAATCTTGACTGACATGTTTAATCACATCAAAATTATTATAGCATGGGTTTGATTGTTTAAAAACTTGTTGCTTAATTGTACATTGCATTGTACAATATATCAAAGAGGTGATTTCTATGATAGCTACAAATTATTCAGATGTAAGGCAAAACTTCAAAGAATACTGTGACAAGGCTACTTATGATTTTGAGACTATCATCGTTACTCGGGAGAGAGGCGAAAATGTAGTGATTATATCCGAATCAGAGTATAACAACCTTTTGGAAAACCTTTATGTACGAAGCAATCCGGAATATTATAATGAACTACTGCAGTCTATTGAACAGTTAAAAAAAGGGAGAGGAAAGAAAAGAGAGCTATTAGATGAATAAGATATTTTCAGATATCTCCTGGGAGCATTATTTATATTGGCAAGTTAATGATAAAAAGATACTAAGAAAAATTAATGATTTAATAAAAGATATCGAAAGAAATGGTAATGATGGTTTAGGTAAACCGGAGCCTTTGAAACATGAATTGTCTGGATACTGGAGCCGTCGCATTACATCTGAGCATAGATTAATTTATAGTATCGATGGAGATAATATTTACATAGCAAGTTGTAAGGGGCATTATTAGCAAGCGTGGGTCGCTCCTCAGCGTTGACCTGTTGTTTTTTTAGGGATTTTTAATGTACCAGTCATAGGTCAGTTTAAGCCCTTCCCAAAGCGAAACCCGGCTATGCCATCCCATTGCATTAATCCGGCTTGCATCCAGAAGCTTGCGTGGGGTTCCGTCCGGTTTTGAACTATCCCAGATAATCTCGCCCTGATAGCCTGCAATTGCTGCTACCATTGCTGCCAGTTCACTAATGCTGTATTCCTCGCCGCTACCCACATTGATGATATCTGCTTCATCGTAGTGCTTCATTAAAAAACAGCAAGCATCAGCCAGGTCATCGACATAAAGAAATTCCCGCCGGGGGGTCCCCGTCCCCCAGAGGTAAACCTGAGGACTGCGAGAAAGCATGGCCTGGTGAAATTTGTTTATCATGGCTGGCAGTACATGTCCGTTTTCCGGGTGAAAATTATCGCCCGGGCCGTAAAGGTTATTGGGCATTATGGCAATAAAATTGCTTCCGTATTGTGCCCGGTACGCCCGGCACATAGCTATTCCCGCTATCTTGGCTATGGCATAGGCTTGATTGCTGGGTTCCAGTTCGCCTTGGAGCAGGTTTTCTTCCTTGATAGGCTGGGGGGCAAATTTAGGATAAATGCAGGAACTACCCAGAAAGAGCAGCTTTTTTACCGCATATTTGCGAGCCGCTTCCAGCACATTGCTCTGAATTAGAATATTATCGTAGATAAATTCCCCGGGCCGCAAGTAATTGGCCCACATCCCGCCTACTTTAGCCGCCGCCAGGAAAACATACTCCGGCTGGAAGCTGCGGAAAAACTCCTCCACCGCATTCTGCCGGCGCAAATCCAGTTCATCAAAGCTGCGGGTAATTATATTATTATAGCCCCGGGCTTGCAAATAGCGCCCCAGAGCCAAACCCACCAACCCCTGGTGCCCGGCCAGGTAAATTTTGGCGTTTTTATCCATTTGCCTCCCACCTTTTAGTATTTCGGGTTTTTGCCCTCTGGTATAGCCCGGGTATACCATTCAATGGTCGCAGCCAATCCTTGCTCAAAAGAAATCCTGGGCCTGAAACCCAGCTCCAGCAGCTTGGATATATCCGGACAGCGCCTTGGGGGACTTCCCGGAGGCAACGAGCCTTTGATTATCTCTACCTCCCGGCCAAGATATTGGAAAAGCTTGTCGGCAACAGTATTTATGCTTATCTCTTCAGGATTGCCTATATGATATATGTTCAAGTGCTGGCCCGATTGTATTAGCGAAATTAAGGCATCAATAAAATCATCGATATAAATAAAGGCCCGGGTCTGGCTGCCATCCCCCTGAATGGGGAAAGGCACCGGCCCTTGCGGCTTGGATTCTATGGCCTTGATAGCGCGCAGGATAAACTGGGGCAGCACATGTTCCCAGCCCATATCCGGACCATAAACATTATGCGGCCGGAAAATCAATACCCGTTCAAAATCCTTGCGGCCGTAATTTATGGCCATTAATTCGCAGGCGATTTTCCCTCCGCCATAAGAAAAGCGAGGATTAAAAGGATCTGGTATGGATAAGGGTACGGCTTCACTGCTGGGTATTTGCGGGGGACTTTGATAAACTTCCGAGCTGGAGGCCAGTATCAATTCCCCTATTCCCTCTGCGCGGCATGCGTCTATGACATTCAGCATGCCTCGTATGGCTATATCCAGTACCATTTCTGGTTGATTGTAAAAGAATTCGGTACCGTTTATATAAGCCAGGTGAATTAGTGAGTCCATCCCCTGGGCCGCGCCTATAAGCCGCTCCCGATCACGAATATCCCCTTCTACTATCTGAACTTCACCGGCTAATCCCTGAAGTCTTTCCCGCCGCCCGCGGCTATTGTTGTCATAAATCTTTAGCTCATGACCTGCACTTAGCAATCTCCTCGCCAAAGCTGTTCCGATAAAACCGGTTCCTCCAGTGATCAGGTACTTCCTGGCCATTTCTTCACTCCCTCGCTGATTATTCCTAAACTACCCAGGAACCCCCTTAAGGTAAAACGGCTCGGGAATGACTGCCCAATGCCATATACCCAATACCGGACGGTAAATGAAGCTCTTTGGCCACAAAATTGTTCCAAAAATCATAGATTAAAGCGGGACGAGCCAGGAGTTCACTTAGATCTTCTATCTGCATATGAGCAAACCGGGGGTGATTGTTTAAGATAAGAATTAGATTTGCACCTCTCACGGCATCTTCCAGGCTAACACAGGGAATTAAACCGAAAGCCTCTATCTCCTCAGCCCTGACTACCGGGTCAAATCCCCGAAAATGGGCACATGGAAAGTGCTTTTGCAAGGAATTTAGAACGGGTCTGGCCATGGTGCCGCGAAGATCATCCGTGGGCGGCTGCCCCTTGAAGGCCAGACCAAGCAAGGAAATCTGCGGGCAGGCAGGAAAAGAAGCTAAGCCAGAACAAACCCTGTGCAGGTAAGATATCACTTCTTCTGGCTGCTCTTCGTTAATTTTTCTAGCGGCCAGGGTAATTTCTGGGCGCAGCCCCAGTTCCAATATTTTCTCAGCCAGGATATGGGGGTCTTTTTCCAGGCAGGGACCGCCTACCGGTCCAGGCTGGGGCAAGCGGCTACGGGGATAAGCCAGGTTTCCCGCTTGAATCACCTCAGCCGCACTAACCCCTATGGCATCACATAAACGGGCTACTTCATTGGCATAAGCAAAAAAAACATCCCGCTGAGCATTATCAATCAGCTTGATCATCTCAGCCGTTTCCATATCACTTACCTTTATTACTGTGGGGGTAATAAAGAGGAATAAGTGAGCGGCTCTGATAGCTGCTCCGGGAGTAAGGCCACCGACGATTTGGGGCAAAGAGCGAAGTTCCTGCAAAGCTTTACCTTCCAGGCTCCGTTCCGGACAAAAAGCCAGTTCAAAATTAACCCCGGCCTCCTCCAGGATAGCCCGGACAATTTTACGGGTGGTCTCTAATTTTACGGTGGAACGCATAATAACCAGGTCATTTTCTTTTAGATGTGCCGCCACTTCCCGGCAGACATTTTCCACCATATCAAGCCGGACTTTACCCTTTTCGTCCAGCGGAGTACCTACGGTTATTATGAAAACACTTCCAGCGAAGTTATCCGCTATGCTCGCAGTGACCTGCAGCCTGCCTGTCTTAATCACATTTTTTAGGCGGGCTGATAAGCCGGGTTCATAGAAGTGAGATTCCCCTTTTTGCAGCCTGGCCACGATATCTTTTCTAATTTCCACCCCCAGTACCTGAAAACCGCATTCCGCCATCACGGTAGCCAGGGTAAGGCCCACATAGCCCAGCCCCATTATGCAGATATTTCGGTCGGGATATAAAAGGGGCACTTTGCTCATTTTTTATATCAATCCTTTCGCCAAGGCAAAAACCAGAATAAATCTTCCCGGCTATGACCTGCACCTTATCTAACTGCTTTCAACCCAGCGCTGCAACGAGGCGGGTGATTAAAACCCGCCGCCTGTTAAGTAAGAAAAGTGAGTAGGGGTACGCCTGATGCTCCCTACGGCCGCTATTGGGGTAGCGGCCATGGAGGTTAGTTAATAAGAACCCGGTCACTTAATGAAGCGGAGGATATATTCGCCTCGTTATAATTCTTTGCTTCGGGCATAAATACTTACTTTTTCCCCCCCTGCTCCGATCAGCAGTATCCGGGCAAATTCAGCTGCCTCCCAGCTGCTAAGGGCTACCGCCTCCCCGGGATAACCCCGGGCTTTCAAAGATATCTGCTCGCCCACATCATAATAGGTGGAGCAATGGCATTTGCCATATCCCACTTGTATCCTGGCCCTTAGCTTGCAGGAATCAGAACAATTGGCGATTAAAAAGGTGGCCAGCGCCCTTGGCCCCAGAGCTATAGGAGCAGATGTTGCCACCGGCACCTCCGGATAGGAGGGAATTATGATTTCTTCTTTGTCAAAGGCGTTCAAGACTCCGTCAACAAAGCTAATATGAAGTTTGGGCCATTCATCTCCATTGATATGTTTGCTGTTATAAAAGGCTACCAGGTTATTTTCCACTTCATTTCCTTTTAGCAACAGGCCGTTGTTGATAATGGAACCGTCATGCCAGCCTTTAACCAAACCGCTTAAATCCATCCTAAGCGCCCCCATCGGGGTGTTGGCGTCAACCCTGATTTTCCCGGCAATCTCGGGAGAGTGCAAGGGCTGGGTATCCCAGTTGACGGATTTTTCATGCCAACGGCTGAGTAAACGCTGTACGGTAATATCGATAGCATCCTTAACCTCATTCCGATACATAGTTAGTTCCAATTCCGCCTTTTCAATGCTGCAGCCGCCAGGAATGGCATCCAATCGAAACTTTAGCAAAGACCGGTAATTATCGCCTGTCTGCCGGAACTGGCTGAGGTTTAAACAGCTCTCGCCGGCAAAGTTGTCCCGAGCATACCACTCCGCTATATAACTATCATGAAAAGGCAATAATGTAATCGTTGCCACCGGCACATTCCTCCTCTATTCTCTCTATTACAAAATATGTCTTTTTTGTTGAAGTGTTACTAAGTCTGAGTTATACAAGCATATTCCTATATGTTTGTAATATAGGGATTAAATATTTTTATTTCCATTTAGTAACATCTCTGGTTCCGGCTGAATAATATAAGGCAGATGCAAACCATAGTGTAGGCATTATTCAGTCGTTAAATATTTTTACAGGAGGTAATGGTTTATGAGTGATTACAAGTTGGAAAACCCGGGTTGTTGCCCCCCTTGCCCCCCTTATCCCCCCCGGCTCAACCAGACCATTTTGAGCTGTGGAACTGGAAGCGGGGTTAATCTTCCTTCTCACAAAGAATCCCGTTCCCAACTGCTCAACCCTTATGTTGTTGCCAGTCTATCCATTGATACCAGCAATCTCAGCAGTCCCAGTGTGAAATTGGATTTCTCCAGTATAATAACCTATAAAGAACTACATGATTACTGGCTTTGTGACTTGCGTTTGACCTTTCAATTATCCAGAGTTTGCGGGGGAGCCAAAGCAGTGCTGGGAAGCTGGAACTTTGAAAGAAATGTGGGGTTTGGCTGGTATGGAAATAGCGGCAGAGCAACTGAAGGCAGTGAAGCGGAGCTTAGAGCAAACGGCATTGGCCTCACCGTTGAGACCGTAGATGCCTTCGGTTTTACCTTCTGCGATTGTCATGCTTGCCCCGGCTGCTGCACTTATATGGTTGAAGTGATTAATGCTGAAACCGAAGGTGTTGACTTTGCAAACGTTTCCAATCCCATGTTCAACGCTCTGGCAGTAGGTCCTCTGGCCTGGGGTGATTAATAAGAAACGTGAGGAGTAAGGGGTGAGGGGTTTAATTTATTTCCTGCTACATCTTGCTATTCAAGCCCCTACTAATTAACTTTTCATCGGTGCTTGTAGCCCCTGGCCATGGGGGGTAAGTTAAAAATGCCGGAGCTCTGCTCCGGCATTTACATTGGCCAGGTATAATTATGCTCTTTGTTCTTTTTTGAACTAAAAAAGCTAATGAAATCCCTCTATTGCAGGAGGCTGCGGAGTTTTAGAATGGCGCTCTTTTCTATGCGGGAGATTTGTACCTGCGACACTCCCAAGTCTTCGGCAATAACGGTTTGGGTCTCATCCTGAAAAAAGCGGCGGATAATAACCACCCTTTCCCGTTCATCCAGTTTGGCCAGGGCTTCTCGCAAAGCCAGTTTCTCCAAAATAGCCACATTCCCCTCTTCATGTACCAGTTTGTCCAGCAAAGAAAGTTGCTCCTTTTCCTCACTCGGCACAACATCATGGATATAGGCCGGAGTTTGACAGGCCTCCATAGCCACCACGATATCCTCTTTTTCCATTTCCAACAGGCTGGCTATCTCATTTACTCCCGGTTCCCGCCCCAAGTCCCCGCGCAGCTTGTCCTGAGCCCAACGGATACGGGCATAAAGCTCTTTGATTCCCCTTTGTACTTTTACCATGCCGTCATCGCGTAAAAATTTTTTTATCTCTCCGATTATCATAGGTACCGCATAGGTAGAAAAGCGCACATCAAAGCTAAAGTCAAAGCGCTCAATTGCTTTTAATAGCCCCATGGCCCCTACCTGGAAAAGATCCTCTTGATCATAAGAGGTATTTTTGAATCGTTCCAGGACCAGGTATATTAGTCCAATATTGGCTTCGTATAGCTGAGCTTTGGCTTCCTGGTTTCCCTCTTGCGCCAGGCGGAGGAGGGCTTCATTATTTTGGTAAGAATCGCCTGAGGACATGGTCTAGCCCCCTTTACGCATAGGCTTCCTGTTCTTTTTTCCCAAAACAGCGTTTAAGCCGGACCGTAGTGCCTTCGCCGGGCTGGCTGAAGACTTCCATTTCGTCCATATAAGACTTCATAAAGGTAAAACCCAGTCCCGTCCGGGAGCTATCGCTGGAAAAAGATGGTTCTATAGCCTTCTCAATATCTTCAATTCCTTTTCCATGATCCTCAACCACGATTTCCAGGCTACGATCATCCATTATGCTGACTAAAACAACTATCTTCTCATTACACCTGTTTTCATAAGCATGAATTATGCTATTGGATACTGCTTCCGAGACTACCACCTTGATTTCTTCTATATCTTCCAGGGTGCAATCCAATTGTGCGGCAAAAGCTGCCACGCAGGAACGGGCAAAGGATACATTCTCCGCCAGGCTTTTAAATTCGAAGCGTACATAATTCTTTACATTCATAATGATTCCAGCCCAGGGCTGGTATTCACCTCCTTAAATATTGATTATATCCTGTTCACTCCGATACAAGGGAACTAGTTTATTAATTCCGGAAAAAATCAGGATTTTTTCAACCGCCGGGCTGGCCCCAACAATATACATACGCCCGTTTTCAGCATTCATCCGTTTATATCTACCTATAATTACACCCAAACCGGAACTATCTATAAAGCTCACTTTCTCCAAGTTTAAAACCAGGTTTTTAACCTGCTGGCTTTGGATTTTGCTATCAATCTCTCGCCGGAGTTTTTCCGCCACTAACAGGTCCAATTCACCCGATATTTTCACCACCAGAGTATTCCTAATCACTTTTAAATCTATTTCCACAGCAAAATCCCCTCCCTGCAAGCTGCTAAAACAAGCTTCTACAAGGAGGGGACGAATACCTTCCACAAAATTCCATTTATAATAGATAGATTTCGGCAAATATTTTCCCGATTTCCTTAAGCAATCCTCCGCGACCGACATTACTGGCTGCGACCAGGTTTATCTCTTTAATCAAATCACCGTCTTTGTATAACGAGATTTCACCCAACTTCTGTCCTTTACTTACCGGAGCATCAACATAGGGAAGCAAGGTGGTTTTGCTGTTTATCTTCTTTTCTTCCCCCTTGATTAACGTGCAGCCCACTTCTTCTTCCGCAACCACTCCCACCTGCTCCTCCATGCCTTTGCCTATTTTTACCATTCCACAGCTTTTACCCTGGCCAATCAGGCTCTTAAAAGCATAACGGGCAAAACCATAATTTAAAAGCTGCATGGAGTCCCGGAAATTGCCATGTTTTTCCGGGGATGCCATAACCACGGAAATTAATCGCAAGCCATCTCTCTTGGCGGTTCCCACCAGGCAATATTTGGCTTCATCGGTCCATCCGGTTTTAAAGCCATCCGCCCCCTGGTACCACCAGAGCAACTTGTTGGTATTAAATAGCTTGAATTCTCCCTGCCTCAGGTCATACTCTTTGATAGAACTGTACTCTAATATTTTGGGGTGGGCCAGAGCCTCACGGCCAATTACCGCCATATCATAAGCACTGGTATAGTGTTTGGGAGCAGTGAGGCCATAAGAATTGATAAAGTGGGTATTCTTCAAGCCCAACATTTTAGCTTTATGGTTCATTTTGTCTACAAAGTTCTGGTGCGTGCCTTCCAGGTGTTCGGCCACGGCTACGCAGGCATCGTTGGCTGAACCAACGGCTATGGCAATGAGCATATCCTCGTAGCTCATCTGTTCTCCCGGCTCCAGATAAATCTGGGAGCCCCCCATCTTCCAGGCACTCTCACTGGTCACGACTTTGTCCTTCAGGGTTGCTTTCCCTTCCTCCAGGGCTTCCATCGCCAAAATCAAAGTCATCAGCTTGGTCATGCTAGCAGGAGCTAATTGCTTATGTTCATTTTTGGCCAGCAGTACTTTACCGGAATCAGCATCCATTAGAACATAGGATTCTGCTTTTGCTTCCACCACCTCGGCCTCCAACCTGGCCGGCGCAGCAATAATAAATACCATAACCCACAAGACAAGCCAGGCGATGCTCCTTCTACAACACATGATTCTAACGCACCTCCCCTGTAATAATCATTAGTGATTCCACTGCCAAAGTTATAAATATGCATAGTTTGCATAAAAAGGGGTTTTTGCAGCAGAGTCATTAGTAGATTATATTTAAAAATACAGGCTATTATACCAGCAAATTGTATGGATACAGGAGCTTCCCTCATTTTACTTTTTTCTACAAGCTGGATATGTTATTATAGTGACAAACCAGGCTTATTCTTCCACTATTCCGCTCCCGATAAAAAGGAGGAATCCGTTAGGTATATAGGTATTACTGGCCTTATGCCCGGTACTATGTCAACTGCTGCCGGACTGGTAATGCTCAGGAACAAGCCAGCCAGTCGGTGGCTTTCATCGGTAAGATGCAGGATCATTTACTAAAAGTCCATGGTGAGGAGATAAGCAAACTGTTTAATACCAAAGACGTGGCAGCCTTAAGTAAAACTATTAACTCCAAGGTAGGCCAGGTAGTTAATCTAGTGGCATAATACTATAATAAATTATACTCCGGAGGTTTATATGCTGGAAAATTGGCAATCAATCGCCGAGCAAATCTATATGAATGAGCTTACCTTTCCCCATTTGCGGGAGCGCTTGCAACACGGCGGAGAGCTTAGGGCCTGGTACAAATATTACCGGGGCGGCAATCAATGGGCCGGCAAGCATTTTATGGAGGAAAACGTTTTCCTGATGGAGGAGGTTCTTATCTGGGTGCAAATTGCCGAAGACGGGAAAATGGGCCTCTATAGCTTCAAGCTGGACGATATATCTAAAATCGACCGCAGTTATACCTTTGCCGACAAATCTCAGGAAAAGCTGGTTCTATCTCAAGCAACCGCAACTTTTAAAACCATGAAAGACAACCGCAAACGCGACACCCTGGTATTCAAACGCCCGCTTCCGGCTGAAGAGGGAGATGTAGAGGGTTTTGAACAGCTTATCGCCCTGCTGGATTAATATTTCCTTAGCTAATCATTGACTCTGCCGCAAAAACACCTTGGTAAGCTAGCCGTTTGGCAGGCCCTGGCGACTGGCCTGAGCCAGGAGCCGCATGCTTATCCAGTAATTGCGCTCCGCGCGGGAACGAGCGGATTGGATTCGCCGCAGGCATTCCTGCTGGGAGAACCACCATTCACAGCCCAGCTTTCCCCGTTCCAGGTTTCTTTCCAACTCGCCAACGATTTCCGCATCCCAAGCTTTCCTCCGGGCGTAGGCCAGGACCCGGTCGACCAGCAGCTGGTAGCTGGGGTGAAGGAAACTCTGGCTCTCATGGTCATATTCCAGGTCCAATACCGGAATCAGTCCCGCCAATTCCTGGGATATATCCGCCATTAATTCCTGCTCCTCATTGGAAGCACCTATGTAGAGGTAATACAGGCAGGCGTGGCTGTTTTCGCCCGACCGGCGCAATATTCGTCCCAGCCTTTGTATACGCTGCCGGGAACTCCTGGTGGAACAGGCGATTATGCCTACATCAGTGGCCGGTACATTCAAGCCTTCATCCAGCGCCCGGCAGGTCACCAGTATGCGTATTTCGGAGTTGCTGTACCGGCGCAGGACACGCTTTTTGCTCCGCTCATCCATTTCCGAATGATAGCGTCCCACCTGCCCGGAAAACAAGCGCTGCAGTAGGGCATAGATGGCTTCGGCCGTTTCTATCCTCTCATTAAAAATAATAACCTTTGCCGCTGCTGGAATCCTCTGCAGCAGATTTTGCACACAGCTGATCCGCGCTCTGGCCTTGTAAACTACATCCTTCCTCTGGTGAGCCAGGATGAGAACCGCGCGAGACAAGCCGGAAAGCGCAGAATCATCTGATTCCCGGGCCATTTCCTCCAGACAGGCAAAGAAGTGCTGGCTGGACAAGCCGTTAAGGTAAGGGCAGCGGCGCATCAGTACATCCAGCACCCGGGAAAGCTGTTCGCTCAATTCCAGGTATTCCTGTTCTTCGTCCGGGGTGAATTTCAATTTCAAGTTGAAAATGGAGAAGGAACTGATAATGTTGGCATTTAACGCCTCGGCAAAACCATATTTGTATATCTGCACGCCCAGGGCGGGAACCAGTTTTTCATCAAAGCGAGGGGCTTGCGGGGTAGCGGACAAGCCCAAAGCATAATAGCGGGAGGATGACCCCGGGGAGATATGGCTGATAAAATCAAAAATTCGCGAATTCTCGGGGCTGCTGTAATGATGACATTCATCGGCAATGAGCATTACGGCCGCCCCCCGCTGGTAATCTTCCAGCAGGTGCCGGGCTAGGCAGTGGCGGGCCGAATTTACGACATAAATCATGTACTTGCGGGTGGGCAAGTCTTTGTGGGCTCCGGAATAAATCCCGATCTGATCCCGGGCAATCCCCAATTCATCCTGCAGAGTCTGGGCCCACTGCTGCAGTAAAAATACCTGGGGTACTACGATTATAACCTTTAGACCCGCGGCATTCTCTCGCAACAATTGCTTTTCCAACCGGGCAATGGCACCCAGGGCCAGGATGGTTTTGCCGGCACCGGTTACCACATTGACAATACCCCGCCCCTGGTGCTGCATCCATATATCCAAGCACTCTTCCTGCCAGGCGAACAGCTTTTTTTTCAGCTGACCGCCAACGGCCGGGCCAGTCCTGTCCGGTCCCTCCGAATTCCCTTCGTAGAGCAACGACATGTTCTTTCTCCTATCCCTATTGTATACAGTTTTAGTATCGCCTTTTTATATAAACTTGGCAAGGCTAACCAGGCCCGCCAGGTGATGCAAATTAAAGCAGAATAACCCGAATTCCACAAAATCAGAACCATAATAGGCTTTTCTCCTCTCAATATATTTTTGTCAATGAAGTAAAGGAAATCATTGCCTGTTGTCGAAATACCCTGGTAGAATTAATATATATTATTTTGAGCAGCGGAAGAAACCGCGGAGCAGCATCAACACACCGCTGCAACGAGCCGGGGGATGAGAACCCGCCGCCTGTATAATAGGAACCCGGCCGCTTAGTGAAGCGGGGGACATGTTTCACCTTGTTATAAAGCATGATAATTATGGATAAAATCCTGGGAAGGAGCAGTGGAATGGCTGACTACGAATCATTATTAAAACAACAATTGCTAACGGAAAGAGAACTAAAAGAGAAAATCAGCAGTTTGCAGAAGTGTTTTAAAAGTCTGTGCAAAAACATGGAGAAGGGCGATCTTAAGAGCTGGAACCGTGAGCTGAGCACTATGCGCAGCCTGCTGCAGGAACAGGAAGCCTTGCTCACCGGCATGCAAGCCCAGGTAGATGAGTTCGGTATCCGTCCCTATATGGAAAACGGGGACTTTGTGGAACAAATGCTGGCCTATTGCGACAGCCTGGGGGTGGATGTGAAGGGCGATTTCCCCAGTTATGAAATGTTCCCCTTCCGGGTTAAAATCGATGCGGAAAACCTGGAATTATTCCTGGATAGGAAAAAAGTGCAGTGCCTGCGCCCCCTGGCTTTTGTGCAGGAGGTCAAGTCCAGCCGGGATAAAATGCTGCGGGCCAGCTTTGACCCCCGGTTTTTTGTACGGGAGCTGGCTGCGGCTTATGACCTGCTGCTTTTGAAGCAAAATCAGGGCAAAGCGCACCCGGTGCTGGAGGGAGATGTTTATCTGAAAAACATCTACACTATCCTTACCCCAATGAGGCGGTTCCGCCGGGATTATGACCAGCAAAGCTTCGCCTTTGACCTGGCCCGGCTCTATGCCTCCGACCTGCGTTCCACCGAGGATGGGCGCCGCTTTCAATTCGGCCCCAGCCGCAACATCAGCAAGGCCATCCGTATTCTGGACCAGGAGGGCCGGGAGCAGTATCTGGCCACCATCCGCTTTTTCGCCTCCCCCGAAGAGGAAATGACTTTGCCACTATAGATGGCAAACAAGCCTGGGCAAATGAAGCGTTGCGGTTCAGGCCGTTATGCCGTCCTCCAGGCCAAGCTTAAAAGGAGATGACGCATTGGACAACGATATCAAGTCAGCGCTGGCCTGTTTAAAAAAGGGACACTCTCCGGGCAAGCGTGAGTTCCTGCAGGAAATATCGGTGGGCACTGCTTTCATGCTGGATTTTTGGCGGGAAAAATACCTGGCTGAATACCTGGCGCGGGGCGGCAGCAAGATCAAGTTTCTGACCGGCCGCAGCGGAAGCGGGAAAACGCATTTCCTGGAAATGCTAGCCCTGGAGGCGGAAAATATGGGTTATATCCCGGTAAAGCTGTCCGCCCGGGAAGTATGGATTCATGATTTCAAAGAGATTTACAGTGCCGTCCTGCACCAGGTCAACCTGCTGGAGCGCTTAAAGCTCTGCAGTCATGAAATTATCCGGCAAGTGGGTTATGACCCTGAGGCCATCCCTCAGGATATGACCCTGGTGGATTATTTAGCCAGCCAGGGAAAGCTGGATCCCTTGACCAAACTGGAGATAAGGCAGCAACTGAATCAATTGTTTCTCTCCAACCCGCTCATTGACAACAATTTTGCTCTGGCCTGCGCCCTGCTGACCGGCAGTATAATGGGGCACCCTACCCTGGAGGAATCCAGCTGCCGCCTCTTGCAATTATGGCTGGAAGGGAACCGCGAAGCACGTCTTCCCTCTATCCGCCGTCTGGGCCTCTCTCCGAGCAAAGTGACCAAATACAATGCCCGCCATATGCTGCGTTCATTGGTGGAAATTTGTCGCCTGGCGGGTTACAAGGGGCTGATAATCTCTATCGATGAGCTGGATATTCTGGTGAGAAAAGATGATATGCCGGAACTTCGCTACACTCGCATGAAGCGTGAGGACGCCTATGAGAGTATTAGAGAGTTAATCGATGAAATCGACACCTTGAAATGCGTCATGTTTGTTTTTTCATTCGACCGGCGCTTGATGGATGATGATAGATGGGGGCTGAAGTCCTATCCTGCCCTATGGATGCGGATTCAAAACGAGATTGAAGGCGAGCGCTTTAACCGTTTTGCGGATATCGTAGACCTGGATCGCCTGGTCGATGAAGTCTATACACCAGATAAAATCGTGGAGATGTCCACCCGTCTGGCCAGATTGATAAACCGCTACGATGAAGGGGCCAGGCCGCTCAGCCTGAGCACTGCCGAGGAATTATACGCTCGGGCCCGCTTTGGCAAGGTATCTCTTCCCCGGCGGGTAATCCTGTCAACTTTACAGGGAGGAGTGGAGGAACAATGAATTTTGAAGCCCAGAGAGTAATTGAAGCCTTGCGTTCGGGGGTTTCTTCCCGGGCAGTAGGCCATTATTTTTCCTCGGCCCGGCCGGAATTGATGCGGCAGCTTTCCCGCGAATTGGACCGGGTCATGGAGAACGGGGATTCCAGCGGTATGGTCATAACCGGGCGCTATGGCGAAGGCAAAACCCATCTCCTGAACACCGTTGTTAACCTGGCCCACAACAACAACATGGTGGTCAGCCTGCTTTCTCTGAGCAAGGAAACGCCTTTTGATAAGCTCTACCTGGTTTACCAAAAAATGGTGTCCAATACCTACCTGCCCGGCAGGCTGCAGCCCGGATTTGAACAGCTGCTGCAGGATCTGACCCCCAACAGCCAGGCAGCCCAGGATATACTATCTTTTACCAGCAAACACCTGGAAACGGACAAGCTGTTCTTCGTATTCCGTTCCTATTTGCATGTAGATGACCCGGACGACAAATACTTGCTGCTGGCCGACCTGGAGGGTGACTTCATCAGTACTTCACGCCTCCGCCAGGTTTACAAGCGCATCTTCGGCCAGGCAGCTCGCTTTGCGACCCCTTTCACCAAGAGCAGGCACAGCACAGATTACTTCGCCATGTTAAGCCACCTGTTCAAGCTGCTGGGCTTCAACGGCTGGGTAATTCTCTTTGATGAGGGCGAGCTGGTGGGGCGCCTGGGTAAAAAAGCCCGGCTAAAAGCCTATTCAAATATGGCTTCTTTCCTCTTTCCGGAACAGTATTCGCACCTGGAATCAACTTTTTGCATCTTTGCCCTGACCGCTTCTTTTATAGAAGATGTAATCGAAGGCCGGCATGAGTATGAAAACCTGAACAGCGTCTATGTCGAACGCAGTGAAAGAGAACCGGTGGAAAAGGTTCTCAACTCTATCAAGACCGCAGCGCAATTACAGGCCCTTAGTCCGGCGGAGATTAAGGTAGTGCTGGAACAACTGCGGGATTTTCACGCTCAGGCCTATGATTGGCCTGCCAACCTGGACATTGAGCAAGTGCTTAAAGCCACAGAAACCCGGGGTTATTTGCTGAGAACCAGAATCCGTGCCGCCGTGGAACTGCTGGATCAGCTGTACCAGTATGGACAGGCCGGGGATATCCGAATCAATGAACTGGGAGAGCCGCAATATCTGGAAGATGAGCTGCCGGCTCTGGATGACTGCCTCCTGGAAAGCTGAGAAGGTATTCGAAAAAAATAATCCCGGCGCTAACTGATGAGCTGAATAATCAAGGGGCTTTTCTCCGGGGCCTGTTCACTGAAGCGGTAGGCCCGCAAGAGTTGTCTCCGGGCTGTTTCCAAGCGACCGGGGTCATTGGCATGGATTAGCGCCAGGGTATCCCCGGCTTCTACCAGGTCTCCCGGTTTTTTAAATAACTCAATACCTACAGCGTGATCGATTATATCTCTCACTTGTTCTCTCCCCGCTCCCAGAAGCATGGCGGCCTGCCCCACTTCCAGCGCATTGAGATGCTCTACATAAGCTCGCTGGCCCGCCGTAATCTTCTCCTTAATCGCAGCTTCCGGGAGCCCGTAGTGGGGAAGGGAATAGTTCAGTTTCCCTCCCTGGGCCTCTACCATCTGTTTCCAGCTGACCAGGCCCAAACCACTTTTCAAAGCAGACCGGGCCAGTTCCCGTGCCTCATTAATACTGCTGGCCTTTTCCCCCAGAAATATCATCTGCGCCGCCAGCTCCAGCGACAATTCTTCCAGATCGGGAGGTCCCTGCCCTTTCAGAGTATCAATAGCTTCTTTAACCTCCAGGGCATTGCCCACCGCATTTCCCAGGGGTTGATCCATATTGCTGAGCAGAGCCACAACCTTGCGGCCTGCTCCCCGGCCAATATCAATCATGATTCGAGCCAGCTGAGCAGCTTTCTCGTAACTTTTCATAAAGGCGCCGCTGCCCACTTTAACATCCAGTACTATTCCCTCTGCCCCGGAAGCGATTTTTTTGCTCATTATGCTGGAGGCTATCAAAGGCAGGCTGTCTATGGTTGCGGTCACATCCCGGATGGCATAAAGCCTTTTGTCAGCCGGCACCAGGTTGCCGCTCTGGGAAACCACCGCCGCCTTAATCTGACTTACCTGCTGCAAGAAAGCCGGGTGAGCCATTTCCACTTTAAATCCAGTAATAGACTCAAATTTATCGATGGTTCCCCCGGTATGGCCCAGGCCCCGCCCGGACATTTTAGCCACGGGTACACCGGCTGCCGCCACCAGCGGAATAACTACCAGGGTGGTTTTGTCTCCCACCCCACCTGTGCTATGCTTGTCCACTTTGACCCCTTCCACTGCGGAAAGCTCTATCACTTCGCCGGAATAGGCCATGGCCAGAGCCAAATCCCGGGTCTCCCCCGGGCTCATGCCTTGAAAATATACCGCCATAGCCCAGGCGGAAATCTGGTAGTCGGGAATAGTACCAACAGCAATACCCCGGACTAGAAATTCTATTTCATCCCGGCTCAAATCTTTACCATCGCGTTTTTTTTCGATAATGTAGGACATCTTCATTTTAACAGCTTCTCCTTATTAGACTAAACCCCTTATCAAAGGATAGAAACTCTTTCCGGCCAGCCCGGAAGCCGGCACCCCTATATGTTCCGCTATGCTCTGTCCCAAATCGGCAAAACTCTCCCTGATCCCCAGGTCAACTCCAGGACGGCACTCCCTTCCATAAACCAGGACCGGCACCATTTCCCGGGAATGGTCGGTGCTGGGGGTAGTGGGGTCGCAGCCATGGTCGGCGCTAATAAAGAGGAGATCGCCCGGCTTCAGGGCAGACATAATATTGGACAGTTCAGCGTCAAATTCCTCCAGGGCCCGAGCATAGCCTTCAACATCGTTACGGTGTCCATATACCTGGTCAAAATCCAGCAGATTGGCAAATATCAGGCCTGACGATTCTTCTTTTATCGCCGCGATTATAAGCTCTATTCCCTGACGGTTGCTTTTGCTGGGACGGCTTTCACTCACTCCCCGGCCGGCAAAAAGGTCATAAATCTTGCCGATAGCTATGACCTGCTGTCCTGCTTCTATTATCGCGTCCAGTATGCTGCGTTCCGGAGCCAGAGAAAAATCATGGCGATTGGGGGTACGCTGAAAAGCTCCGGGATGACCGGTAAAGGGGCGGGCAATGACCCGGCCTACCGCGTTTTCTCCGGCCAGCATCTCCCGGGCCGTGTGGCAGATGGCATAAAGCTCAGCCAGCGGGATAAGCTCCTCATGAGCGGCCACCTGAAAAACGCTGTCGGCTGAGGTATAAACGATGGGACAAGCAGTTTTCATATGTTCCGGCCCCAGGCGCTCTATTATCTCGGTTCCAGAGGCCACTACATTGCCCAGGGTCTTCCGCTGTATTCTTCTTTCAAATTCCTCAATCAAATCAGGGGGAAAGGCATGGGGATAGGTGGGAAAGGGATATTTTAATACCTGTCCCATCATCTCCCAATGACCGGTGGTACTATCCTTGCCTGGTGATTTTTCCTTCATTTTGCCATAGGCGCCAAGAGCTTGCTGGACAGGCTTCACCCCGGGTATTTCATCCAGGTTGCCCAAACCCAGGCTCTGCATGCGGGGGAGCTCCAGCCCTCCTACCGCCCGGGCCGTATTAACGATGGTATTGCTGCCCTGGTCCCCATAAAGACTGCTATCTTCCATTTCCCCAATGCCGGCGCTGTCTAAAACTATTAATATAGCTCTCCTGGTCAAAACTGCTCTACCTCCTGTAGTTCGGGTTCTCCGTAGGTCTGGAACCTCATGCAGGCCGACTAGGCTCGGGGATGATACTGCTGGTAGACCTCGCGCAGCCTGCTTTTCGTCAGGTGGGTGTATATCTGGGTGGTAGAAATATCGGCATGACCCAGCATTTCCTGAACCGCTCTGAGATCGGCTCCATTTTCCAACAAATGAGTGGCGAAGGAATGTCTCAAAGTATGGGGAGTCACTTCCTTTTCCAGTTCAGCTTTCCCAACATAATTCTCCAATATTTTAAAAAAACCTTGCCGGCTCAAGGGGCGGCCCCGGGCATTTAAGAAAAGCGTTCTCTCCAGAGAATTTTTTACCAACGAATTACGAACTCGGGCCAGATAACGATTTACCCATTCGATGGAAGTCTGGTTTACCGGTATAATCCTCTCTTTGCGGCCTTTGCCCATACAACGTAAAAAACCGGCCGTAGGGTTGAGGTCTTCCACCTGTAGAGACAGGAGCTCCGAAACCCTTATCCCGGTTCCATACATCAACTCCAGCATGGCCCTATCCCTGATTCCCAGCGGCACAACCGGATTGGGCTGTTCCATTAGCTTATCCACTTCTTCGATAGACAAAACCTGGGGCAGTTTGCGTTTTATTTTGGGAGTCTCCAAATCGCTGCTGGGGTTTTTCTCCAGCTCCCCTTCCAGTATCAGGAACTTATAATAGCTCTTGATACTGGAAAGGCTGCGGGCAATGCTGGAATGAGCTGCTCCCTGATCCAACTGCCAGGAAAGGAAAGCCATAATATCATGCTTGCTAATATTCTGCGGACATAAAGCCCGGGAATTCTCTCGCAAAAACTCTTGGAATTTCAACAGATCCCGCTTATAGGCAATACGGGAATTGGCCGCCAGGCCCTTTTCAAAATTAAGATAAGCCATAAAATCCTCTATGGAATTCTGCATAAGCTTGCTCCCAGTTTTTCTAATGTTTTTTGTTTTTGACATACTCGCCCTGTTTTCCTGCTTTCACTCCTTCTCCTCATAATAAAAGTTTTGCAATTTGAAAACAAATTGATCCATTACCTTTTCAAACCTGGTACTTTGTTTGTTCTTCTCCACCCGCATGGGGTTACCGCTGGGGTGCTCTTCCTTAAACCAGTTGCCCAAAGCAGGAACCTGCTTATGCAGTATCCCAGTCATGGTCGGAACGGCCAGAGCAAAGGCGAGGATAAAAACAAGCAAAATCAAGAAGTTGAGAATCTTTTTTTTCCAGTTATTTATAACGACAATCACAGATTTTTCACCTCCAGAAAATATTATTGAGGTCCGCTTTTTCTTCAGACCAGGAGCTGCAACAACCAGGGTGATAGATAAGCTTCGATAAAGGCCCCGAGTAAAAAAACCAGGATGAAAAGCAGCATCAATATACTGTAAGCTATCAAAGCTGTTCCCAGGGGTAAGTAACTGTTGTTTCTGCCTTTTAGTATATATAGCGAAGCATTGACTGCCACTACCGCCCATATTAAAAGAAAAGGTATATAGACGATGTTCTGGGGAAGAACGGCAATAAAACTCAGAATAATACCAGCACCGGCCTTTTCCTGGAATAAAAAACTTAAGGTGAATCCCAGAGAAATGCCCCGTAAAAATATCACCGCCAGAATCAAGGGAAAGCCGATTACCGTAAGACCAAGAAACCATATCACCAGAATAGTTTTGCTCTGATGAAGAAAGGCGCTGCAAAAGATGCTGGCTCCATCAAGATTACCCTCCATCCCCCCTTTCAAATACTTATCTATCATCTGCAGCAGGTGGCTTCTTACTCCCCCATCCAGGCTGGATACTTTGTAGCTTCCCACAACAATACCGCTTAAAAAAATAAGTAATATGAGCAAATATTGCCAGCGGTTATCCCTGATATGTTGTTTTATCCGCTGTTTCAAATACATAGCCGTCTCCTTTTGCCGGTTTTAGGGGCTCCTCTTTTTTTTGAGATCATAGCTTTTGGCAGCGGATTTTTCACCGGCCTTTAGAAAAAGATATTTATTTTTGCTTCACTTTATGCAGAAAAGAAAAAGACCTGGAAATTGTTCCAGGTTCTGACAAGACAAGAATAGCTGCGGGCAATTTGAAAAATTCATTCTTCATTGCTCAATTTTATTAACTGAGTTTGTCACTGAGCATAAGGGTCCCCGGCATTTCTACACACATCTAGAGGAGATTTTGCTGGCGCAGGGCTTCGTAAATGACCGGTACTACCTGTTTCTTACGCGACATAACCCCCTGCAGGAATATCTCCCCTTCTTCACTGTGCAAACCAAAAGCCCGCTCAACCAGAGAGCTTTTCTCCCCGGCAAAGAGCAATTCGGTTCCCTCTTCCAGAATACCGGTGACCATCAAGCATATAAAAGCATAGGCTTTGCGCTCACATATCTCCTGCATGCTCTTCAAGAGGGAGGCTTTACGCCGGGAAAAGCTGGCCAGGTCAACCGTTTCAATCTGTGAAATAGCAAAGATAAGCTCTTCACTGCTGTACTCCTTGAGGTCTTCGTATATCAATTCCTCATCATCCCGTTTATCCAGCTGATGGCTGTTTTCAAATATGGCTTTGCCCCAGCTCAAAGGCTCCAGTCCCGATATTTCCTGCAGTTTAGCGGCAATACTCAAATCCTTGCCGGTAGTGGTAGGTGATTTGAAAAGCATGGTATCACTTAGTATTCCCGAAAGCAGTAATCCGGCCAGGTTTGGGGAGAGCGCCAGTTTCATGCTGATAAACTTTTCCGCCACCAGGGTGGAGGTGGAACCAACCGGTTCATTGTGAAAGTATATGGGTGATATGGTCTGTAAATCGCCCACCCGGTGATGATCCACTATCTCCAATATTTCTGCTTCTTCCACCCCGTCAACTGCCTGTTTCTTTTCGTTATGGTCCACCAGTATGAGCTTCTTGCGCCGCATATTCAAAAGGTGGTAGCGGGAAATAATCCCTAAAAAACGGTTTTCTTCGTCTACTACGGGGTAATTTCTGAACCGGGTGGAAAGCATGAGCTTGCGGGCTTCTTCTGCGGCCTCATCCTTTTCAAAAAGGATTAAATCCCGGGTTTTCATTATGTCGGTGACTTTTCTATCCAGCAATTTCCCGAGTATTCCCGGGGTTTCCGCCAGATCTCCCATATCCAGCAGGCTGTTCATAAAGAGCATGGCCATGTCACCGATGGTAATCAGACCCAGCAGTCTCTCCTTTTCATCAACCACGGGAACGGTCTTCAGTTCCTGCCGGCGCAAGATATTGCTGAGCTCCATCAGGTTCATATCCCGGCATACGCCAAAAGGCTCCTTCTCATCCAAAAGGTCTTCTACCGTGGTCTTCACGTTCTTTATATGCAGGGGCGGGGCAAAATCAAAAGCCTCTAATACGAAATCTATTTCATCGCTCATTTCTCCCGCCATCGCCGCCAGGTACAGCCCCTGCTCTGTGGCTTCCTTATATTCCCGGTAGGCTATGGCGGCAGCAACGGCATCTATGTCCGGGTTTTTATGGCCTATCACATAAATCGCTTTCACTCCAAAATACCTCCCTTGGTTTAAGTTTAGCCTGTTTTTGCCATATTAATGCCTTGCACTTTTTTTATCGATATAAAGGGTTTTTAGAATAAATACAAAATTATAAATATCATGGATAAATAAACTAGCCCAGGTATATAGAGGAGGGATTACTGATGACCAACGCTTTCAGCATAAACGAGATAAAAGCTAGTTTTGACACTCTATTTAATACCTTAGAGGATTATTTGTTTATTATAGATGAAAATGGCAAAGTGGTACATGCCAATAAAGCAGCTATTGAAAAACTGGGTTATAGCCCGGAAGAATTAGAGGGGGTGAGTCTGCTTCTTTTGCATCCACCGGAAAGAAGGGATGAAGCCGCCAAAATATTTGCCAGTATGATGGCCGGGGAACGCGATCATTGTCCTATTCCTCTCTATACTAAAGAGGGCAGCTGCATACCGGTTGAAACTAAAGTGGTAAGGAGCCAGTGGCAAAGAAAAGCGGTTTTTTTAGGTATTTGTAAAGATATATCACAAATAAGCCAGGCTAATGCCCGGTTTTCCAAAGCCTTTTCTATTAATCCGGCACTTATGGCTATTAGCAAGATTGACAGTGGTGAGCTTATTGATGTAAACTAAAGTTATCTTAGAAGATTGGAGTATAGTAGGGACGAGGTAATCGGCAAAACCTCAAGTGAGCTGGGGATTATACCATTTGCCGAGAGAGATTTACTCATAAAAGAACTTTACCAGCAGGGCTATATACATAATAAGGAATTAACCCTTAGTACAAAAAACGCTAGCGAATTATATGTTATTTTTTCGGTCGAATATATAGAAACCGACGATCAGAACTACCTTTTAACGGTAATGGTGGATATCACCGGAAGGAAGATAGCCGAAGAACTTTTAAAGGAAAGTGAAGATCGCTGGTCTTCAGCCCTGGAGTGCAGTGGGAACGGGGTTTGGGATTGGGATGCGGTAACTAATCAGGTATTCTTTTCCCGGGAATGGAAAAGCATGTTGGGTTATGAAGAATACGAGATCGGGGACTCCCTGCAGGAATGGCAAAGCCGGGTTCACCCGGAGGATTGGGAACGGATCCAGGTAGAACTGCAAAAACACTTTGATGGCCAGACACCGGTTTACGGGAGTGAACATCGCCTGCGTACCCGGGATGGCAGCTACAAATGGATTCTGGACCGGGGAAAGGTGATTAAGCGTGATGAAGAAGGCCAAGTTCTGCGGGTTATCGGCACCCATACCGACATTACCGCGATAAAGAAAGTTCAGGAAGACTTGAGCCGTACTCGGGGACAGTTAAAAGCCATTTTGGATAACCTGCCTTTTTTAGCCTGGTTTAAAGATAAAGAAGGACATCATATAGAGGTAAACCGGTTTTTTGAAATATCCTGTGGCTTAACACGCGATGAAATAATTGGTAAGACCGACCTGGATATATGGCCCCGGGAATTTGCTTTAAAATATATGGAAGATGACCGAGAAGTAATGGCTACCAAAAAACAAATCAATAAAGAGGAACGGTTGCAGGATAAAGCCGGAGGTATATGGTTTAGTACCTTTAAAACCCCGGTGTTTGACCAGAAGGGCAATGTGATAGGAACTGCGGGAATTACCCGGGATATTACCGAGAGTAGTAGATTAGAACATGAGCTGATAGAGCAGCGGACCTTCTTAAAATCATTGATTGATGCCATTCCTGACCTTATATTTTACAAAGATATAAACAATATATACCTGGGTTGTAACCATGCCTTTGCTCACAGGTTTATTGGTCTAGCCGAAGAAGAAATAGTGGGCAGAACTGATTTGGATTTTGTTAAAGATAAGGAGCTGGCCCGCTTTTTTATGCAAAAAGACAGGGAAATGCTGCTATCGGGTGAGACCCGTATGAACGAAGAAACTATAACCCTGGTTGACGGCTCCATAATGGAATTGGAGACGGTAAAAACACCCTTTTACAAAGACGGAACCATAGCCGGGCTGATTGGAGTATCCCGGGATATAACCAAGCGTAAAATAGCCCAAAACCAGCTGCTTATAAAACAAAAAATACTATCCAACATTGCTGCCGCTACCAATGAACTATTAATAAATAGTGATTACTATGAAGCTATTAATAAATGCCTGGCTTTGCTGGGTGAGGCTACCGGAGTAGATCGGGTCTATATGTTTGAAAACCATTATGAAGATAATAAGGCCTGTACCAGCTATAAAATGGAATGGAACTCCGGTATTTTCCCAGCCCAAATAAACAATCCCAGACTGCAGAATATCCCCTTCGAGCAGATAGCGAATTTTTTAGAACCGCTAATGCGGAATGAAGCAATTATTGGAAGGGTACAAGAATTCAAGGATGGATTGGATAAAGAACTCCTGTTAGAACAAGGAATCATATCAATACTGGCTTTACCCATCTTTGTAGGAGGAGTTTTATGGGGTTTTGTTGGTTTTGATGAATGCAAGGAGGAAAGAAACTGGAGTGAAGACGAATTTTCCATTTTGAAGGCTTTCAGCAATTCTATTGCTGAAGCCATCGAACGCAGTCAAATGGAACAAAAACTGGCCCAGGCTAAAGAAGCAGCTGAATCTGCCAACCACGCCAAATCCTTATTTTTAGCGAATATGTCCCATGAGATTCGCACTCCTATGAACGGCATACTGGGGTTCCTGGAACTCCTGGGGGAAACTGAACTATCGACTGAACAGCAAGACTATGTGCAGGAGGCACATAGAGCCTCGGAAATCCTACTTTATCTTATTAATGATATCCTGGATTTCTCTAAAATTGAAGCTGGTAAACTGACCATGGAAGAAATCCCCTTCCGGGTTAGAACGGTAGTGGAAGACGCTGTTTCCCTGCAGGCTCCAAAGGCCAGAGAAAAAGGCCTGGAGATGCATACCCTGATCAAATCCAATGTACCAGATGAGGTAGTGGGTGACCCGGCCCGGCTGCGTCAAATCTTAAATAATCTGCTTAGCAATGCGGTTAAATTTACCCATACCGGTGAAGTCCTGGTAATTGCGGAAACGATAAGTGAAACTGCGGAGCAGGTGGAAATCGCTTTTGAAGTTTGTGATAGCGGTATTGGTATTGCCGCGGAGGACATGGAAAAACTTTTTCAACCTTTTACCCAGGCGGATGCCTCCACCACCAGGAAATATGGGGGTACCGGTTTGGGCCTGGCGATTTCCTATGAATTGGTGCGCTTAATGAAAGGAACCATGCAGGTAAAGAGTAAATTAGGCCATGGATCAAAGTTTCACTTCACTGCTTGCTTTAAACCAGGTCTGCATAAGGATAGCCTGGATTTTGAACCTGCAGAGCTTAAGGGTGCCCGGGTACTAGTTGTGGATGATAACAGCAGTAACCGCAAAATCATACGGACTTATCTGGAAGATGCGCAATGCCTGGTTGAGGAGAGCGATAGTGCCGAAAAGGCCATCACTATCCTCCTATCTACAGCCGCTAAAAAATCCTTTGATGTAGTAATTGTAGATTTTCAAATGCCGGTTATGAATGGATATGAGCTGGCCGCCGCCCTTAAGGCCATACCTTCCACCCGAGCTATACATTTGATTATGCTTACTTCGGCCGCCCAGAGGGGGGATGCCAACCGGGCTAAAGAATATGGTTTCAGCGCTTACCTGACCAAGCCCGTAAAAAGAGACGAACTGCTCAAATGCGTTTCTATAGTCCTGGGTTTAAAGGCAGAAACCTCCCTGGGTGATTCAATCATTACCCGTTATACGATCAAGGAAAATCCGGTTTCTGCCCATCCCCGGTTTCTTCTGGTCGAAGATAACGAAATGAACCAGAAAATAATTATTAAAATGTTAGAAAAGAAAGGTATGTACTGTGATCTGGCCAGCAGTGGAGCCGAAGCATTAAAAGCCCTGCAGCAAAAAGATTATGACATGGTTTTTATGGATTGTCAGATGCCAGAGATGGACGGATATGAAACTACCGCCAGGATTAGACAAATGGAGGGAGAAGAACGGCATACTGTCATTGTTGCTATGACTGCCAACGCCATGGAGGGAGACCGGGAGAAATGTTTGCAGGCAGGTATGGACGATTACATCAGTAAACCGGTTGATTTCCAGCTGCTGTTTAATATTATTGAACACTACGCTGCCGGGCAGCAAGAGTCTGTCAGCGAGGCCGCAGCCATGCTGGAGGAAAGCTTGAGCAGCTTTATAGCTGAGACCGGATTATCTGAGAGAGATAGCCGGGAGCTTTATGATAAATTATGGTCAAGCTTGCCGGGGATGCTGGAAGAGCTGGAAAAACACCTGAATAACAGCGATTTTATTAAGGTCCGCAGCCTGGCTCATCAATTAAAAGGTTCTTCCGGCACCCTGCGCATACAAAAGCTTTATGAACTGTTTTTGGAGCTGGAACAGAAAGCGATTGCGGAAGATACAGCAGCATCTGTTGATACTTTGCAGTTTATCAAGCGTCTGGTCAAGAGTTAATTATCCAGCAACCTTTAGAATTAAATATGGAAGGGCGAAAAATATGCGAGTATTGCTTGCTGATGATGATTTGATTTCCCGCGCTGTAGTAAAGGCCCTATTATCAAAATGGGGTTATGAGGTGCTGGAAGTAGGGGATGGCATTCAGGCCTGGGATATCCTTAAAGAAAAGGATTCGCCTCAACTGGTCCTGCTGGACTGGATGATGCCAGGGATAGATGGATTGGAATTATGCCGCCGTTTGCGTCAATTAGATAATAATACCTATCACTATATTATTTTGCTCACCGGGCGGGATAGTAAGGAAGATATTATCGGAGGGCTTAATGCCGGGGCTGATGATTATATTACCAAGCCCTTTATGCCCGAGGAATTAGAAGTGCGCTTACGGGTAGGCAAACGTATCCTGGATTTGCAGCAGTCACTGAACGAAGCGCTGGAGATCCAGCGTTATCAGGCCCAACACGATCTCTTAACCGGAATATTTAATCATGCAAAGATACTTAATATACTGGAAAAAGAACTTTACCGCGCCAGGCGACAAAATAGCAACCTGGCCATAATTATGGGAGACCTGGATCATTTTAAGAAAGTAAATGACAGTTATGGCCATGTGGCTGGTGATGCCGTACTGGCAGAAGTTGCCCGGCGGATGAAAAATAATATTCGTCTCTATGATTCCGTTGGTCGTTATGGGGGCGAGGAGTTTCTCCTGGTTCTTCCCGGCTGTAGTACAGAAGAAGCCATAATAATAGCGAATCGTATCCTGGAAAGTATCAGCCAGGAGGCGGTGATGTTTAATAGCACCCCCATTGCAGTAACCATCAGCCTCGGTATAGCCATGAAACCAGTCGGTGATAAAACCACGACTGCGGAGCTGGTGCAGTTAGCCGATGCCGCTCTCTATAAGGCCAAACAAAATGGCCGTAACCGGGTGGAACAGGCAGCACAACCGTCCCCATGATATATTATAGAAAGAGGTTGGCAATGAACTGTGCGGCCAGGACATCTTCCAGGGAATTGCGGCTGGCGGCCACCACAGCTATCCCCTGGTCAGTCTCCTGCAGCATCTTCCGGGCACGGCTAACCGCCGTCAGGGCTGGTTCCATTCCTTTCTGCTTCAGGGTTCTGGCTACGGTTCCTATGGTAAGTCGGCGGCTTTCCTGGAAAGCGGCGTCAAAAGCCACCCCGCCCGTATCAGTTACCGCCACCACTACCCGGTCCTTCATATCCGCTAGCCGGGGGGTTTCCGCTCCGATATTGGGAACCACGGCTTCAATCACGCCTCCTCCCTTTTCGATTCCGCTTATCACTCTCTGACAGCGGCCCCGGCGCTCTTCCTCCGTTCCCACCCGGGGTTCAGCCACCAGGATAATGCCCCGGCCCTTTTCCCGGGCCAGGCGGCTGGCTTCCCGTCCAATCTCTTCCGGAGCCACCTTTACCGGAGCCCGGGTAAAGTCAGGACTGCAGCCCAGAATGGCTGCTGCTCCGGCGTCCAGAGCGCTTTCCAGAGTGGTCGACATATCAATCACATCGACAATTATAAGGAGCAAACCCTCGCGGGCAGCCTGTACGGCACCACTGGCATCACTGCTTACGATTATTCTTTTGGACTTTACCATAACGGCCTCCACCTCCGGGAGATATATCCAGGCGGCCTTTTCGCATCTCCATAATCAGAGCGGCCACCCTTTCACCGGCAATTTTACTTATATCATCCTGATGGGCATTCTCGCATATATCTATTTCACTGCCCAGCCCGGCGCGCAGTTTTTCCAGGGTTTTGGGTCCAATCCCGGGCAATTTCTGCAAAGGCACCCGGTAATAGTAGGGGGCTCGGCCCAGCGGTTGCCGGGGTTCGCTATAGTCCCGGATGGACACGATACGGTCATAAACCCCAGCCACTAAATTCTCGCTGCCACAATTAGCGCAGGCCTGAACCGGGGGAGCCTCCACAGCAATAAGCTCGCACTGGGGACAAAAGCTGCGGTGATACTTGCCCATCAAGGGATCCATACCATAATTGGCCAGAACCCGGCGTCCCTCATAGTTTTCCAAACAATACCTGAATTCCGCAAAGTTTTTCTGTTTCATCCGTAACAAATTATATTCCCGTCCGATATTGGCCAGGGAATGGGCATCGGAATTGGACAAAAAAGTAAAATTGCTGGTTTCAGCAATCATGTCGGCCATCAAGCTATCCGCACTTAGGCCCAATTCCAGAACCTTCACCTGAGCTAAATCACGCCCCATTTTATCGGCCAGGCTATCGGTCCAAAAACCATAAGCTCCTTTATGGGGAGTAAAGGCATGGGCCGGACAGAAAATTCCCTCCAGGAGATAACTCAGGTTGAGCAGGTCAATCGCAGTAGCATCAGCCTTCTGGGTGGACAGAGTCATATTCCTTACCCGGGAGCGCAGGTACTTCTGCAGCGATTTGATGCTATGCAAAAAGGGAAGGAATATTATCCAGTGCACTCCTTCCCTGCTTTCCACTTCCGCTCCGGCTATCATCAAGACCCCATTCGCAGCCAGGAATCCCCCCTGGGGCTGTTCCTCCAGCTCACCTTGGAGCAGCATCTCTTCTATTTCCGCCGCTACCAGAGTACTGCCGGCATCAACAATACCTACCATCTCCAGTCCCTTACGGGGAGCTTCCCGAAAGAGAATATTCTGTAAGGTAAGCTCTTTAGAGGCGGTTATTTTTATAGCCCGGCCTTGTGAGCGGCCTATATGTATATGCAAGTCAGCAAATATTTCCCGCAATTTTTAATCCCTTCTTAACAAGCCTTTGCTCAAATTTTCAGCAACCCAGCAGCCGGCAGGCATATTGTATGCCTATTATACTCTTGCCATCAATGATCTCTCCGCTAAAAATCATCTCATAGGCCTCTTTCAGCGAGACTTTTTTCACTTCCAGGAATTCATCCCGATCTAAACTGCTTTCTCCCAGGCTCAGGCCCTGAGCCATAAACAAAAAGAGCTTTTCATCACAAAAACCGGGGGCGCTATGATAGCTCAGTATTTCCTGCCATTCTGCGGCCTGCAGCCCGGTTTCCTCCTCCAGCTCCCGGCGGGCACAGTCGAGCGGTTCTTCGTTTTCTTCCAAAGTTCCCGCCGGTATCTCCAACAAAACCCTTTCCAGGGCCTTGCGGTACTGCCGCACCATCCATAGATTGTTTTCCTTATCTATAGCTACAATACCTACCGCCCCGGAGTGTTCCACTATTTCGCGGCTACTCTCACTGCCATCGGGCAGAAGGACCTGATCCACCCTGACCTTTATAATGCGTCCCTGGAATATCTCCCGGGAAGCCAGAGTCTTTTCTTCCAAATCCATGAGCTTCTCCTCCCGCATATTTTACCTAATCCCGGCATAAACTGCCAGGGAGGTGATAATTCATGAGTATAAGCGTAGGCAAAAACACTATAGTATTTTCCGGTAAGTTTGGGGAGCTCCTGGCCCTATTAAAGGCCTACCCCCCGGATACCCGTTTGCAAGATTTCATTCGCCTGCACCTGCATTGAGCCGAGTTACTCCTGCCGGTACAAACGCAGGGCTGCTTGAGCAGCCGCCCCCAGGGCCAGGAAAAATTCCTTTTCTTCCTCCACCCCCCGGCCCATGGTGCTGGCCTTAAAGCTGCCGTTATTAAGCAAATCAAGAATTCCCGGTTCATTTTCGACAGTAAAATGGTATTTATCCAACAACCCGGCCTCTCTGACTTGCGTCCATAAAAAATCCATTTTTTCTTCTTCCAACAAGGGTAAGGGTACCAGAGCCTTAACCCGGCAAACTCGGGAAAGAACCGTCAGGGTATGATGGCTTATTCCTTGATGTCGCTTTCTCTTATCCGCAAAACTAATGCGGGGTACGGCTACCGGCCTGCCCTCCAGCGCTTCAACCGCATTCAGGATTTCCCCCTGCTCTATTCCCGTGAAGCCCCATTTGGTTCCGGTTCCTACTATTCCCGGTCCCATGCCTACGATTATAATATCAGCCTGCAATATATGGCGAGCGGCCAAAAGCCCGGAGTATATGTTTACGGCTTCCAGGTCGCCTCCGAAAGCGTGTCCCACACTTAGCGTACCCTGCAGCAGGCCCTCCCTTTTTAAATAATCCACCACCTGGCTGAAAGCCAGCGGCAAGGCTGCCCCATCGGTCATAATATAGGCCAGCCTGAGCTCTTTATCCTTTTCCTTTAGTTGCAAACACAAAGGAAGAAGCATGGAATGCAGGCTGGACACCAGTACCGGAGTATTCTCCAGGCTATCTGCTTCCTGCATCACCTGGTGAAAAGGGCTGGCTTCTTCCTCCACGCTTAGAACTTTAAGCTGCATAGGAGTATAGCGCAATTTCATTATATGCCCGCCTGGGGCCAATTCCCGGTTCCGTCCCGGCAAGCTGGCAATAACATAATGATAGCCGCCGCTGCCCAGTTCCAATTCAACCGCCGTGGTATTTACCAGCACTTCATCTCCCGGCAGAACCTCCCCCACCAGCTCTGGATATACTATAGAGCGGGCTTCTTCGCCGTCAATAGAAATTATATAGCCTTTAATTCCCGGGCGGGTAAAGAGCTCCTTCAGTATTTTCCCCCGCTTTATGGCAATCATTTTATTCTCCTATCCTGGCAGCTTCCTCAATTATGCCCAGTACCCAGCGAGCATCATTGACCAAATCTTCAATACTGATATGTTCATTACAGGTATGTACGGCCCGCATCCCTACGCCCAGATTGGCGCAGCGAATTCCCTGCCCGTTTATTATACTGGCATCACTACCGCCACCGGTACTGAGTAAACGAGGCTTAAGGCCGATATTACGGGCAGCCCGGGCCGCCAGTTGAACCACTTCTTCGCTCTCTTCCAGCCTGATCTCCGGGTAGAGAAATCTCACTACAACCTCGGCCTTTCCTCCCCTTTTTTCCACTTCCGCTATAAAAATGTCTTTAAGCTCAGTGCTTAGAAGGTCCAGCTTTTCCCGCCTCAAGCTCCTGGCCTCGCCTTTTACCCGGCAGAATTCAGCTACTATATTGCGGGCGGTTCCCCCTTCTATTCCTCCGAAATTACAGGTAGTCTCATCATCGATACGACCGCAGGGCATAGCGGCCAGAGCATGGGCTACCAGCTGTATGGCATTTATGCCATCTTCAGGGTTTATGCCCGCATGGGCAGCGCGGCCAAAAGCCGTATATTCCATTTCATTCTGGCAGGGAGATTGGATAATAATAGCACCCGGCTTGTCACCGGCATCCAGAACATAGGCTATTTTTGATTTAAGCTGCTTAAAATCGAAGGCTTTGGCTCCTTTCAGGCCCTGTTCCTCACTTACGGTGAAAAGGAATTCCAAAGGGGGATGGGATATTCCCTTTTCCTTTAAAATATCAAATACTTCCAGCAAAACGGCTATGGCCGCTTTATCATCCGACCCCAAAATGGTATCGCCCTTACTTCTGATAAAACCGTCTTCATCGACTACGGCCTTAACCCCGATTCCGGGCTCTACCGTATCCATATGAGCGGCGAATAAAAGCGTGGGACCGTCCATGGTTCCCGGGATTTGCAGCAGAAGATTGCCGGAATCGCCTCCCAGTATTTGTCCGGCCTCATCTTCCACCAGCGTCAGCCCTCGCTGCTGAAACCATTGCCGGAGCAAATCCCTTACGGCAGATTCCCGTCCGGACACGGAAGCCGTCTCCACCAGGCGGATAAAGGTCTCTACCAGTCTTTTAACTTTAACCATCACTCTTCCCCCTTCCCCATTGATCTATTTTTCGTAGTACAGCCACTTTTTCTATAATCCGCGTTAACGAGTACTTTTCGGTGATAAGGTGCATAAATATCAGAAAGAATAAAACTCCGACTTTAAAGCTGAGAGGCAGGCTGCCGGCAGCCATAAATCCCAGGGCCAAACCCAGCACATTGGAGCCACTGTCGCCCATCATAGCAAGGGCTTTAAGGTCGAAATGCAGATAATAGAGAGTAGCTCCCAATAAAGGAGCTATTAGAATCCAGTTGATTTTCCAACTGGCCAAGAAAGCCAGCAAGATAAAGAAAAAGAAAAACCCTTTGACCGCTCGTCCCGGCCGTAAATCCAAAAGGTTTAACATATTGGCGAATAGAGCCATAATTAGTGTATTCACTATAATATCCGGCCAGCCTGAAGCCAGGGATAAAGCTAAAAAAAGGGCAATTAATGCTCCACCTGCCGCCTTCAAGCCCCCGGTAGTCATTCTTCCATGTAACAGGGCACCCAAATGGCCTTTAAAACCCAGCGTATCTCTTTGACCCAGCATATCATCTGCAAAACCCAGTAGAGAAATAGCAAATATGCCCATAAGAAAAAGGAAGTATACTTCCTGCTTTACCGGCTGCGCATATAGAGGAGCAAAAAGCAGGATTATAGTATAAATCAGCAGAAGGGCCAGGGGGAAACTGATACCGGCACTGACCGGGATATCCAATCCCTGGTAGTTCTTCCTGGTGGCAGCGCTTTCCTGCAACAGGCGAAGCAGGTAATGGAGTATCAGTCCTTCTGCGAGTACACCGGCCACTGCAGCCAGACCGGCTACAAGCCAAATATTCAAATGCCCTTCCTCCTCAAATCGCCAATTACCCTTAGAACATCCCAAAACTGCCGGCCCCGGTGTAAAAAGCCTTTCCAATCGCGGCCGCTTTCATTGTGGCTCATGGTAGTCGGAACTTCTAGCAATTTAAAACCCTGCAAGAGAGCATTTACACTCATTCCCAGCTCTACCCCATAACCTTCATTAAATGGAGTAACCGCCTGCAACACTTCCCGGGTCATAGCCCTTTGCCCGCTAAGCGGCGCTCTGGCCTCCATTTTCCCAACCTTCCTTATTAGCCAGGCCGCCGTTCCTTTAACCAGGCCAAAACCTCCTTTTTTCTTAGGAGGAGGAAATGAAGCAATACTGAGGTCAGCCATTCCTTTAGCCACCGGTTCTATTAGCCGGCTGGCCTGGCTGGCTGACGCCCCCAGATCGGCATCCAGAAAAACCACAATATCTGCAGCCTTTCCCTCTAGCTGGGGGGGCAGAAGATTGGCAGAAGAATCTGCAGTATGCTCCCGGGTGGAAAGCTGGGGTACAAATCCCAACTCCATTGCTTCGGCGGATAGTGACGGCTCCCGCTGTTCAATGTTCAAAAAAGGCAAGACCGCATTCATAGCCCCACCTTTGCCCCGGTTGGGGTATAGCTCCAGAACTTCTACTCCTTCTTCACGTGCCCGGGAAGCGGTGGCATCGGTTGAGCCATCACTGACTACAATAACCCGGCTAATTCCGGGAATAGACTTCACCGCCTGCAGGGTTTCCCCGATCCGTTCTTCTTCATTATAAGCAGGAATCACTACCGTGATATTTTTCATCGGAACTACCTCATATCGAATCGATGGTTGAACGATGGTTGAACAATAGTCTAACAATCGCTAAACTACCGTTCCCAACGTCTGACGCCCAATGACTGACGACTTTTCTTACTAACCCCCCATGGCCGCAACCTTAATAGTGACACCCGCAGGGTGGAACACCAGGAGTACCCGCAGGGTGAGGGCCACAACCACTGATGGAAATACTTTAGGGTATTGTCAGGCGATGTAAGCTTATTTTCTTACTGCCCCCCATAATGCAGCTGTTTGCCAGGCAAAAGAACCGTCCGCATGCCTGCCTATGCCTGCGCCCATGCCTACACCGGCATCTTCCGATTTCCGTCTTCCGCTACTACTACCTCTGTTGTTTATTCACTGATTCTACCGGTAGTGAGGGCATAAACTTCTTGGCGGTGACTTTGATACCATAATCACCGGGTTCACCCTCCATGGCATAAACCAGAGATATCTGCCCCGGACTCAGATCAACATTGTCAATAGTGCTGATTTTATCTTTCTGGTATTCTTCCATATAGGAATAGGTAACTTTGGAGTTTTCTACCCCAAATATTTTTAAACCTTGCTGAGCCAGCGACTCAATCAAGGTATGGTCAAAACTGGCCGCAAAAAATCCGGCCAGGTTATTGGTGCCTCCCAATAATACTATCCCATTAAGGGGCATGGTATTACTCCCACTGAACTTCAACAAATCATTTTCCTGTAAAAAGCTTATTACCCCGGAGTCGGCTTTATCCGTTATAACTGCGGCCACACTGGCGGCTACATACTGCCTTAAGACATCGGGGGAAACCTCTTTATCCAGGCCATAGAACTCCTGTACCCGTTGGCGCAAGTTCGCTTCATCCAGGCTGATATTGGACAAAATAACAGATTTGGAAACCACATTGGCTCCGGCAATAGACAGGGCATTCAGCATACCGGCCGGTATGTCACTGCCCCCGGTGACTACCAGGGCCACCTGGTATCCGGTCAGGTGTTCCTTCACCAGTGGAGGAAGCAAGGCCTGGCTGTAGTTCTCATAATTGGAGATGATCTGGTCTTTATACTGGTTGGAGGCTGACAACTCGCTTTCTCTTTCCCGCAGGGAATAAAACTGTCCCTCCAGGCGATCAATCATTTTCTTTTGCTGATCCACGAGCAGGTTATCCCCCACTATGGTACTGCCTATGAGTATGCCCAGTCCCAATGCTAAAAAAACGGCTACAATAGAAGCAATATGATATCTCAGATCAATCAATGCTCACACACCCCAAACAGAATTATTAATACTACCTCATATATTAAAAAGAATCTTAAGTTGCAGGAGGATGAGACGCAAAAATGGCCTGGTTGCTGGGGAAACGGCCAATATTACCGTAATTGGAATCAGTGCGGCCACCAGCAACTGCAGCAGGTATTTGCTGGGCAGGTGTTGCTTATATAACTGGCTTACTCCTCGGGCATCAACCAGTATGGAACCTACTTTTAAGCGTACCAAAAAAGTACTGCCCATACCTTTACGCCCTTTTTCCAGAAAATCAATCATATTGGAGTGGCTGCCCACAGCTACAATAAGGCTGGCACCATACTCCCAGGCCAGTATCATGGCTACATCTTCACTGGTGCCGGGCATAGGAAAGGTTTTGGCCTTAAGACCCATGGATTCGATCCTATCCAAGCCGGGAGCGGTTCCATCAGCATAGGCATGTACCACTATTTCCGCCCCGCTGCTTAATGCCCGATCCGAGACACTATCCATATCACCTACAATCAAATCCGGCTTAAGCCCAAACTCCAGGAGCGCATCAGCTCCTCCGTCTACCCCGATTAAGACCGGCTGTTCCTCCTGAATATACGAGCTTATCGTTCTCAGGTCTTCTTTATAACTGCTTCCCCGCACCACTATCAGAACATGACGATTAAGCATATAGGTATCCAGAACCGGCACATCGATATTACCAATCAAGAGATCCTTTTCTTTCTTGGCATATTCCATGGTGTTATCGACAAAATGATCCAGCTCCAGCTGGATGTTCTGGTGAGCTTCTTTGAGCTTCAGCCTTACATCTTCCAGGCTCAGTTCTTTTCCTTCGGCAATTACGGTTTTTCCCCAAAACACCTGGTTTCCCCTGATCTCTATGAGAACACCTTCGCGGAGCTGGGAAAAAATATTCTCCCCTACCTCATCTAATACCGGTATGCCCGCTTTTAGAATCTTGTAGACTCCTTTGGCCGGGTAACGCCCCGTAATGGAAGCCTGGGTATTTATAATAGCCTGCGGCCGGGCATCGATGAGGGAATTAGCGGCCACTTCATCTATGTCATCGTGGTCGATAATAGCAATATCGCTCTTTTTCAATCGTTTTACCAGGTTTTTGGTACGCCGGTCCATCCGGGCGCGTCCTTTGGCTAACATTATTCACCTCAGGTTTTAGCAGGCTTATAAAAGCCTGTAATATAGGGTTTTCACATATCAGTTAAAGAATCCTACGAAAACTATATTATCATATAGTGTAATTAATTAAAAATACTACTCCCGGCTGATAAGAGGACGAAAAGCAGCGCCCTAAAGAAAATGCCTCTCATTTAGTATTAGCATAAATGAGAGGCATTTCTTTCAGGCAACTTCCTTTAGCTTACTTTGTTTTCCAGCCGCAAGCGATCAGCAATTATGGCAATAAACTCTGAATTGGTCGGTTTCCCTTTCTCTCCACTTACCGTGTAGCCAAAGAACTTGTTTATTTTGTCCAGGTCACCGCGATCCCAGGCCAGCTCTATAGCATGGCGAATAGCTCTTTCCACCCGGCTGGGGGTAGTATCATATTTCTGGGCAATAGTAGGATATAATTCTTTGGTAACTGCTCCCAGATAATTGATTTCCGCAACCACCAGCATGATAGCATCACGCAAATACTGATAACCTTTTACATGGGCAGGTACCCCTATTTCATGAATAACTTTGGTTACCTCGATTTCCATATCTTTACCTGCTCCCGATCTACTACTGACTACAGAGCTTCCCGCATTCCTATTCTCAACCCGGGGCGGTACATCACGAACCAGCTGTTTAACCCGGTCGCCTAAAACCTGCAAATTGAAGGGTTTTAGTATGTAATAATCAGCTCCCAGTTGAACTGCCTTCTGGGTTATGTTCTCCTGCCCAAAAGCAGTCAGTATGATTATCCGGGGGCGCGGTTCAATATTCAATTCATTGATTTTTTCCAAAACTCCGATACCGTCCATATAAGGCATTATGAGATCCAGAATTAAAACTTCAATCGGAGTCTTTTCAATAATCTCCAAAACCTCAGTGCCATTATTACAGATGCCCACTATTTCAAAATCGGAATCGTTATTGAAATAGTCCCTGAGTATTCCACAAAATTCACGGTTATCATCGGCAATGAGAATCTTTATCCGATTTGCTTCACTAAACATACAGATTAATTCCTCCTCATCTCTTAATATCTATTGTTTAATGCTTTTCGACCATGCTCCATAAACTTCCTGCTTTCTTTTTCCACAAAATTAATGCATATTCCAGCAGTTGCTGCGAAATTTGAACACTAATTATGCTTATTAAGCGTTAATGGGCAATGATTCCCCAAGTATCCCGGGAATTTGTCGAAACCTTGGACCAGGGGTTAAGATTGCTGGGAATTTCAGAAAGCATATTATCCATAAAGATGCCATACCCCCGGGTTGGATCATTAAGAAAGACATGAGTAATGGCCCCGATTATCTTGCCGTTCTGAATAATCGGACTCCCGCTCATGCCCTGTATAATTCCTCCCGTAAGGTTTAAAAGGCGTTGGTCTACAACTCTTACTATCATACTTTTCCCATCCTGGCGTTCCGGAAAAACTTTCTCAACCACTACATCAAACGATTCAATATCATCGCCATTTACCACCGTCAAGATCTGGGCCTTACCTTCATTAACCTGGTGAGCATAAGCTACTTCCATGGTATAAATAGCCAACGGGTTAGTAATCTCATCTCCGGTTTTTCCAAAAATACCTGAATAGCTGTTTTTTATAATTTTTCCCTCAATCTCTCCCTCACCATTGAAAACACCAATCTTTTCCCCCGGCTGTCCTGGTTTGCCCGGCTTTATCCCTTGAATGGAAGCACTGACAATTTTGCCCTGCAAAACATCAATCTGCTGTTTGGTATCAGCATCGATGATCACATGTCCCAGAGCTGCAAAGATTTTACTATCCGGTTCCCAAAAAGTCAGAGTGCCGACACCTACTACTCCATCCCGCACATAGAGGCCAATCCGGCAGCGATTGGTTTCCGGGCAGTAAGTACTGCGAACTGTAATGGAAAGTTTTTTGCTGCCTCGTTTAATACCGAGAAGTACACTCTTTTTTTCGTCAATTATCCTGGCTAACTCGCTTTCGCTGTGCAAAGGCTGGCCATCAACCTGGTAAATAATATCCCCGATTTCCACCCCCTGCTCCCGGGCCGGATAGGCTTTCTTTCCCTCACTGTCACTTACCGGTGCATAGCCTACGACCATTATGCCCTTGGACTGCAGTATAACGCCAATGGAATGACCACCTGCCACAACTCGTTTGGTGGGTAAGGTTTCGACCGCCATGGATTTCAAAGGTATGTAACCCAAGAGTTTTAATTTGACGTTCACCTTTCCCGGTTTTAAAGCTAAGATTTCGTAACCCGATGAGTTCGAGCTTATAGTTACCGGGGGATCCTGGGGTGCAGCAAAAACGCTTCGAGACGGGCTTATAACCTGCATCTCAATTTTATCTTTGAGTTTTTCCGGCAGTGGCAGGGATATGGTACTGGATTCACCCACTACTAATCTCTGGTATTGAGGAAGGTTTAACAGGCTTTGGGCCTGTGGGGTAATACAAAGGGCAATAAGCAGCAACGATAATACTATTCCCAGCCAGGGGCGAATTCTCTGCAAAATCTGTATCCTCCCGCTCCAATTAATATCGGATATTTTTCCCCCGGCCACGGGTAAATATACACAAAGCAAAGAATTGCTATTAATGACTTGGAAACTCTAAAAGAAAAGTGAAGGATAAGGGGTGAGGGTTAATATACTAGGATATCTCATCATTCAAAGACAGAATCGGATTCACTTTTCATAAGTGCATGTATTCTAAGACATGAAGGGCTGGCTAAAATTACTGTTTTTTCTATTAATTTGGCGTATAATTTGATTAGCTATGCAGGATGCCTCCTACTCCTGGCAATCCCAGGAGAGGGGGAATGCTTATCAGTATAATTGAATTGCTTATGTTGTTGTCCCTGGTAGTTGCCATAATTGGCGTAACCAAAAAATAAAGCTAATACATAATGTATTAGCTAAATTCATAATAACTTTTACGCCAGGAGTCATGTTGGCCTCCCGCATAGTAAGAGGTTCTCAGTTCCCGCTGGGAACCTCTATTTATGATTATAACATAAAATCAAAAAATAATACTTGCTATTTTTTCCTTTCAATTTTCATTCATCTATCCTTTGACTTTATTTGACCTTTGTTGTATAATATCATTGTAGAAATATAATAATAATGTGAAAAAGGAGGATGCTTATGTTTGAACTAACACCATTCAGGAAGAGAAGGGACATGATGAACAGCCTGTTGGGGGGGGACATGTTAAAGGAGTTCAATGATTTCTGGTACGGCGCGGCTCTAAATATGAAAGCCGATATCAAGGAAAACAACAAGGAATACATTGTAGAAGCAGAACTGCCGGGAGTAAAAAAGGAAAACATTAATGTGGAATTAAAAGATCATACCCTGACCATAACCGCTGCACAGGATGAAGAAACCAAGGACGAGGGTATCAACTATGTGCGCAGGGAGCGGAGGACCGGTAGTGTAAGCCGGAGCTTCTATGTGGAGAATGTGGACCAGGAGGGAGTAAAAGCCGACTATAAGGATGGCATTTTGAAGATCATGCTGCCCAAGCTAAAAGAAACTCCTCCCGACAAATATCAAGTTAAGATTGACTAAACTTAAGCCCCCCTGCTTTCCCCAGGGGGGCTTTTGCTGTCGCTGCTTGTATCCATCCTTTTACCACACAAGTGCCTGCTCAGTCTCTTTTCACCGCTGCTGGAGTCAGCTCTCTCCGGGTGAGCATTTCGCGGGCATGTTCCAGGGCCAATGGGGAGAAATCCTCTCCCTCCAGCATACGGGCAATCTCTTCTACCCGAGCCTCAGCTTCCAATTCCCTCACTGTAGTAAGGGTGCAGTCTTCACTGCTGGCTTTTTCAATAAGAAAATGCTGGTGAGCCAGGCTGGCTATCTGGGGGGAATGGGTTACCAGTATAAGCTGGTGCTCCAGGGATAATTCATATAATTTACTGGCCATGGCTGCCAATGCTGTTCCGCCAACCCCTACATCAATTTCGTCAAAAATCAGGGTGGGTATCATATAAATCCCGGCCAAAGCCTTTTTTAGGGCTAAAATAAAACGAGACCTTTCTCCTCCCGAAGCGATCCGGGATAATGAATGCATCTCCTCACCGGGATTGGGGGAAAACAGGAAATCCACCTGATCCATGCCCTTAATGCCCGGGGTTTCCCGGGGCTCCATCTGAACGGCAAATTTCACCTGAGGCATGTTAAGCTCCTGAAGTTCCATATCTACGCTTTCCTGTAGCTTTTGCGCCGCGCTTTGCCTCAATTGGCTGAGTTGAGCTGCCTGATGATGGTATCTTAACTTTAATGCAGCTATGGATTCTTCCAGCTCTTGCTGTTTTTCTCCGCTGTTCTCCAGATATTCCAATTCCAGGCGAGCCTTTCCCAGATAATCCAGGATTTCATCAATACTCTGACCATATTTGCCTTTAAGCCTCTGCAGCTGGTATAGTCGTTCCTCACTTTCCTCCAACAAGCCTGGTTCAAAATCCAGGGAATCTCGAAATGATGAGAGCTGAGAGGCAATATCCTGCAGAGAATAATAAATCTCTTCCAGGGGAGTTTCCAAACGGGATAAAAATTCATCCTCTTTCAGGCGACCCAGGTTCTCCAGGCTTGCCGAAATTAAATCCAGGGCACTTTCATCAGCATGCTGGCGATGGTAGAGCAGTTCCAGTATCCTCCCGGTTCCTTCCTCCAGAGCTTGAGCATTCTTTATTCTTTGGTTAAGAGCCAGAAGTTCCTCTTCTTCTCCGCTGCGTAAGCCGGCTTTTTCTATTTCCTCTATTTGGTAGCGAATGAAATCTACCTTCTGCAAACGATTCTGTTCGTTGTTCTTATAGTTTTCCAGCTGCCGTTCTTCATCTCTTATCTGCAGGAAGAGGCTTTCCATCTCTTTCCCTATATCCTGGCCTTCCTCAATGAAACCATCTACGAATTGCAGGTAGTTTTGCGGGTTTAAAAATCCGCTGCTTTCATCTTGCAGGTGCATATCTATCAGATGCCTGGCCAGGCTTTTGAGGAAGCCGGCATTTACATTACGTCCATTTATGCGCGCCAAACTACGCCCGCTGGTAGCGATTTCGCGGCTTACTACTATGCAATCCTCTTCTTCCTCCAGCAGTCCGTTCTCCAGCAGTACTGAATGGGCTGCACTATTATTCTCCACGGCAAATACTGCTTCAACTATGGCCTTTTTCTGGCTGTCCCGCAGGAGATCGTTTCTTACCCGTTCGCCCAAAACCAGTCCCAGGGCATCAATTATTATGGATTTACCCGCTCCGGTTTCGCCGGTAAGCACATTCAAGCCCTGCTCAAAAGAAAGCCGCAGTTCTTCGATAAGTACGAAGTTTTTTATGTATATCTCTTGCAGCATTTGATCCCCTTCATTCAAAATCAGAAGTTGTCATGCGTTCATACTTGATTCTACTGCAAAAAGTTATTAATATTCATTGGCTTGTATAAATATACCGCTCCAGCGTCCTTAATAGCGACCACAGGGAGCATCAGTTGTGCCCGACAGGGCGCTTCGCATGGGCAACACCTGCGGCTTGTCTCGCGGCTCAAGGGGTACCGCGCTAATCTCCCATCCTTGTCGGCAACCTTAATAGTGACACCCGCAGGGTGGAACACCAGGAGTACCCGCAGGGTGAAGCGCTCTCGCGACGTCCTGTCGCTCGCCCCCTTTCGCCGCTCGCCTTCGCCGGGTGTTGCATCCCATGCTTCGCCAACGCTCGCTTTGTATATTTATGCAACCCTTATGCAACAAAAGGGGTTTTTGCAGTGGAGTCATACTTCTATTTCATACAGCTAGCGGTTGCTTTTCAACATAAGCTGCTCGAACTCTTCCACAATACCGGGAGCAGCCTCTTTAGGCTTGACCACTGCCAAAATGGTATCATCACCCGCAACCGTGCCTATAATGGTGGGCCATTCGGCGGAATCAATAAGCGAAGCTACCGCATGGGCAGAACCAGGAAGAGTTTTAATAACAATCAGGTTTTCACTATAGTCAAGTCCCAGCACCGAATCCTCAATAACCCTCTTCATCCGTTCATATGAGCCCTTCACCCCCGGAGTATCCGGCAGGGCATAATGGTACCCGTCTTTATCCGCTACTTTGATTAACTTGAGTTCCTTGATATCCCGCGATACCGTGGCCTGGGTAACATCAAAGCCCTGGTTCTTGAGAGTTTCACACAATTCTTCCTGGGTTCCTACCTCTTTTTGGCTGATAATATCAATTATGCAAAGCTGCCGGCGCAGTTTCATTTTTGCCCTCCTTTATTTATCCTTACCTCTTATATTCATTAAACAAAGCTCACTGGCGCTGTAAACTCCTGTCAATAGAAGTAAAGAAAGGCTTGGCTTTTAGATTAACCATTAGCAACGGGTGAGGGGCTCGTTTTATCAAAACCCGGTTTTCATCTCCAAAATCCATCTTTATCTGGCCATCTATTCCTATAATTGCTTCCCGCTCTTCGAGAAGACGAAGGCTTATTTCCCGTTCCGGAGATACTACCAGGGGTCGCTTGTTAATTATGTGGGAAGCCACCGGGGTAATAATGAAGGCATCAAGCTGCGGGTCGGCAACCGGTCCTCCGGCGGATAGGGAATAAGCCGTGGAACCAGTGGTAGTTGACACGATTAAGCCATCCCCCCTGTAAGGCTCCAGTTTTTGCCCCGATATTTCCAAGGCAAAGCTCAGCATCCGGGGACTATTGGAGCGCAAAAGCAGTTCATTCAGACAAAAAACCCGGGTCAAAAGTGATTGTTGGTAAAAAACCGCCAATTCGAGCATCATCCTCGCTTCCAGTGAGTATTCCTCTCGTAAGATAAGCGGTAAATATTCTGCCAATTCGTTAATTTCAATATTGCTTAAGAAACCAACGGTGCCCATATTCACACCTAAAACCGGGATAGCTCTTTGTCCATAACGGCGGGCCGCCCTTAACATGGTTCCATCACCACCCAGAACCATGATAAAATCTACGGTTCCGGCATAGGGTTCATCCAGACCATTGTCAATAATTACCTCAATATTAAGAGCGCTAAGCTGCCCCGCTATCTCCTGAGCCTTTTTTTCCGTATTTTCCTTGAAACGATTGTTTACTAAAATAATCTTCACTTTTTGCCTCCCAGTTTTTGCTGAGCCTCTTCCACTACCTTCTCAACCACTTCCTCTATTCGTTCACAAGGCTTAGCTTCTTTCTTCAACTGGATAAAGAATTCGATATTCCCCTTGGGACCGGTTATAGGGGAAAAGCTAACCGCGGTACAGTATAGATTTTCCTGCTGAGCAGAATTAATGCAATTAAGTAAAACCTCACGATGAACTGCCGGGTCACGCACCACGCCATGTTTGCCCACCTTGTCCCGGCCCGCCTCAAACTGGGGTTTGATTAAAGAAACAATTACCCCGTCCTCCTTAAGCAATTCCTTGATAACCGGAAAGAGCAGGGTAGTAGAAATAAAGGAAACATCCATGGTAATTATATCTACTGCTTCTCCCAGTTCTTCCCGAGAAAAATAGCGTATATTTCTTCGTTCCAGGTTTATAACCCGGGGATCATTGCGCAGTTTCCAATCCAATTGACCATAGCCCACATCAAGGGCAAATACCTTTATAGCGCCATGCTGCAGAGCACAATCGGTATAGCCGCCGGTTGAGGCCCCTATATCCAATACCACCCGCTGGGAAAAATCAAGCCGGAAATCCTCTATAGCCTTTTCCAGCTTAAAACCACCCCGGCTGACATAACGGGATAGATGGCTTTTAAGCTCAATCCTGGCTTCTTCATCTACGGTGGTTCCGGGTTTATCTACCATCTGCCCGTTTACCCGAACCTCCCCGGCCAAAATCATGGCCCGGGCTTTTTCCCGGCTGGGGGCCAACGCCTTGTCGTGCAGCAAGCTATCCAATCTAATTCTGGCCAAACTTCAGCAACTCCCACCTGCTTCCAGCGCTAAAGAGCTCCGGCCATTTTCTGGCAATTCTCTCCAGGATGGAATCAGGATTCATATTGAGCTGTTCAAAAAGCAGCTCTACCCGGCCATGCTCGACAAATTCATCCGGCAGGGCTATATGCAATAACTCGGCATCAATTCCTTCTTCCGCCAGCATCTCTCCTATGGCACTGCCAAATCCCCCGGCCAAGGAGTTATCTTCGATAGTGAGCAGGCGGCGGTATTTTTGAGCAGCCCCGGCTATAACCCGGCGATCCAGAGGCTTTACAAATCTCGCATCCACCAGCAGCGGGTTAACCCCTTTGCCAGCCAGGATATCAACCACATCCCGGCCAATAGATACTCCTCTTCCTATGGCAATAATAGCCAGATCCTGCCCCTCTACAATTAACCGGGACTGCCCCGGTTCCAGCAGCTGGCGTTCGGATTTAATCCTGACCCCTTCCCCCACTCCCCGGGGATACCTGATCGCTACCGGTCCTTCCATAGAAAAGGCGCTGTGGAGCATGTCCACCAGCTCGTTCTCATCAGCCGGAGCCATTATGGTAAGATTGGGGATATGTCTCAAATATGAGAAATCAAAGGCACCATGATGGGTAGGTCCGTCTTCCCCGACCAGACCAGCCCGGTCTATGGCAAATATCACCGGCAGTTTTTGCAGGGCCACATCATGAACTATCTGGTCGTAAGCCCTTTGCAGAAAGGTAGAATACACCGCCACTACTGGCCTTAAGCCCGAGGAAGCCATGCCAGCAGCCAGGGTAACGGCATGTTGTTCGCAAATGCCTACATCAAAAAAGCGCTCCGGAAATTGCCGGGAAAACTCGAATAGACCTGTACCACTGGTCATGGCAGCCGTTATAGCCACTAATTTATTATCCCTTTGAGCCCGGTTAAGCATAAAATCGCCAAAAATTTCGGTATATGTCTTCAAGCTTTTCTTCAACTGGGTACCGGTATCAACATCAAAAGGCCCCACACCATGAAAGATATCCGGTTTCTGAAAAGCCGGTTCATAGCCTTTGCCTTTTTGCGTTATAGTATGAAGAAGGATCGGACCTTTCATCTTTTTTATATTGCTCAAGACCGCTTTCAATTCCGCCAGATCATGACCATTTACCGGTCCAATATAGGTAAATCCCAGTTCTTCAAAAATTATTCCGGGAACCATCAGATATTTTACCGTATCCTTAAACTTTCCCGCCGCCCGGGCCAGATTCGGGCCTATTCCCGGAATGCGGTTTAAAACACTTTCTATTTCTTCTTTGGTTCGAGAATAGGAAGGATCGGTGCGGAGACGATTAAGATAAGCCGACATGGCACCAACATTTTTAGAAATGGACATCTCATTGTCGTTAAGTACCACAATCAAGTCAGAATCCTCCTGACCCGCATGATTTAAGGCCTCAAAGGCCATTCCTGCAGTAAGAGCCCCGTCACCAATTACCGCTACAACCGAATTGCTCTGGCCCTGAAGGTCACGAGCCAGGGCCATTCCCAGGGCAGCCGAAATGGAAGTGCTGCTATGACCCGTATTGAAAGCATCGTGTTCCGATTCTTCCACCTTGGGGAAGCCGCTTATTCCTCCATACTGGCGCAAGGTACTCATCTGCTCGCGGCGACCGGTGAGTATCTTATGTACATAGGCCTGGTGACCTACATCCCATATTATTTTGTCTTCAGGACTATCAAAAACCATGTGCAGGGCCAGGCTCAGTTCAACCACGCCCAGGTTTGAGGCCAGATGGCCGCCACATTTGGCCACGCTTTTTACCAGCAACTGCCTGATTTCATTGGCCAGTTGCGTCATCTCCGGAAGGCTTAGTTTTTTGAGGTCGCGAGGTGAATTAATCGTGTTTAGAATCTCATCCATAAGCTTCACCTTCTATTCTTAAACAGTTCCATTCCACTCATCTTTTCCCACCAGGCCAGAATTATTGCTACTCTAAAGATAATATTATTGGCCTGATTTACCGCCAGGCTCTTGCCCACCGCTTTGCCCCCGACCGTCAAGGCCGCAATAAAACTGGTCATCATAGCTCCTGCTAAAATTATATCCAAAAATACCAGTTCATTTACCAGGCTGATTACAATTCCGGCGCCTATGGCGCCGCTCAAGGTACCGGCGATATCCCCGATAACATCATTGCAGAAATTGGCAACCAGATGGGCATTTCCCACCAGCTTAACCGCCTGTTTAGCCCCAAATATTTTTTTTGCCGCCCGGGCATTAAAGGGCGGCATCTGGGCAGCGGTAGCTGCTGTTCCTATTATATCAAAAAATATTCCCAAAAATATTACCGTCAATAAGAGAATAAGGGCTACGATAACATTGTTAACGGCTCTTACCAGAGCTTCAGAACCCAGGCTGACCAAAAGAGCAATAAAAAATGTAAAAAAGGCTACCAGTAGTCCGGATATCAGGTTATCCTTTTTTATATAGCCCATCAATACGCTGTTTCCTCCAGGAAAAGTTCTGGCAAAAGGTTGTCTGTCGAGTAAACGCTGCGACATAGGTCCAGCAGGTTTTCCCAGCAGGTCACCCGAATGTTGCCATAAGGGCGGTTTCCCTTTATGCCTGCTCCATAACGTTGCCGCTTATGGGGCTGGATTACCACTAAGTACACACTTTAATCCCCGACAAACTATGTTCCGCAACACACAGTCTAGGAGTTTTCCTCAACAACCCACATCAATTCTAGCCTCTTTTGCAGCACCCGGTTTCAGAACAGGCAATTATATCCTGGCCGGGATATGATTACCCACTAGAGTTCATCCGCCGCCACCACTCAAGGCAGGCTACACTGCACCCAGCTTATACCGGAATGCAGGTTTTCCCTTCACTGGTCATACCGTGAAGAGCCTCCACGAATACAGGGGTCATGCCCGCATGCCGTTGCGGATTGCCCCTGCACTCTTAACTCCCAGCACCGACCCCTGACTGGGCGTCACAAGCCGGCACCAGAAGCTTCATCGATGTGCCCTTTACGGATTTTTAGGCCCGTCTTCGAAATTGTATAGGGTTGACTAGAATACTGCAACCTTTTGCCAGTTTTCTTTCAGCTTATTATTATATCAAAAGAAACACACTTCTGCCAGTAAAAGTGATTCCGGAGGGTGGATAGGCAAATGGTAAATTCATCTTGCGTTGCAAATCCAGGCTATTGGGAGCATACAAGCACAGCAGCAAGCTGCCCCATTTGAGGTGTCATAAGACTTGTGGGACCTTTCTACCAGGATAAATAACCCCGAAAAATAGGAAATATAGCTGATACTGGAATCCGTCCATTTCATTTAGTATAAAAGTAGTATAGTAATACCTGGCATCTTTAGCTAAGTTGAGAGGTGAATCAGCATATGAAAGCAAATATGGAAAAAAGCAAGATAGCAAATAACATCCCGGCTGAACTCGAAAATAGCCTGGAAAAAATAATCCATTTTGGGGGGATATCCCGCAATTCAGCCGAACAGCTTAAACAGGGCTTGGATAGCTTTGGCCATTTGCAGCAGCAGTATGCCAACGATAAAAAGATTCGGAAGGTAAGGGAGCAGGTTAGCCCGGTATTTTTTGAGCTATATACGGCGGTGTTGAAGAAAGTTGCCGCAGAAGGCTATTCTGATCCGCTGTTGAAGATGTTTCTTTGCTTTGGCTATCTGGATGAAAGACTTTTGCTGCCTGAGCAAATCAACAGTCTTTACCAACTGGCCGAAAGTATTGATTTTGGAAGAAAGGATGCAATTTACACCATTGACAACTGGTTGGTAAACATTTATAAGCAGGATGAGGAGCCTTCGGTAAATCAATTCGGCCATGACTATAATGAAGTTTTCCGCGAAAAGAAAAAACGGGGAGAACTGAGGGATACCGATAAGCCACAATATGATAATGATGCCAGCGGCAAGCTGCAACATGAAATAGAAAACCTATTTAAGCTAGGTCAACGAATTTGTCATGGTTCCAGCGCCAGCTATTTCCCCGTGCTTTATTCCGCTATCCTGCCAAAAGATTTTACCAAAAGTCTGCTTACTCCTCAGAAAATTAAGGAAAGCGTGGAAAGGATTCTGCAAGTTGACTATTCAGTTTTTCACCGGGAAATCGTATACCACCACCCGGAGATTGGCATAAACAAGCATATCATTATGAAACAGGTCTGGCCTGATTATATTCTGGTACCAACGCCAGGTTCCCGCGGCGTAATGTGGCAGGAATTGACCGGACGGGTGAGGAACTCATCCGCGCGATTTGTCTTGCCTCTTTTCTGTAACGACAACCTGGATACCATTCTGCTGGAGATAATGGCTAATTTCCGTTGGGAATTGTCGCGCAGCACCTCCAGTTATGTCAGAACCAGCAGTGTATCAGACTCACTGATAGGGGAATACAGTGATTACATTCAGTTTTTCAAAAAGAACCGGAATCTCACTGAAGAGGCCAAAGAAAAACTCCGGCTGCAGATTGAAAAACACCGCAACAATACCCGGGAAATATTCGCAAGCGATTATAAAACCTGGATAAATTTCGAAGCCCGGGGCTTGTTGCGCCTGAATAAAGTGGCCCGGCAAATTCTCTTTCAGCACTGCCCTTTTTCCCTCTCCATCAGGGAAAGCCTGGAGAAGCATCCTCTCTATAACGCCCAGATTTCACGCATGAACAACCTCCGCAATCGTGAAATCAAGATTCTTACGGCCAATTACGCGCGGCTGACTAAGAACGGAGCTCCTCTGGATCCGGATTTAGAGCAAAATCTTTTGTATTATCAGGGATAAATTAGACGTAAGTTTTTACCGTCCTTCATATACCTTTAACTATTTTCCGTAAGTGAACTTAATATCCGAATTGCTTCCTCTAATTCCACGTCTTCACCGTTGGCGACACGAATAGCGTTCTCCATGGTCATCGGTATCCGTATAGAAGGGCTTACCCCGCCAATCCCATTCCGGCTATCCAACTGGATTTCCTTGTTCTTATCAAGCGATTGACCAGATGGCCATTTTACTATAAGCCCGCCCGGCATTAAAGCTTCGGCGCCGCATAATCCAAACGACCTATGGGTCCGAAACCCATTTGATTGCATATTGTGATAGTGCTAGTGATATAATACAATATAAATAAACCATAGTAGAAAGCGAGGTTATCTAAACTGAACAGGAATAAACAAGTTACTTTTAATCTTCCCGAGGATTTAATTGAAAGAATGACCTGGTATGTTCAGCAGAAGATTGAACCCTCTAAAAATGCAATTGTACGCAAGGGCATTGAGCTATATTTGGAAATACTAAAACAAGAAACCTTGCAGAAAACTATGGAAGAAGCAATTAACGATACTATGTTTATGAATGACCTGACCGAGAGCATGAGGGATTTCGAAGCTATTGATAGAGAAGGGGATTCTCTATGGTAAAGGAATATCAATGGAATATATTCTGGGTTAACCTTGATCCTGCCAAAGGTTCAGAACAATCCGGTACTCGTCCGGTACTGGTTGTATCTACTGAACCAGTAAACAGAGCTTTGCCAGTTGTAACAGTATTATCAATCACTTCAATGAAACCGGGTAGAAAAATATACCCGACTGAGATACGCTTGCCACAAAGAGAAAGCGGTTTAGATATGGATTCGATTGCCATGGCCCACCAGATTCGTTCAATATCCAAAGAGCGATTAGGAACTGTTTGCGGAAAAGTCAACAACCCTGAGTTAAGGGAACAAATCCATAAGACCATAATGTTATACCTTGGAATAAGTTAGTCCTCCATTGCATCTAATCCACCCAAATTATCCGCTTATTAAATATATCCTGATTCCGGCAGCTCATCCATTCCTACCAGTGGCTCCCGGCAGGTAAAATTCTCGCATATATAAGCCGGGCTGGCTCCAACTTCAGAAAACAGGTTGTCAATATAGGTAGTTATTTTCTTATTTGTGTTGATGGAATTATCGCTCTTGAACATCTTCAAGCCCCCCCTTAATCAGTATATCTAGAACTTCCTTGGCAAAGTTCCAATCTACTATGTTCTGCTGATATACTTCCTTACCTCTGGTTGTAATGCGGTAATATTTCCGCCTGCCGCCCTGGGATTCATCTCCCCAATAGGAAGCTATCAAATGATCCTGTTCCATACGACGAAAAGCAGTGTAGAGGGTTGCTTCCTTTAGTTCATATTGATGACCGCTTAAGGTGATTATCTTTTTATAGATTTCATACCCATAGCTGTCCCCCTGGCGCAGGACATTCAAGATAATGGTATCGGTATGGCCTCGAATAAGATCGTTTGAAATGGTGCTGCTCATTTTATAAAATGTGCCTCCTCAGATTCAAAGGGTATCTAATCAAAATTAAATAGAAGCTTTTAAATTACAGCCCGGATCTTCGGGAAAGATAATAGGCTTAAATGTCCTTGGCTTAAAAACGGATAATACAATCATGATAAGCATGAACAGAATCTGCAAGGAAACAAATAGCAGAACAAGCCCACCGTCAGCAAATCCGCCCAAAAAATGCGTAGCCTCTATCTTTGCAAGTACAGAGACCATTTGACTGATGCCTCCTAAGCCAGTGCACAGGATAATTAGCAGAACGAAAATCCACTTTAATAGAACCCACTTATACTTAAAAAAGCCCCAACTGGAGAAAAATCCATAGATAATTCCTTGAATTATCGTAAATATGGCTGCTGGCATGACTATTTTTTGATACAGCTTCGGCACTAATGGAGCGATAATTAAAAAGTCATTTTTGTTTAATTGGAAAAAGCACATTATAACCAAACCCAATATACACACTACTGTTCCAAACCATATGCTTACTGAAAAAATATGCAAAATGCGTATCCACCGCATACCGGCCTTGTTCAATTTCATTTTCGCATTTCCTTCCTGTTGTTTTTATAGCAAACTGTGTCGTTAGCTCTACTTTTTCTTTTTAAGTATATAATAATAAATAGTACTATGGCTGTCAAGGTAATTTATAATAATATTCTGCCCCATCACCACGCTGTAACCTTGCGCCGGAGTCCTGGGGGGAGTTGGAATAAAGATATGGACCAGGTGGGTGGTTCAAACTATGCAGAACTACTGGAATAATGACCCAGGCGTAGTCAATGATCTGATTGCCCAGAACGTGGCAATGATAGAGAACATGGAGTTCAATAATGATACTTGACGAACCCGGTAAATCCCTTGATGCGATTCATACTCACAAATTAATGATTCAGCTTGCGAGATTATCTGCCGATGAGAAGCCGTCTATTATTCTGGTAACTCATGAATTTCATCAGGACTGCCTACCGCGAGCAGTTTCCCGTCGGCTAAAAGCCTCTGGAACGAAACTCATAATGAATTACTAGCGGCACTGGCTACCCTTGGGGATAGAGAACGCAACATCATCGCCATGAGGTTTGCAGCCAATTTGAAGAATCGCGAAATAGCTAGTTTGTTGGGACTTTCCGAGAATAATGTGGGCATTATTGTTTATCGGAGCCTGCGCCAATTGCGGGAGATTCTTTCAAATAAGGAGGGGAATCATGACCGAGTATAAGCAGGCCGAACTCTTTAACCAGTCAGTGAACGAGATTATGGAGGGGAAAACCCCATCCCAACCTGGAGACATTGTTGAGCAACAGCTGTTTCAACTGATAGCCAGGCTTAAAGATACAGATTTCAGCCGGGATAATCTTGCGCAGGCAAGAATGCGCAATAGACTCTTAAGCCGTTGCCGGGAAAAAGATTCTAAGGACTATAAAAAGGAGGGTATTATGAAAAAGCTATTTGAACAACACCGGACCGTTACCGTTTTTGGAAGTCTGGCCTTAATATTTATGCTGACCCTGACCCTGGTTTTTCCAGGAACTGTTACCGCGGTAGCCGATAATGTAGGTGACAATATTATCAAGATGCTCAAGCTGGGCAAGTACAGTACAGTAATACAGATGGACGATCCCGCACCGGCCGAAAAGAAGGAACTGACCGAGGAGCAAAAAGAACAGCTGCGTAAGGAAGAGGCAGCCAGTGCCAAAGAAGATGAAAATTATAAAGTTAAATACGCCAGCATCGAGGAAGCTCAAAAAATTGCCAGTTTCAAAGTACAGGCCCCGGACTATCTGCCGAATGGTTATGAATTGAAAGAAGTTGTAGGATACAAAGGTTCCGGCGATTACATCAATCTTTACTTCAAGGGAAAGGGAAGAGATATAATCATAAGGGAAAGGGTTATGAATGAACATACTCAGTTCACATACGGTACCAGCGGGCAAGTGGATGAGGTAGATATCAACGGCGTAACCGGTGCCCTGGAAGAAAGCAATGTAATGTGGGAAAAGGACGGGGTAAGCTATTCATTGATCTGCAAAGGATTTGAACCGGAGGAAGCATTGAAAATTGCCCGGTCGATAAAATAATCTATCACAATCAATACAATCCTCTACAGATAAGGGACTGGTATGTGTAATAACGCCAGTCCCTTATCGCTGCAATAAGCTTTAGTAGAAACAGCTCTTGCCGCATCAATTGCCGGCTGACCGTCCCATTCAATCAGTTCCGCACCAGCACGTATTCCGGCTACCCATGCCGGGCTGCAGTTTACCGTTATTAATTTCCACCACACCTAGTTTTAGCTTTAGAGCTAATATTCTGGTCACGGATTTATCAATCGTAGTTTCCGGTATATCACCATTTTTGACTGCTG